>Ga0209211_10007760_pt1 | contig 14945 bp, 10 predicted proteins | sample RifGroA2_FD_183992 | JGI IMG/M metagenome (GOLD analysis project Ga0209211, IMG submission 183992) | Groundwater microbial communities from Rifle, Colorado, USA - Groundwater A2 (SPAdes) (version 2) | ecosystem: Environmental > Aquatic > Deep subsurface > Groundwater | place: Rifle, Colorado... | reverse complement strand
GATGGCGTCTAATAACGGCAATAAAAAAGGAGCTAGGCTTGCGCCTAACTCCTTGTTTATTTGGCTCCCCGACCTGGACTCGAACCAGGGACCTGCGGATTAACAGTCCGTCGCTCTACCGACTGAGCTATCAGGGAATGAAGAGGTGCGCATCATAGTGATTCTGTCCAATTCGGTCAACAAAAAATTTGGATTTTTATGTTTTTTTTAAAGCGACTGTTGGTCAGTCTGCTTGCCTTGCTGATGTTAGCGATGCTGGTGGCATATTTGATTCCGCTGAATGTCTACATTCCGGAGTTGGAGCGTACTCTGGGTGCGCGGCTGCAGGTTCCAGTTCGCGTCGGGAGTCTGCGTGCCACCATGCTGCCATTGCCGCATCTCGAATTGCGCGATGTGCTGTTGGGTGGGCAGGACGGTATTGCGCTACGTTCGGTCGATGTGTCGCCGGCTTTGCCAGATTTGCTGGCAGGACGGTTGGCGATGCATATCGGGGTGCGGGATGGCGCAGCACATATGGCTCAGATGAGCAGGTTGGCGGCGACCTTATCAGCTAAACCTGTTGTCGAGCAGCGGCTGACAGTGCGCGAGTTGTGGTTTTCCGACTTGATATTGTTGTCGCCGGAAATGACGGTCGGTCCGTTGGAGGGCAAACTCGAGTTTTCGAGGACGGGAACGATACAACGAGCCTGGTTCGCGCAGGACGAACAAAAGGTTACCGTGGTTTTCTTGCCGCTTCCGTATCGGCATTTTGCCGTGCAGGTGCGAGCCAGTGACTGGACTGCATCGCAATTTCTGAAATTGCCGTTCAATGAACTGCAGTTGGACGGGGTGTTGGGACGAGAAGACTTGCTGGTGAAGAGATTCTCCGTTGTTTCGCAAGGGCTGCGGGTCGAGGGGGACGGTAGGCTGAATTTTTCGAACAGGCTGGAACTCCATGCCCAATTGAGTAAGGTCGAGGTTTCGTTGGAAAGGTTGATGGCATTGCTGGACAGGCCGGTAGGGCTGACCGGCCTGTTGTTCGGCAAGGGCAAGTTCGATAGCAGCGCTGAGAGTTGGGAGGAGCTGGCGGCAGGGGCGCGTTTCGTCGGAGATTTGCGTTTGACCGATGTTACGGCCCGAGTTTCGGAAAGCTTCAAACGGCCTCTCGCGGTGGATTCCATTCGAGCTCATGTCGTGCTGCATTCGAAGCGGCTTGATTTGACCGACTTGCAGGCAAGGCTATATGGCGGGAATCTTTCCGGTGAGCTGGGCCTAGATCGAAAAAAGTCGGTGTTGAGTGCGCGTTTCACTACGCGTGATATCAACATGCGTCCAGTGGTAGAAGGGGTGACCAACGAGGTGCTGTTCACCGGGCGGTTGGAGAGTCAGACGAGGCTGGCGATGAATCTGGACAGAGTCGAGCGCTTCCCGGAGAATCTGAAATTGGCAGGCAGATTTCATTTGCGTGACGGGACGTTGAGCAAAGTGGATCTGGCGCAGGTCGTGAGTAACTCCGGCAAGACGGTAATCAGCGGCGGTGTGACCCGATTCGGCGATTTGACTGGATCGTTGAGTGTGGATGATTCCGGCTATCATTTCGGAGAACTGAAGATGTCGTCCGGCTCCTTCAATGCAGACGGCAGGATAGATATGACGCCAGCGTTGCAGTTGAACGGTGCGTTGGATGTGGATTTAAAGGGGACCGCTGGTTTGGTGAGTGTACCGCTGGTGATTTCGGGTACGCTGGAGCAACCGGAGGTTAGTGTCAGCAGGGCGGCTATGGCGGGAGCCGCGGTCGGTACGGCTGTTCTCGGGCCCGGATTGGGTACGGCTCTGGGGAGCAAATTGGGCGGCTTCATGAACAAATTGCTCGGCAGTCGAGCAAAACCTGAACCACATACAACGCGGTGATTTCGATCAAACGGCGACAGCTCAAAAAATTAAAACGAAAACATGGATAGCAAAATTATTTTCGTCAGAACTGCCAAGGGCGAAGAAGAAATTCGCAGCAGGAGACCGACCCTGTCGGGGGACATCAAGCGCGCCCTGATGATGGTGGATGGCAATTTATCGTTCGACAAAATCAGCAAGCATGCCGCCCCCAGCCTGCGAAGCATTCTGGATGAATCTTTCAGAGAGCTGCTGAAATCCGGTTTTATTCAGGACAAGGCCCGCGTTGCACAAGCCGGCAATGTTCCGAAGATGGTTGTTCCTTCCAGAACGGCTCCGTCTGTGGCTCCCGGAATGTCTCCTGCGATGAAGAAACCGGCGGACGAGGAACTCGGGGAACTGGACTTCACCGCGGCGTTTCGCGCGCCCACTCCGGAGGCCTTGGCCGCCGAGGGAGCCAGGCTGGAAGCCGAAAGGCTGAAAAAGAAAGTGGAAACACAATCCGAAACGGCGCGTTTGAAGGCGGAGCAGGATGCCGCAAAGGTTCGGGCCGAACTGGCTGCGGCGCAGGCGAAGGCCGAGGCTGAAGCGCAAGCGCATGCCGAGGCGGCAGTCAAAGCGCGCCAAGAAATCGAACTCGCAAAATTAAAGGGGCAGCAGGAAGCCGAAGCGGCTCGCCTTAAGGCCGAGCAGGAAGCTGCCAAGGCGCGCGAGGAAGCCGAACAAGCCCGGCGACTGATGGCTCAGGCTCAGGCGAAAGCGGAGGCCGAAGCGCGTGCGCATGCCGAGTCGGCAGCCCGCGCGCGCAAGGAAATCGAAGCCGCGAGACTGAAGGCGCAGCAGGAAGCTGAAGCGGCGCGCCTGAGGGCCGAGCAGGAGACTGTCAAGGCGCGGGAAGAGGCCGAGCAGGCCAAGCGGCTGGCGGCAGAGGCCGCTCATGCGCGCGAAGAGTTCGAGCGTCAGGCCCGGGAGCAGGCCGAGGCGGCGCGGTTAAAGGCGGAACAGGAAGCCGCCCAGATCAGGGCCGAGTTGGCACAAGCCAAGGCCAAGGCCGAGGCCGAGGCGCATGCTTATGCCGAGGCGGCGGCCGGCGCGCGCAAGGAAATCGAGGCGGTGAAGTTGAAAGCGCAGCAGGACGCCGAAGCTGCGCGTCTGAAGGCGGAGCAGGTGGCGTCTGCGGCGCGTGAAGAGGCCGAGCAGGCCAAGCGGCAAGCGGCCGAAGCGGCGCGGTTGAAGGCGGAACAGGAAGCCGCCCAGGCGCGAGCCGAATTCGCCGAAGCTCAAGCGAAGGCGGAGGCCGAACTGGCCAGACAGCAGGCCGCGGAAGTTCAAGCGAAGGCCGAGGCCGAAGCCGTCGCACACGCCGAGGCGGAAGTCAGGGTGCGCAAGGAAGCCGAAACGGCGAAGCTGAAGGCGCAGCAGGAAGCCGAAGCGGTGCGCCTGAAGGCAGAGCAGGAGGCGGCTATCGCGCGGGAAGATGCGATCACGGCGCGCGAAGAAGCTGCGCAAGCCAAGCGGCTGGTGGCAGAGGCCCAGGCCAAGGCCGAGGTCGATGCGCTGGTGTATGCGGAGGCGGAAGCCAGAGTGCGCGAGGAGGCCGAGACGGCCAAGCTGAAGGTGCAGCAAGAAGCCGAAGCGGCACGCCAGAAGGCCGAGCGGGAGGCAGCGAAGGCGCGCGAGGAGGCCGAACAGGCCAAGGTGCAGGCGGAGGCGGCGGCGCTTGCGCGCGAGGAGGTCGAGCGTCGAGCCAGGGAGCAGGCCGAAGAGGCGCGGTTGAAGGCGGAGCAGGAGGCGGCCCAGGCGCGAGCCGAACTTGCCGAAGCCCAGGCGAAGGCGGAGGCCGAGTTATCCAGGCGGCTGGTCGCGGAGGCGCAGGCGAAGGTGGAGGCCGAAGCGCTTGCGCAGGCGGAAATCAGGGCGCGCAAGGAAACTGAGGCGGTGAAGCTGAAGGTGCAACAGGAAGCCGAAGCCGCGCGCCAGAAGGCGGAAGAGGAAGCCGCGAAGGCGCGCGAAGACGCAGTCAAGGCACGCGAAGAGGCGATCACGGCGCGCGAGGAAGTCGAGCAGGCTAGGCAACTGGTAGCGGAGGCTCAAGCCAAGGCCGAGGTCGATGCGCTGGCGCATGCGGAGGCGGGAGCCCGGGCGCGCAAGGAAACCGAGGTGGCGAAGCTGAAGGCGCAGCAGTATGCCGAAGCGGTGCGTCAGAAGGCGGAGCGGGAAGCATCCAAGGCGCGCGAGGAGGCGATCACGGCGCGCGAGGAAGCCGAGCAGGCCAGACGACAGGTGACGGAGGCGCAGGCGCAGGCCGAGGCCGAATCGCTCGCCCATGCGGAGACTGAGGTCAGGACGCACAAGGAAATCGAGGCGGCGAAGCTGAAGGCTCAGCAGGAGGCTGAAGCCGCGCGTCTGAATGCGGAGCAGGAAGCATCCAGAGCGCGCGAGGATGCGGTTACGGCGCGGGAGGAGGCAATTGCCGCGCGCGAGGAAGCCGAAGAGGCCCGGCAACTGGTGGTGGAAGCCCAGGCCAAGGCCGAAGTCGAGGCGCTGGCGCATGCAGAGGCGGAAGTCGGGGCGCGCAAGGAAATCGAGGCGGCGAAATTGAAGGCGCAGCAGGAAGCCGAAGCGGCGCGCTTCAAGGCGGAGCAGGAAGCGGCGAAGGCGCGGGAAGAAGCGGAGGAGGCCAGGCAGCAGGCGGCAGAGGCGATCCGTGCGCGGGTAGAGGTCGAGCGCCGGGCCAGAGAGCAGGCTGAAGAAGCCGAGCAGGCGCGCTTGCAGGTGGCGCAGGAGGCCGCTCGGGTCAAGGCCGAGATCGAAGCGGCGATGCATAAACTGCAGAAGGAAGCCGACGCGGCCCGCCTGAAGGCGGAGCAAGAAGCGGCTCTGGCGCGCGAAGAGGCCGAAGAGCTAAAGCGACAGGCGGCGGAGGCGAAAGCCAAGGTGAAGGCGCATGACGAGGCCAATGCCGCCGGAAAAACGGTGCAGCGGGAAGCCGAAGCTGAACGTATCGAAGAGGAGTCGTTGAAGGCCGAGCAAGAGGCGCAGCGGCTTGCCAAGATGGCGGCCACACTGAAGTCGGCAGGCGCGAAATATCAGCGTTCGACCAGTGCGACGGTGCTGTTCTTCGATGTCGTCGGCTACACCAAGCAGCCGGTCAACAAGCAGATCAAGATCAAGAAGCGCTTCAACCAGCTGGTCTCCGATTGCCTCGCGGCATTGGGCGACGACGAACGCATCATTCTGGACACCGGCGACGGTGCGGCAATCGGCTTCCTGCAGCATCCGGAAGATGCGCTGGAAGTCGCACGGCAGTTCCGCAAGACGGTGACGGCCCATCAGCACAAGGATTATCCCGAACTGGAGGTGCGCACCGGCATCCATCTGGGGCCGGTCAGCATCGTCAAGGACATGAACGGCCAGAGCAACATGGTCGGCGACGGCATCAACGATGCGCAGCGCGTGATGAGTTTTGCCGGCATCGACCAGATATACATATCGCGACCGTATTACGATTTTATTTCCAGACTGAGCGACGAATACGCCAATCTGTTCCAGTATCGCGGGTTGCAACATGACAAGCATGGGCGCGAACATGCGGTCTATGAACTGGTCGATCTCGCCGTGGCGGAAGCGGCGCCACGCATTATCGGGGCAGCACCGTCCATTACGCTGGAACCGTTCGTTTTTGCCGCCAGCGAGATCAATGTGCCGATCGACGCGCCGGTGGTGCAGGAAGAGGCTAAGCCGCAGGCCAAGCCTGTGGCGTCGTTGGCCGATATCTCGCTCGTAGGGATGGAGGCTGTATCCCCGGTCGCGGCGCCTCCGGTCGAGACACCAGTCGAACAGGCCACGCCGCAACCCGCCGCGCAAACTGAGTCAGCCGTCAAGCAAGGGACGAAGCCGGTCGCCGAGGTGCATATGCCGACCGAGGAGGAAGTTGCGGCAATGGCGGCGGCGCAGACCAAGGTCTGGGCCAAGGCGGAGCAACGTGCCGCCAGAGAAAAGGAGGAGCGTGCTGCCCAGCCGTCTCAGCCGATACTGCGAGAAGAGGCGCCGGTGGTTCGCGCGCGTCGCAAGCCCATTCCCTGGGGCAAGGTTGGCGCGGGGCTGTGCGTATTGGTGATTGGCGTGCTGTTCGTCGCGCCTTTCGTGTTGCCGATGCGCGAGTATGCGAGCGGTATCGAACAGACGCTTACCGGGCGGCTGAAACAGCCGGTACATATCGGTCAGATATCCGGGCGGATACTGCCGACCCCAAGGCTGGAGCTGGGCGAGGTCTCGGTCGGCGAGACCGGGCAGGTTCAGATCAAGCAGGCACGGCTGGATTTTGCGTTCTCAGCGTTGTTTTCCTCGACCAAGACAATCGACCGCTTGCAGCTGGACGGTGTTCAGGTTAATGGCGGGATGTTGCAACGGCTGCCGGACTGGTTGCAGCAGCTTGCCGCCGATGCGCAATATCCGGTGGCTCGTGTCGAACTGAGCCAGGGGACATTGGAGGCCGATGGTTTTCAGATGACTGGCATCGCCGGCGAGTTGAATTTCGATGCGGCAGGAAAATTCGCCCAGGCAAAATTGCATGCGAACGATGGCAAACTGGCGCTGGACATCGACGCTGCGCCGGGAGGCCGGCTGACAACGGCAATCATGGTGCGCGGCGCCTTGCCGCTATTGCCTGCCGAGTGGACGTTCGACGAATTGAATGCCAAGGGAGAACTGACTCGCGATGGGCTTAGCATCACCGAGCTGGACGGCAGCATCATGGACGGACGATTGCTCGGCAAGCTCGATCTGTCATGGGCCGCAGGTTGGCAGGCCAAGGGTAACCTGGTCGCCAAGGTCATTACCGTACAGAAGTTAGGCACGGCGCTGAGCGGCGACATGGATGGCTCGGCCCGTTTCCGGATGCGGGCGGGCAGCTTGGCGAAACTGGTGGACTCTTCGATTGTGGAAGGCACGTTTGTGGTCAGCAAGGGCCTCGTCAATGGCTTCGACATCGTCGAGACTGCCCGGCTGCGCAGCCGGGAGAGCTTGCCGGGCGGACGCACCCACTTTGACGAATTAAGTGGCGACTTGAGTTTCGAGAATGGCAGCTACCGTTTCCGCAGGCTCAAAATGAAGGCCGGGGTGTTGAACGCTACGGGTTCGCTGGATGTCGTCAAGCAACAGTTGTCGGGCCAGATCGCCGCTGATTTATCGATGCGTACCGGGATGGGCTCGGTCGGGTTGCTGGTCGGTGGAACCACCAGCGTTCCGTCGGTGCGGATACGTTAACGTGAAATTCGCATAACGATTTTCCACTTATAAAAAATGAAGCCGTTCATGTTTGAACGGCTTCATTTTTTTCAGGATAACGCTGTTGGCCTTCGTTTTAGTGCATACCTGAATTTCAGGACAGTGCTTTTGCGATACGTTCCAGCGCCTGTTGCAGATTGGTCATCGAAGTAGCGAACGACAGGCGGACGTAGCCTTCGCTGCCGAAGGCCGAGCCGGGAACCACCGCGACGCCGGCTTCCGCCAGCAGGTATTCGGACAGCGCGATGTCGGTCGTTTCCTTGATCTTGTCCTGCTGGTGCAGTCGGGCAATCGCCTCGCGCGCATCGGGAAAGGCGTAGAACGCGCCGCCCGCCATCAGGCACTTTACTCCCGGAATCTTGTTCAGTTCATTCACCACAAACACATGGCGTTCGCGGAATGCCGTAATCATCGGTGCGAGACAATTCTGGTCGCCGTTCAGCGCGGCCTCGGCGGCCACCTGCGAAATCGAGGTCGGGTTCGAGGTGCTTTGCGACTGCACGTTTTCCATCGCGGTGATGATGTTCTCGGGGCCCGCGGCGTAGCCGATGCGCCAGCCGGTCATCGCGTAGGCTTTCGATACGCCGTTCAGCACCATGGTGCGGTCGTACAGGTCGGGGCAGGCGTTCAGGATGTTATAGAACTTGTCTTCGCCGAGCTGGATATGTTCGTACATGTCGTCGGTGGCGATCAGGATGTTAGGGTGCTTGCGCAGCACTTCACCCAGCGCTTTCAGGTCGTCCAATGTGTACATCGCACCGGAAGGGTTGCTCGGGCTGTTGATCACGATCATGCGCGATTTGGGTGTGATCGCCGCTTCCAGTTGCGCCGGGGTCAGCTTGAAGCCCTGCGCGATGTCGGCCTGCACGATCACCGGCTTGCCCTCGGCGATGAGCACGATGTCGGGATAGGACACCCAGTACGGCGCGGTGATGATCACCTCGTCGCCGGGATTGATGGTCGACAGCACCAGGTTGAAGAAGCTTTGCTTGCCGCCGCAGGAGACCAGGACCTGTTTCGCGGTGTAGTCCAGCCCGTTGTCGCGCTTGAACTTGGCGATGATTGCGGCTTTGAGTGTGGGCGTGCCGCCCACCGCAGTGTACTTGGTGAAGCCCTTGTTGATCGCCCCGATCGCGGCATCCTTGATGTGCTGCGGCGTGTCGAAATCCGGCTCGCCGGTGCCCAGCCCGATGATGTCCCGGCCCTCGGCCTTCAGCTTCGCTGCGCGGGCCGCGACGGCAAGAGTGGGGGAGGGCTTGATGGCTTGTACGCGAGTGGAGAGAGACACGATTTTTCCTGATTGTGTTTAACGTTGGGGCGAATTATACCTGTGCCGGGGAAAGATTGAATCGGGGAACAGCGGGGAATTTCGTGCACAGATTGAGGCCGCATCGACTTGATTGCACTTGCTCAATCTTTTCGTTTTTGCACCCGTTCCGGCGGCACGAGCAGCCATGCAATCAGCACCAGAATTCCAAATGCAGTGTAGGCAACCGTAAAGACCCAGGGCTCGAAATCGTAGAACAAAAGCTCATGCAGCCAGTGCTGGATAAAGGAAGTCGAGTAACTACTGCCTCCCGCAGCCACTCTTGCACGGCTCTCCCACTCGGTGAGGGGGCAGACCAGACCGAACCATGATTCTGCGATCACGGTGCCGATTGCCAGCAGGTGGCTTAGCCTGAACCATAAGTTTCTGGGCCAGCCCCAGCGTAACTGCCGTTCCAACAGGATGACGACCAGCCCGAGAACGACAAACGCGACGAACAACGCATGAGTGACGAGTATCAGATCGGCCAGAAACATATTCATGAGCGATCGATGAATGCTGTTTAGAAGATCGCTTCCCGATTAACCCGGCCTGCGGAACAGTGCAGGTATCTGCGTCTTCGGTTGGCTCTCCGGTTGTTCCGGTTCGTTCACCGGGATAGCATGAGCGATGTTCGGCACGTAGGGCTTGTCGAACCACGCGTCGTGGCTGGGCTTCTTCGGCTGCGGCTTGTGGAATTCACGGTCGTGATGTTCGGCGCGCGGCGGGCGTTGTGGTTTCGCCAGTGCGGGCAGGGTTTCGCGCTTGATCTCTTTCTTGATCAGCTTCTCGATTTCTTGCAAATATCTTTCCTCGTCCGGCGAGACCAGCGAGATTGCGGTGCCGGATGCGCCGGCGCGGCCGGTGCGGCCGATGCGGTGGACGTAGTCCTCTGCGGCATGCGGGATCTCGTAGTTGATCACCATCGGCAGACTGTCGATGTCCAGGCCGCGCGCGGCTACGTCGGTGGCGATCAGTACGGTCACCTTGCCTTGCTTGAATGCATCCAGCGCCTGAATGCGTTCCGACTGGGTCTTGTCGCCGTGGATTGCGTCGGCGGCGACGCCTTCGCGCTGCAATTGCTTGGCCAGGCGGCTGGCGGTGAGCTTGGTCTTGGTGAACACGATCGCCTGCTTCGCGTCGTCGCCGCGCAACAACTGTGTCAGCAGGGCGTGCTTGTCGTCATGCTCGACCAGATAGACCTTCTGCGTGATGTTCTCGGCGGAGGCGTTGCTGCGCGCCACTTCGATCAGCGTCGGATAGATCAGGAAATCTTCCGACAGCTTCTTGATCTCGTTCGAGAACGTCGCGGAGAACATCAGGCTCTGCCGTGTTCTGGGCAGCAGCGCGAGGATGCGTTTCAGGTCGGGCATGAAGCCCATATCCAGCATGCGGTCGGCTTCGTCCAGCACCAGCATCTGCACCGTGCCCAATTGCACGCTTTTCTGTTCGATGTGGTCCAGCAATCGTCCCGGCGTCGCTACCAGTATTTCCACGCCGTTCTTCAGGTGCGGAGTCTGGGTCTTGATGTCCACGCCGCCGAACACCACCAGCGAGCGCAGCTTGGTGTGCTTCGCGTAGGCCCTGACGCTTTCTTCCACCTGGATCGCCAGCTCGCGCGTCGGCACCAGAATCAGCGCACGCACCGGATGGCGCGCCGGCGAGGTGCTGGAACTGGCATGCGGCAGCAGCTTCTGCAGCATAGGCAAGGCGAACGCCGCGGTCTTGCCGGTGCCCGTTTGCGCGCCGGCCATCAGATCGAGGCCATCCAGCACCAGTGGAATGGCCTGTTCCTGGATAGGCGTGGGGGTGGTGTAACCGGACTCGGTGAGGGCCTTGAGAATCTCAGGCGCGAGTTTCAGATCGGCAAAACTGACGGTGCTCAATGTGTGGTCTCTTATCGGATATTTATCATGGGGTTGAGGGCATTATACGCCGCGCTTGAATTCCGGATAGCGATCATGCCAAAGCGCGTGCCGACATGCGGTTCGGCAATGTCCATACAAATTTCGGCGTGCCAGTCGCAGCAATCTTTCGAATTGCATGCAACTGGCGGGGATAGTCAGGCTTGGCAAGGAACTAGCATTCCGCATCCAGAATGGTTTTGATCTCATCCGGCAGCCGCGGTGTGTGGGGTGCAGGGAGTATCCTGTATGTTCCCTGATTGCCCAATTTAGGCTCGCTGGCGTATATCCAGGCATGCGTCACCTGATCGTTTGGCGCCAGATTGACCCAGCTTCCTGAGAATGAGCTGCCGAGTGCATCGGCGTTGTCGAACTCCAACGGATAGAAGTATGTGGCGTTGCTTTGCGTGCAGGTGACCAACTGTATGGTGAAGTCGGTATCCGGCCATGACCAGCTGGGGGCGTTTCTGATCGGACAGCCGCACATCATCGTCACCGTGGCGAAGCAGCTTAGCTGCGGGCCTTGCACGCTGGCCGTCACGTTGCTTATACACAATCCCGGGATTTCGATCACCAGTCCCTCGGGGTTCTGCGCCGTTGTTCCGATATTGACGCCCGGTAAAACGGTGATGTCCGCCTGAGCCAGACGTGCCTGATCGATGTGTTTGAGTGGGCCGTACACCAGCACCCTGAAATCGGTCGGCTCCGAAATTTCGACGTTCAGTTGCACCTGAACCGTGTGGTTGTCGCAGGCATAAGGCACACTACGGCTGACCGGTTCCATCAGGTTTGGGGGCCCCGCACTTTCGTCTGAGGGAGCGATGGCAAAGCCGTGGGCGACAACATCACCTGTTTCCGGGTGCAGTAGCGCAACCAGTGCACTTCGATTTATCTCATTCGCGGCATCATGTCCGAGATACTTTCCTCCGCGAGCAGCCGGTCGGATGAGCAGGGTGGTTTTTTGTTTACTCATTGAGTTCTTCGTGAATTTATTTGGCAAGTTCAAGGACGATGCGCCACCCCGGACGACTTTAAGCAATGGGGGCGCACATCATCCGGCTCAGTTGTTTGCAACAACGCAACCGCACACCGACATTGTTCCCGGCTGGATAGTTTTCCACTGGCCGTTCCAGTCGCCGCCGCGCGTCGCCCGAAACTCCTGCCGGATTTCTGCGTGGTGATCGCCGATGCCGGGTGCAGGGTTCGGAACATGATGCTCATTTCGTGTCACATAATGGTTTGTGCCTGCTTGTCGTTGGCCGTGGCGCCGGCCCCGAAATGCGGAGGTGGCGAAACGGAGTTGCTTACGATGTTGCATGCCATGGCAACGACGGCAATGCCGAGTTCGTTCATCGCCTGCTGGTTGGCCACCGCATTCTGTTGCGAGAGATTAGTGTTGGCGACTACGTTCGAGTAGGCGAGGTTAGACAGCATGGCGGGCTGTTCGGCAATCGCTTTCAGGTTGCCGATCGCGACGCTTTGGACGATATCGTCCGGTAACTGATTTGGCATGGTGTTTCTCCTTTATGGTTGGGTTGATGCTCATGGGTTGAATACGGCACGGGCATTCTTGTTCGCGTTTCCAGGCGGCGGATAAAATCATGGAACGCCGCAAGGTTTACGTCGTGCCTTTCATCGGCTCCTGCAGGTTGCTCACGCATTTCATTATTTCCTTGATGGCCTCGACCAGTTGCGCAATCCCGGCCTGGTCGCCGGGCACGTCGATTTTTTCGATTATCGCCGCGCATTTCGCTACTACGGCGAGTTGAATTACGTTCATGGCCTGTTGCTGGCTCAAGGCGATTTGCTGCTGCAGGTTCTGGTTGAATATCTGCTGTGCCAAGGCCAGGTTTTCGAGTATCTTGGGTTGATCGCCTGTCGATTCTGCATCGGGCATCGCGATAAGACTATTGGTGGGTTCCTCCATGTTTGACTCCTTTCATAAAAGTTATTGCTGGATGAAATCGGCAGCGGCAGAATCGTCGCTGCAACTGGGGCGATGCGGTTATTACTTGAAATTGGGGCCGATAAGTCTTCTCAGGAATTCCGGGGTGGCCCAGCCGGAGGTGGATGCGTAGTGGTCGATAAATTCCTGGCCGGCGCCGATCCTGAGTCGCGAGGGATCGTCGGTCCATTCGGGCGTGAGTATGGTCGCCATCAGCGCATACTCGACATCGACCGGCAGCACCAGTGCTTTCCAGCTTCCTCCGGGTATCATCAGCACCGGCCTTTCTCCATTGAGGATCTTCCTGCCGACCAGGTGATGGGAGGAACAGTACTTTCCCTCTTCTTCATGGAACTCGTAGTAGTGGACCGGTCCGCCATCCAGCAGGATGTGGGTGTCGTCTGGCGCGAGCCAGTGCAGGTAGTTGATCGGTCGCTCGCGGTTGAGCAGGTAGTAGATCGAGTCGTTCGCCTTCAGTTGTTTCCCGTCTTGCTCCACTACGATGCTGGAGGTCGATATGTAGCCGATGTATCCCGACTCTCCTGCGAGAGGCGTCAGGCCCAGTTCTTCGATCAGCATTTCTGAATGCTGTAATGCGTTGGAAGGCTTGTCCATTTTTTTCCATAGTCCCTCATGATAGTTCGGCTGAACTTACGACGTTTTCTCAGAATCAATCGGGTGGCATTCTGCCGTCCCTGTTTCTTTTTTCAACCAGGGCAACAGGGTAAGGCTCAGCGTCGTGACGACCCCGGTGTTTGGGGCCGAAGGCAACTGGACCGTAATGTCTGAGCTGTACCCGCCGTTGTCGTCGAATGCAAATGCATAGCCTTTGCCGTCGACTGTCGGAGCCGTTTCTCCATTCAGGCCGGTATGAAAAAATGCGGCATAGGCGTTCCAGGCACCCAAGGGATTGCCGCTTGCGTCTTCCGGGTAGAAGTCGGAAAAAGCAAGGATGTTGGTATTGATGGGACTCATTGCTTGCGGCGAGTAAATAATGATGGCGTCTGGATTGGTATTGCTTGCCTGGTATACATACGTCGGATTGCTCAGTCCGATGCCGGTCACGGTCATGCCCGATTCCGGGGCGTTGTTTGTGGCGCCAACCAGATTCGTCGGAAAATTTGCCGTTGGCCCAAGGTTGCCGTTTTGGTAGGTAAGTTGCGTTTGCCCATACGGGCTGAAAAGATGCAGGACTGCGTAGTGAGCTTCGGTCATGGTTGGCGCGTATTCAAGATTGAACTCAACTTGCACGTTTGCCGTACTCAGGCCAATCGCATTCAGCCATTCGAATTGGACTTGCGTTGGCACACCGTTGACGATGAGGTAATTGGTGTTGGTGACGTAGTTTGAGCCCGTGGTAGTGGCGGGATTCAGTGTAAAGGATTGGGTGATGTCGTTTGGAACAACAGTGAACGTTTGAGTTACTGCCTCCCCACTGCTTGGGTAGGTGAAATAAATCGTGCCGCTCATGTTGTTCCACAGCACAGAACTTCCACTGGGTACACCGGCATTCTGAGACAGGTCGCTTGCTAAAAATGAGGTGAGGGCGCCACTGGAACTGCTGTACGTGATGTTTTGGGTAGTAGCGCGTTGAATCTGGGAGAGATCGACATAGATCAGGTCATTGGCCGTGTTCGAACCGGTTCGCAGATGCAAATTCGTCGTGTCGCCAGTATTGGGCGTGATGCCGCGATTCAACATGGTTACCAGTTGATTTTCCAGGTTACCCAGCATGACCGGATCGTAATTGGCAGAGAGGCTGCCATGGTTGGCGTAATAAGCCTGTTGCGAGACGTTGTCGGCGAATACCCCGCTCGCGCCAAACACCATGCGTCCTGCCGAGGTCAATGGCAAGTTGTACTTGATGTTTGACGAGGAGGAGAAGCCTCCAAACCAGTAGGGGGCATCGGATGCCGCGCTCAGTCCTGTATTGACGGAATTGCCATCATTGTTTCCGAAATACGGATAGAAGATCTGATAGGTTGCGCCGCCACGGCTGCCCGTGGGCGTAAGCGTGGCATCCGCACCATCGTAGTAATAGCCTGAGCCTTCGAATTGAAGAACCGTATAGGTCCCCGTATTGCCGTTCAGGTCTGTGCAAGAAAAATTGTCGATTACATTGCCTGTGAATATTTCCGGCCCGTTGCTGCCGTTACCTGTCAGGTAAAGGGAGCTTCCGCCACCGCCAGGCCCGCTGTAGTAATAGTTGAGCAGGTTATAGAGTGCCTCGTCGAAAGACTGCCGTAGACCGGCTGTGGATTTGTCTGCGGGATTGGCATCGATCACATGTTGCGGTGCGAGCAGGCGATCCGGACTCTGGTTGACGATCCCCTGGTATGCAACGAAATTTCCAGTAGCGGTGCATTTCTGAAATTGCCGAATGACACCCGCGCGGGTCTGCGTCTGGATAATGCCGGTCCCGTTTTTGAAATCCGCAACGACGGGGCTGGCTTGCAGGTAAATCGGCATGCCGAACTGATCAACCTGCGTCGTGTCAAGATTGAGCTGGTTCGTGGCGGCATCGACGGTGAATAAATAAGGTAATCCCCCGGCTTAGCCGGGGGACTCACAAGGTTTGACCGAGCGCTACGGTCAGCCTGACTCTACTGACTTGATCAAAAGTTAGGAGAAT
>Ga0209211_10007758_pt1 | contig 14949 bp, 17 predicted proteins | sample RifGroA2_FD_183992 | JGI IMG/M metagenome (GOLD analysis project Ga0209211, IMG submission 183992) | Groundwater microbial communities from Rifle, Colorado, USA - Groundwater A2 (SPAdes) (version 2) | ecosystem: Environmental > Aquatic > Deep subsurface > Groundwater | place: Rifle, Colorado... | reverse complement strand
GCGATACGTCAAGAATCAGGGGAAACACGATGCACCGCCTCCTACATTGTGGTAGACTACCACTAATGAAATGCGTCATGGGCCCGGGTCATACCCTGCGGTCTCTGCCGCAGGGATTTTGATTAGCGGTATCTTGGCTGTTTAAGGGGTTACCGTCACAGATGTGCCACTTCCATCAGAAACAGATTGTCATCCGCTGTATTACGCTCAACCCACAGCTTCCTGCGGGGGTTGAAATGCTTATTACCGGTTTTTCAGATATTCCCGTTTCATCCTGAAACCCCATAAGGTAATGGTGTTTTTAAGCATATTTTTTTAAACGCGGCCACGCTACCTTTACCCACGACCGTATCTCTTTTTCATTTCGTTGTTTGGCGTACACCACTGGCTTCTGTGGTGTCCAACCAATGAAGTGAAGGATGTTTGAAACATGGCTTTGTTTAAAAGATACCTTCGTTGTTTTTTAACGAGGATACCCAATCTGTGAAGATTCGGCTAATCGTCAAGGTGACTTGCCTTGTGGACGGAAGATGCACGCGGTATAATACGAACGTAACATTTAATAGATAAATTTTCACATTCATCATGAACTTTCTATACATTATTTTAGCAATCATCGCCGCGATTGTCCTGTGGGCGATCGTTGCGTACAATCGGTTTGTTACTTTGGTCAATCGCACCAAAGAAGCATGGGCGGATATTGATGTGCAACTCAAGCGCCGCTATGACCTTATCCCCAACCTTATGGAGACGGTAAAGGGCTACGCAACGCATGAAAAAACCGCATTTGAAAATGTGACCAAGGCGCGCGCGCAGGCGATGCAGGCGGGAACACCAGCGGAAAAAGGCGCCGCAGAGAATATGCTCACGGGGGCGCTCAAGAGTCTCTTTGCGGTTTCGGAAGCATATCCCGACCTCAAAGCAAATCAGAATTTCTTGGCACTTCAGAGCGAGCTTTCCGACACGGAGAACAAGATTCAAGCCGCGCGTCGTTTCTACAACAACAATGTGCGTGACCTCAATATTGCCATTGAGTCATTCCCAAACAATGTTATTGCGGGAATGTTCAACTTCGCTAAGATGGAGCTCTTTCAGCTTGAACAAGAGGAAGCAAAAGAGCCGGTGAAAGTGGCGTTTTAGCCCTAACGAATAATTTTCCCTTACCATCATGCCAAACCAAGAGCTTGTTAAGTATATTCAGGATTCTTTGGCGCAAAATTTAGCTAAAGAGCAAATTAACAGTTCTCTCTTGCAAGCGGGGTGGGGAAGTGCGGATGTCGCTGAGGCGTTTTCGGTCGCAGAGGGCAGAGTTGCCCCCGCGCCACACATGGCGGTTGCTTTTGTGAAATGGTGCGGTATATTATATTATAGATTCTATGGCAACACTTTATACCCATCAAGATCAAAATGTACGGAAGACGTGGCTTCTCATGATCATGTTTTTCATCGTGGTCATTGGAATCGCGTGGGGGTTTAGCTATATTCAAAATAATCCGATGATCCTCTATGTCGGCGTGGTGTTTAGTGTGGGGATGAACATTTGGAGTTATTGGTATTCGGATACGCTCGTAATCAAGATGTCGGGTGCGAAGCCCGCTTCGCGCGAACAGTACTTTGACCTGTGGAATGCTGTCGAAAACATGGCAATCACCGCGGGACTCCCGATGCCAAAAGTTTACGTTATTGAAGACTCTTCGCCAAACGCGTTTGCAACAGGTCGCGACAAGGATCATGCGGCGGTTGCGGCAACGACGGGACTTCTTGGTATATTGAACAAGACTGAACTCGAAGGGGTAATCGCGCACGAGCTCTCGCACATCGGCAATCGCGATACGCTTTTGGCGACGGCTGTCGTGGTGCTCGTGGGGTTTGTGGCAATCATTTCGGATATGTTTTTGCGCACATCGTTTCATGGTAATAACCGTAGTCGTGGTAATGCGATATTTATGATCGCGGGAATTGTTTTAGCGATTTTGGCACCGATTATCGCTCAGCTTATCCACCTTGCTATCTCACGCAAGCGCGAGTTTCTTGCCGACGCATCTGGCGCGCTCCTTACCCGCTATCCCGAAGGGCTTGCGTCCGCACTTGCAAAAATATCCGCATATCCTGCGGGGCTTCAGCGCGTAAGCACTGCGACCGCGCATCTCTACATTTCAAATCCGCTCAAGGACGGTCGCACGATGTCATTTATGAGCAAGATTTTTGCCACCCACCCACCCGCAGAGGAACGTATCGCGGCGCTTAGGGGGATGGAGGGGTAGTTTGCTTTTTTCTTGTTTTAGGGTACTTTTAGGATAGGTAGACATTCGGCAATGCCGAAAAGGAGTGATTTCGTGGATGATGATAAACGGCAGAAGGTCGTGTTGCTCTTGATCGAGCGATGCGATCTTGCGATGTTACAAGACGCTTGCGAATGGTATTATGTCGGCCCCGTAGAGGGGGAATTACTGGAACAACATGCGGCGGAGTTCATACGGCACAAGCGCGCCCCTTCTTTTTTGAAAGATTATATAGAGTATAAGCTTGCTAGATGGTCGCTTATTTTGGGTGAAGAAATCGAGGACACCGAAGTATTGATTCAGACGGTGAGGGCTTACGTTGAGGACAAGCAAAAGGAGCACAAGCCATTTAAGTAAGCAATAGAGGTCTCATGTAAGGCGGCAGAATTTCTGCCGCCTTGTTTTTATGGTGGCGGAACGATGAGAGGTTCGGTCACAAATCACTAAATATTTTTTTTCACTACGTTCGAAAACTACTAAGTGTTCGCTACCCCGGCTCGGTGATCCACTTCGCTCTGCTTCGTGTCACCTGCGCCCTTCGAATCTCTCATCCCCATACATGACGCCACTGTCAAACACCTATGGAAACGGTGTTTGACAGGTGTCGTTACGGAGGATGAGAGATTCGAACTCTCGAACGGGTTGCCCCGTTGCCACCTTTCCAAGATGGTGCAATAGACCGCTATGCGAATCCTCCTTTGTCCTATGTTGGGAACAATCGTACTCTAACAAAAAGGAGAGCAAACAGCAAAACACCACATAATAAAATATGTACATAGGGTATTACAATAGGGTTTTAAACTGGTTAAATTGTAAGTTATTTTGTAGCGTTATCAATTTCCGCAAGTCCCAACTGCCCACAACCCTTTTTCGTGTTCGCGCGCTTGTCGCTCGGCGTTTTTGAAATCTTGTTGGTATTGATACGAGAGACGGTAGGTGTATTCATGTCCGTAGCCTTGGGCTATTATTTTACGATTAAGCAGTGTGCCGTCGGGAAGAAACACATAGCGGAGCAGGCGTCCGTAGTGGTCGCGGTCGCCTTGTGTCGGGTCAGGCTCGAGACGCACGGACTTATTTTCAAGAAGCGATGTCACAAACTGTGAAGCTTCTTTACCGAAGCATTGCACGGTTTTGCGCGGATCGACCGTCTCGGGAGTATCGACGCCAATCAAGCGTACTTTTTCATCGACATTGTGTATGCGTACAATAATCGTGTCACCGTCGACGACGCGCGCAACGGGAATGAGCGAAGGGTCGGCGAGCGGTGCTTCTTTTTGGGTGGTAGTTGCTTGGGTGAGGAGAATCGTATCATCTGATACGGAAGCTTTCGAGGAGAGTTTTTCCCCCGCAAAGGTGAGCAGGGCGAGTGACACAAGGACGACGATGGTTGTGCGGGACATTCATCTATTATACTCCCGTTAAATCATTTCCACTTGGCGGTTCGACCGCCAAGTGGAAATAAAAAAGCCCGGGCTTAGCGCTCGGGCGTTTCTGGCTCAACATTTTCTCCAGATAAAATACGAAGTTTTGTCTCCCTGGCATTTTTTGTATCCTTCCTTTCGATATAAGGGCGAAGGTAACACGACCTCGAACATGTGGATGGTGTAGCGCGTCAACATTCCCGGGAAAGAAAAAGAAGGATTGGGACCCCTGATTATCACCGGCCTTTGTACAAAATGAAGATTCTCTTCAAACCCATTAATCCCCAGTTTTTCGAAGAAGGCGTGGTAGCAGGCAATCTCTGGGGTATCGCCGGGCATTATTTTTTCTCCGATACTTGCTTCGAGTGCTCGTGTATGACACCTTGAATCGCTGAACGTCTGCATCTTTTCGACAAGCATCAGGCGGGTTGCGTCTTCTTCGTAATAGACGTTGAGAGCGGCTACTTCGATGGCACATATGAGTGTTGTGTTGTCGGGGTTGGGAATGAGAGTCACTTCTCCCGACGAAATCTCCGCAAAAAGATGTTCGATAGTTTTTGCTTCGCCGACACCCCATTCGTGGAGCGGAATGTTGTAGGCCTTGAGGAGACCTTGAAATCTTTCAAAATGCATAGGATATTCTCCTTGAGATGTGTCTTAACTATATATACCAAATGAAATCTATTTTGCAAAGGGCGCCTGTTTTCTTGCAAAAAATAGACCATTCTGGTAGAGTTTCCCCTATGAAGAAAGAAATCCACCCGCCGTATCACGCGGACGCAAAAGTAACCTGTTCCTGCGGTAACAAATTTACCGTAGGCTCTATCTTGCCCGAGATCAGCGTTGAAATCTGCAGTGCCTGCCACCCATTCTTTACCGGAGAGGAAAAAACTCTCGATATGGGAGGACGTGTTGAGCGTTTCAAGAAGCGCGAAGCGGCATCAAAGACGAAGAAGTAATGCAGCTTTTAGGTTTTAGGTGTGAGGTTTTAGGAAATGCGCACGAGGTTTTAAGGAGATACGCCAAAATCTACCACAATGACAGAAGTAAATCTAGGTATAAATTCTTTTCGTGATTTGAAGGTCTGGCAAAATGGATTGATTATTGCGCACGAAATCTATTTACTTACTAAAAAACTTCCTCGTGAGGAAGTTTTTGGTTTAAGTTCACAAATGCGACGTGCTGCTGTTTCCGTTCCTTCAAATATTGCAGAGGGCAGATCGCGAGGTTCGAGAAAAGATTTTAGTCAATTTTTGCATATTGCGATCGGCTCACTTTCCGAATTAGAAACCCAGCTTCTTCTTTTGGAAATGATATATCCTGAAATTAAAGTAGGTGATATTATGAAGATGATCAATGAAGAACAAAAGATGCTCGCTGGATTACTAAGAAGTATGAAAAATCCTGTATCTCCAAAAACCCAGATACCCGCGTCCCCCTAACACCTTACATCTAAAACCTAACACCTTCCCCAAATGGATATTGAAACATTCAAAAAAAATCCGAAGACCCAGTATCTCGCACAAGAGTACGAGCGTTTATCTCGTGAAGAAACAAATGTTGTGGCGATGACGGCTTCCGATCCCGAAATAGCGGAACTGGGAAAAGAAGAGCTCGAAGGAATCCGTGCACAGATGCGTGTGATCCGAGGGCAGATGGAGGGTATTCTCGAAGCGTCGAAAGAAGAGGAGGAAAAACCAAAAGAGATTATTCTCGAAGTGCGCGCGGGTGCCGGCGGGGAAGAAGCAGCGATCTTTGCAGAGGATCTCGCAATGATGTATGAGAAGTTCGCGGAAAAGAAAGGGTGGGGCTGGAGCAAGCTCGATGAATCGCGAAGCGAAATGGGTGGATACAAAGAGGCATCGTTTGAGATTAAAGGCAAGGATGCGTACGATCTGCTCCGCCACGAGACGGGTGTGCATCGTGTCCAGCGCGTGCCCGCAACGGAAAAGTCGGGACGCATTCACACCTCGACGGCGTCGGTCGTCGTACTCCCTATCTTCCCGACCAAGCATCTGGAGATTAACCCCGCCGACCTTGAGATGGAGTTTTCGCGTTCGGGTGGCGCGGGTGGACAGAACGTGAACAAAGTGGAGACCGCGGTGCGGATTATTTACAAGCCGACGGGGCTTGCGGTTCGGTGCACGAGTGAGCGGAGCCAGCAGAAGAATCGCGAGAAAGCGCTGTCGATGCTCATGGCAAAGCTCGAGGATCTCGACCGCGAAAAGAAAGAGAGTGCGGTGTCCTCCGAGCGCAAAAACCAAATCGGTACCGGTGACCGCTCGGAGAAGATTCGTACGTACAATATTTTGCAGGATCGTATTACCGATCACCGTATCAAGCAGTCGTGGAGCAATCTGGAGAAAATCTTTGCGGGGAATATTGAGCCGATTCTTGATGCCTGCGCACAAGGGACGATAGGTCTGCCTGCCGCGACGAACACGGCGCAGGCAGGAGAAGAAGAACAACTGATAACTAACAACTGACAAGGATGTTTCGCTTCGCGAAAATCCGTCGGTTACGTGTCCGCGAAGCGGTGTCAGTTGTCAGTTGTAAAATCCCTTGCATTTTCGTCCAGCTTCTGGTAATCTTTTAAATTATATGAGTAAAACAGTAGAGAATCAAGGAATTATCACTGAAATGTTCTCCGTAGGAGCGCATTTCGGCTATTCGCGTTCGCGCCGCCACCCTTCGGTAAAACCATTCATTTTTGGCTCAAAGAACGGCGTTGAGATTTTAGACCTCGAAAAAACAAGTGTTGAACTCGCGCTTGCAAAAGAGTTTGTAAAGACATTTGCAAAAGGCGGCAAACAGATTCTTTTTGTAGGAACCAAGAACGAAGCAAAAAAAGCCGTTCTTGCTGGAGCACTCGCGGTCGACATGCCGTTCGTTGTGGAACGGTGGGTTGGCGGGATCCTGACGAACTTTCCCGAGATCAAAAAACGTGTCGCGCTTCTTGAAGACTTACTTGCCAAGCGTGAAAAAGGCGAGCTTGCTATGTATACTAAAAAGGAGCGTCTTTTGATTGACAAAGACATCGAGCGCCTCGAGCGCAACTTTGCCGGCATCATCTCGATGAAGGAATTACCCAGCGTACTTTTTATTGTCGATCCCAAGAAAGAATCAATTGCAGTAAAAGAAGCGCAGTTCCTCAAGATTCCTATCATCGCCCTTGCGAGTTCTGACTGTAACTTCAAAGAAGTTGACTACGTCATTCCCGGGAATGATTCGTCTGTCTCCAGTATCTCGTTTTTTGTTGGCCAGATTGTTTCCGCATTCAAGGAAGGCCGTGCGTCAGCAGCGCAAGTTCAATAAGTTTTATAAGTTACGTTTCGTTTAAGTTCAATAAGTTGCTAACTTCTTAAACTTTTCAAACTTATTAACCTTACCAAACTCACCAATGATTACGACCGAACAAATAAAAGAATTGCGTGACAAGACCGGCATTTCGGTTGTTCAATGCAAGAAGGCGCTCGAGGAATCGGGTGGCGACATGGACAAGGCGCTCCTCGTCCTCCGCAAAAAGAGTAGCGATATTTCTGCCAAGAAGGGTGACCGCGAGCTCGGCGCCGGAATTGTTGAGTCCTACATTCACAGCAACAAGATGGTGGGCGCGCTTATCGAGCTTTCTTGCGAAACGGATTTCGTGGCGCGCAATGAAGAATTTGTCGCGCTTGCGCGCGATATCGCGATGCATATCACGGCAACAAATCCGGAATACACCGATGAAGCGAATATTTCTGATGAAGTGCGCGCAAAAGCGACCGAACTTTTCAAAAAAGAAGTTGAGGAATCGGGCAAGCCGGCAGACATCAAAATAAAAATGATGGAAGGGAAGCTCATTGCATATTTTGCCGAGCGCACGCTCCTCCTCCAGCCGTTCGTGAAGAACCCCGACATTACGATCAAACAGTTGATCGACGGCGGTGTGCAGAAATTTGGTGAGAAGGTTGCGATATCTCGTTTCGCACGGTTCTCTGTGGGGAAATAATTCTTTATTATTATGACTGCGATCATAACATTGTTTTATCTTTCGTTGGCAACCATTGTTTTGGTTGTGGGGAGGAAGCTTTTATCTGTTCGTACTTTGAAACTTTCGCTTATTGAGGGAGTGGAAAAGGAGCTCCATGGGAAGCTTTATGATACGTTGCATCATCTGTGGGGGGTTTTTCTCGATAAATGTTATGTGCCGGTACGGAAATTATCACTCGCAATCTTTTATACGGTGGCGCACGAGGTTCTCCATGCAGGGCTTGTGGTAGGGCAAAAGGTAAAAGTGCGCCATGGTAAGTGGTACAACATGGTGAAAGGGAAAGGGGTAATTCGCAAGAAAGGATCAGTCTCATTCTTTTTGCGTGACGTGGCAGAGTACAAGAAACAACTGACCACTGACCATTGACAGCTGACAGGATTAATACCCGTGGGTCCAAAGATCGGGGCTTGGGAATTTGCATGTAATTCCCGATCTTTGCGTATCGTTTCCGTATTTGTATTTGGTCAATTGTTCCCCTCGTCAGTTGTCAAAAGTTTTCCCCTACGCCACTTTAGCTCAGTTGCTCCACGCCCGACTGAACGATACCAGTCGTTCGGGTGGGCGGGGAGCAACGGTTTCAAAATGCATACAGCTTATATATTGAAAGACGCCAGCGGCAAAGAATATAAAGGCATGACTGGTAACCTTAAGAGGCGGTTATCTGAGCATCGTTCTGGACACACAACAACAATGAGGATGAAAAATTTATCACTTGTATATACAAAAGAGTATGATATATTTGTGGAAGCTCGAAAAAGAGAATTGTATTTTAAGTCAGCCGCAGGAAGGAGGTTTTTAAAAGACAAATTGCCAGAATAGCTCAGTTGGTAGAGCAACGGTTTTGTAAACCGTAGGTCGTCGGTTCGATCCCGACTTCTGGCTCCAGAATCCGAGTTTCAGACAAAAAACCAACTTTTTGATGGGACGCACTTCGCGCGTCCCACGTCAGTCGGGATTCTGCTGGAAGTAAGTCCGAACTTTTTGGTATTATGACCATAATTCGGAACTTGAAGAAAGATTGACCTCGCCCGCGCCAAAGGCGCGGGCGAGGTCAATCCTGACGCAAATCAATTTTGGTGGAGATGGGGGTCTCGGTCAAGAACATTTTTGTTCGTCGCCACTCACAAAAATTTCTCGACCCTGCTCATGCGACCCGTCGTGTTCGACGGGTGCCCCGCATTCGCTTTCGATTCCCCCCCCATCTCTCACAATCGCAAAACACCGCAATGATGAAATCATTGCGGTGTGCGAATTGTGGAGATGGGGGGGGGAATTTCCCTCGACTCAAAAACTCGTCGCCACTCGTTTTTGGTCTGGGCACCGGCTCACTGTTTTGTTTTGCTAAACAAAACATGCTCCGCCGTTCGATTCCCCCACGTAAGGTGCGCAGGCACCTTGCTCATCTCCACTCAACAAAAATGCCCGCTTGAAGGCGGGCTGTTTTTGTACGAGTGGAGATGGGGGGAATCGAACCCCCGTGCAAAAGATTTTCTCGCAAGAGTCTACAGAGCATATCTTGTTTTATTCCTTTGAAAGGAATTTAAAACGCATGAATATTAAACAAGCAACGCTTCATACGTTCGAGTCTCTAAGTTTCGCGATGATGTTGAGACGGCATCGTCGCTATTCCGAAATATATATCACCCGCCTTGCGTATCGGACGTCGGCAAGGACGAATGCGGTTTAGGCGATAGCGTAAACCGGAGCGAAGTCGCTCGCCTTAAAGAAAGGCGAGACGATTGACTTTGCTTTTGCAACTAGGTTGTTTTTTGCAACTGAGTTTTTTCTCTTGGTTTTACGAGAATAAGAGAATCCTCGGCTTCGCACGTGCGAGAGGTGATCCCTTGTCTAGGCCGATCATCCCCGTATTTTTTAGGTAGAATGTAGAATAGGGAAGATAGAATGAATCCTAGATTTTTTTTCTTCTAAATTCCAAATTCGATATTCCACATTCTGTTCATTTTCAATGACCTAGCGAGTAGACTTAATCTCACACCACAGGAGTACTTCCAAGTTTCTAACTCGCTTCACTCCTAAGAAACTTTAGGTCGCGTAAGATATCGCGTCCCGCTTCGCGCTTTTTGATTGTTTCGCGTTTGTCCTGTGTTTTTTTGCCACGAACAATCGCTATTTCAACCTTGATCTTACGTTTTTTATTATACACCGAAATAGGGACGATTGTCAACCCTTTTTTGGATTCTTGCGCGGCAATCTCCGCAAGCTCCGGTTTGGTAAGGATCAGGCGGCGATTACGCATCGGGTCGTAGCCTTCTTCAGTGTTGCCCGGTTGATAGGGGTTTATGGTGGCGCCGACAAGGAACGCCTCGCCTCCGCGGACGGTCACGTGCGACCCCTCGAGCGAGCCACGCCCCCCGCGAAGAGACTTGACCTCCAAGCCCAAAAGCTCGATGCCGGCTTCGTACCGCGTAAGGACTTCGTAATTGAAATAGATCTTTTTGTTTTCGATGAGAGCCATGCTGGTATTCTAGCAGTCAGGGAGGTAATTGACAATTTTTTCAGATGTGTGACAATATAAAAAGGTCAATTTGTTCAACTTAACGGGGAGGAGAAGACTATGGGGACATGGACATTGCCAACGTGGGTGGTGGGGATTGGGGCGCTTGTTCTTTTGGCGCTTCTTGTTGCAGGCGGAGTCTTCGGGTCACGTAAAAATGGCGCCCACAGCCAAGTGCCGATTGGAATGGTGCCGACGACATTAATATCGGACGGGACCGCCTACGATGGCGACGAGTTCTTGCCGAAGGCGAGCGTCGAAGGCGAAGGTCCCTCCGGACCGGTGTATCACTAATGTTTACCGTTTAACCTACAGAGCCCCTTGTTCGCGGGGCTCTTTTTTTGTTAGTTTAACATCCATGACGTATAATATACCATAGTATATTATACGTCATGTTCAGTTTTTTTGAAATTTAGAACATTTAATATATAATGACGTAACTATGGCAATCTTCAAGAAAAAGAAGGGAGAAAAGAGGGAATGGCGAGGCAAGCGTCGCGGGTCAAATCCTGCGGAACCAAAAGGTGTAGGACCTCTTTCGGGAGGAGCCTCGGGGTCGCCACTACTCCCGGGGGGTTCGGGGAAAGGGCAGTTTATTTCCAATATTGTCAGCGTTGTTCTCGTCTTTCTCATTATCTCCACGCTCTACTCGACGATCTCCAGTACGGACAAGGTAAAGACTTCCGAGGTGCCAGTGTCGCAGATTGCGCAAGACATTTCAGCGGGGACAGTGAAAAGCGTTTCGGTCTCGGGTGATATGGTGAACGTCGAGTACGTCGATGGCACAAAAAAGATTTCTAAAAAAGAGATTGAAGCATCGTTTTCAGAGACGTTGGTGAATTACGGTGTATCTGCGGAAAAATTGGCCAAAGTTGAGATCAGCGTGAAGAACGAAAGCGGGTTCGGGTATTGGGCGCTCAACCTACTTCCTTTTATCGTGCCGCTTCTTCTCGTCATCTTTTTCTTTTGGATGATTACCCGCCAGGTAAAGGGCGCGGGCATGCAGGCGTTTTCCTTCGGTCAGTCAAAAGCGCGCATTATTGACCCCAACGATACGAATCAGAAAGTTACCTTCAAGGATGTTGCGGGCGCGAAAGAAGCAAAGGAGGAGCTTTCCGAAATTGTTGATTTTTTAAAGAGCCCGAAAAAATTCTTGGACATCGGCGCGCGGATTCCCAAGGGTGTACTTCTCATGGGCGCGCCGGGTACGGGGAAATGCGTGACCGGAGAGACGCGTCTGCTTACGCAGAAGGGGATTATGAGAATCGATGATGTGCCGAAGTATTTTGCGGTCAATGAAGACAATACGGTTGATGGTTTGCGTATTGTTACCCTTGATCACAAAGATCTTGAGTTTCACGAAGCTAGCGCTTCGCACTGGTATCATTTGGGAGAGCAGGCGACGAAGCGGATCATCACCGATACGGGGGTATCTCTCGAGGGGACGGGAGAGCACCCTATCGTGGTCGTGGATGAAAAATCCGGTAACCTTTTATTCCGCCGCCTCGACGAGGTCAAAGAAGGAGAATTCGTCGCCGTTGCGTATAATACAAATCACTTTGGTTCGTACACAAAAATTCCGTCGCCCGATGTCGCCTACCTTATGGGCGTTCTGACGGGAGACGGCTGTCTCACGATCCGCAATCGCGTCATCCTTTCAACCGCCGACCAGGAGGTCATTGATCGTGTGCAGAATATTGCGCGTACTGTTTTTGGTGTGGTCTTTTCCAAAACAAGCTCTCGCCCTTATGATTACGAAATGCGTGATGCCACGGCGAAAGGGCGCCTCATCGAGTGGGGTCTTTCGGAAACGTACGCCGAAGGGAAACGTGTCCCCGAGTGGATTCGCATGGCGCCAAAAGAATACGTAGTCGCCTATCTACGTGGCTTGTTTGACACTGACGGATGCGCAGAAAAGAAAGGGAATGTGAATATTTCAAGTGCAAGCAAGGCTCTTATTGAGGATATTCAGATGATGCTTTTGAATGTCGGCATCGTCGCCCGCTCATACGACCGCAAGAAAAAATATAATGGGAAAAATCAGTCGTATCTTTCTATTTATGGGGATTTTGTCGAGCAGTTTCAAAGAGAAGTCGGTTTTACCATAAAGAGAAAGCAAAAAGTGCTTGAGGCGACCTGTGCGCGCCAGCGTAATACGAATGTGAATTATGTCCCGCATCAGAGGGGAATGATACAAGTGGTATGGAAACAAGCCGTTGCGGTAACACCACGCAATCTTGACCGTGCTTTTTACAATGAATCACTTTATAAAAACACAAAGAGATATATGAACGGGGAACGGTCCCCCTCCATCGTGGGCATGAACAGGTTTCTCGACGGCGTGGTAGAAATCGCGCCCACTGTGCGTTCATTACCCGAGATTGCTTACCTCAAACGTCTTTCAAGCGGACAATTCTTCTTTACACAAGTGAAGCAGATTGATTATGCGGTAAAGCATGTTTACGATCTCACTGTTCCCCATACGCACAATTTTGTCGCAAATGGCGTTATTAACCACAATACGTTGCTCGCGCGCGCGGTCGCGGGCGAGGCTGGCGTGCCGTTCTTTCATCTTTCGGGCTCGGAGTTCGTCGAGATGTTTGTCGGCGTTGGGGCATCGCGTGTGCGCGACCTTTTCAAGATGGCAAAGAAAGCCGCGCCCGCGATTATCTTCGTCGACGAGATAGACGCGGTCGGGCGCGTGCGCGGTGGCGGAGTGGGTGGTGGCAATGACGAGCGCGAGCAGACACTCAACCAAATTCTCGTGGAGATGGACGGATTCGAACCGGCGGAAAAAGTGATTGTCATGGCGGCGACGAATCGTCCCGATGTTCTCGACCCCGCGCTTCTGCGCCCCGGGCGTTTTGACCGACGCGTAACGCTCGAGCTTCCCGATCGCGAAGGCCGCGAGGAGATACTGAAGATACACGTACGCAAGAAACCACTCGCGGAAGATGTAAATCTGAAGATTGTGGCGGAGCGTACGCCGGGTTTCTCGGGAGCTGATTTGTATTCACTCATGAACGAAGGCGCGATTCTCGCCGCGCGTGAGGGAAGAAAGACCGTCGCGCAGTTTGACCTCATTCGCGCTATTGAAAAGGTGATGCTTGGACCCGAGCGCAAGAGCCATATTCTCTCGAAAGAAGAAAAGAAGATTACCGCGTATCATGAAGCGGGACACGCGCTCGTGGCATCCGTACTTCCTCATGCCGACCCCGTGCATAAAGTTTCTATTATTGCGCGCGGGCATGCGGGCGGATATACGCTGAAGCTCCCCCTCGAAGAACGCCGCCTTCAGTCGCATAAAGAATTTTTGGATGATATTGCAATGTCGCTCGGTGGCTATGTTGCGGAGGAGACGGTGTTTGGTGATATTACGACGGGACCATCTTCGGACCTGCAGGTGGCGACCGCGCTCGCGCGCGATATGGTGACGAAATACGGTATGTCAGCAAACTTGGGACCGGTGGCGCTCGAGGGTGCGGGTGGCCGCGCGCTCTTTGGCCGTGGCGTGAACGATCGCGAGTATTCGCAGGATGTTTCGGCGAAGATTGATGCGGAGGTTTCGGGTATTATGAACAATGGGCGCACCCGCGCCCGCGAAGTCATCACCAAACATCGCAAAGCGCTCGATGCTATTGCAAACGAGCTTATCTTGCGCGAAAACCTTGAGCGCGATGATTTTGAAAAGATTATTATCGCCAATGGCATTATGCCTAAGCGAAAGAAAGAGGAATTCGTTGTGTAAAGATTCATGAATTTACATCTAATTATTTTTATTTTTGCGGTTGTGGGTGTCAGTGAGGCGCTCTACCTCGCGTATATGCGAAGCAAAGCTCGCGTTCCCGTCTGCGTCTTAGGGAATAATTGCGGAGTCATCTGGAGGAGCCCTTATAGCAAAATTATCGGTGTTCCCAATGAAATTCTTGGCATTATTTTTTACCTTACGGTCGCTACGCTTGAGTGGATGATCTTTTCGCGGAGCACGCTCCCTCTTCTCGCAGTTGGTGAATGGGTGGTTCTTGCTTTCGGTTTTCTCATGTCGTGCTACTTTCTCTACCTTGAATGGCGCGTGCTCCGCGCGTGGTGCTTTTGGTGTACGCTTTCGGCGATGATTGTGTGGGCGATGTTGTTCATTCGGTTTGTGTTGTAGGGGAGAGTGGATGACTGATAACGCATTGTCCTTGTGTGTATTTTAGTATACTATGGTGGCTGGTATGGGTCGGTTGGTTAGGTCTGCCCGCCACTGCATATTGCTCCACAATGAGCAGTCAGGTTTGTCTGCCGTGACGTTGGCGATGACAGGTCTGCCTATACCGAAAGCTCGCGCGCGGTAGGCAGGCGGGGCACGGAGCTTATAATTACGAGCGAGGGAGAAATCGAGTAATCTCGAATTTAGAACGAGCGACGTAATTATATGGAAATATCATTTCGAACGAGATTGTAAACAAATATGGGCGCATAGCTCAATGGTTAGAGCACTCGGCTTATATCCGAGCGGTTCATGGTTCGAGTCCATGTGCGCCCATATTTGTTTATCAATCGAGTGATGAAATGATATGTATTCATATACTTTGAATTACGAAACTCCGCAACCTGACTTTTCCACACCCATGCCAAACAACCGCAGTCAGGTGCGGTCTCTACAAAAGTAAATTTTTCTTCAAACAATTTGTCTAGCGAAGTACGAACGCTAGA
>Ga0209211_10007752_pt1 | contig 14953 bp, 19 predicted proteins | sample RifGroA2_FD_183992 | JGI IMG/M metagenome (GOLD analysis project Ga0209211, IMG submission 183992) | Groundwater microbial communities from Rifle, Colorado, USA - Groundwater A2 (SPAdes) (version 2) | ecosystem: Environmental > Aquatic > Deep subsurface > Groundwater | place: Rifle, Colorado... | reverse complement strand
TTCAGTAGTCGGTGGGGTGGCGACCGGAGGAGTGACAGCTGCTACCTCGGTTGGTGGTGGGGGTGGGGGTACAGGTTGAGGAGGCAAAATTGGTTTATCGATAATCACGGTTTCAATAACTTTTTCGTCTTGAACTTTGAGCATTGTGTCTTGAGTATTGAGCATTTGGGGTTGAGCATTGAGCATTGAGGGTTGAGCATTGTAAAAAGGATTTTTCCCAGCAAACAAATCCGAAAAACGGGTAAAAAGTTGGGACTCAAACTTGTCTAGGGGCGTCTGGGTTGTAGTGCTCAGAGAAGAGTTCTCAGTACTTAGGGGTTTTTGGTCTTGAGCATTGGGTATTGAGAATTGAGTTTTGGCTGGATTCCACACAAAGCGAGTGGGGGAATAAACGGCTTTGAAAAAAGCATAAAGCCATTGAGAAAAGGGACGGCCATTGATAGGAACAAAAGCCAGAAGAACGCCGGTAAGAGCAGAAATAGACATAAGTGGCCACTTGAGAATTCCCGGAAGAGCGGTCTTATACAAGATAAAAGCAACAAGGACTCCACCAGCGAGCTGGAAAAACTGTTTGAGAGTCATATCGCCGACTAGCCGAAACTCATATGAAGAAATATTTTGGGGAACAGGATGTTGTTGCATGGTTGCGAAGCAACCATCACAATGCTCAATGCTTAATGCGCAATGCTCAAGGATGGATGCTAAGGTTTTTGATACTGGTAGTTAATAATTTAATAATTTCTTTATTTATAGTGAGAATTGACTGAGTATCTATGCCGGCTGATTCGCCAATTATTTCCAACCAATATTCAGTTTCCAAACTGGAACCGCGGGAGATTCCCAAAAATTGTTTATATTCTTTTGGGTTATTTCTACCATAACCCTCGGCTATATTAGCACCGATTGAGCTGGAAGAGCGCACAAGTTGGGTATAAATGGCATCAAATGCACGGTTTTTTGGCAATTTATCTGCAACAGAAATGGCGAGTTTGGTAACTTGCTTAGCTTTTTGATACGCCGTGATGTTGTGATAATCAGAATATTGACCATTGAGTATTGAGTTTTGAGTATTGAGCATTGTATTTAGAATACATCGTGAAGCAAAGTAATCAAGCGAGAGAGATTTTCACAAGTGTGGGATAATTGTTTTGATGAAAAGTTGGAGAGATTATGTGGGATGGGTTTTGGTGGGAATGGCGTCTGGATCCATTGGACTACTAGCATTATTGGTAAGAATTGTTGGTAGGCTGTGTGGGTGTTTGTAGATTGTGATAAAATTATGCTATGAGTGCTGAAGGTGGAGTGGTGGGTGGTGGGGTAGCGGCGGCGGAAGTGGGTTTGAGAATGGATGTACGGCCCAATAGAGTGGGGCTGTTTTCTGCTCCCAAGAGTTTGATAGGCCCGGGAAAATTTCCTCCAGAAACACCAGCGACAATGTTTAGCCCTGCATCGCGGATTGATGTGGTATCGTCACTAACCAGAAGACCAAGTTTAGCGGCTGACAGCTCGTTTGGGATGGATGGATTTGAAAGACTGGCTCAAGAGACATCGGAGCTGGTTGCTAGGGCGGCGCGGGGAATATTGGCGATTCACGATGTGGGAATTATTTTTGAGAGTTCAAAGCCCAGAGTTTTGGCAGGCATGGGAGGAGAGCAAAGCAGGATTTGGCTTACTCCGGAGATGGTAGCAGATGTATTAACTTTTGATCCAAAGATAGAAAGAGCCTTTGCACATTATGTGCGAGCGGCGGGATATCCAGTTAAAGTGGACAGCGTTTTGGGAATTAGTGCGGACAGTGTTATGGAAATAAGGGATGCGTCGTACGACAATGGAAAAAAAAATCTGAGGAAAATGAACCCAATTTCTCAACAGCGTCTTGTTGTGGGTGAAAAAGAGTTGTTTGATAAAGAATTGAGCCAGAATGACGTAGACTTGTGGAGATCTCAGATTGCGGGGGAGTATGGGGTGGACGAAGAGGCGATAGCTTTTACTTTGGCGACGGCGTTGGGAATAATTGGTCTTGGACCCAGGGCTTTGCAAAATATGCATCCAGATCTGGGAAAGGACGAGATTCTCAATCCTTTGGCAGTGGGTCAATTGAGAACTTTGGCCACATCTCCCTATATGGGACCGGAGGTGGGGTCTTTTTTTGACGAACCAACAGTGTCGAAAGGCTTAAAGGGTGGAGTGGGGAGTGTAGCGACGGTGTTGCGGGACAGTACAGGAACAATGGTTGATACTTTGAGATCTTTACAACCTACGGCGATTAAGATGTATTGGGGTCGAATGGCAAGATTAAAAAAGGAACATGACAGGTTCAAATTGTGGCAGACAGACACGAATAATTTGGGACTTGATGGTAGGGTTATAAACACCGCGACGACCTCTCCTGTTGCGCCGAAGTCGGTCTCTGTTTATGTTTGGGGATTGGTGGATTCCCTAATGATATCAAGAGACCATGGTGAATGGCTTGTTTCCAGGTTTTCTGGTGATGTTGGATTTTTTAAGAAGTTGCCGTGATAATTTGAATTGGTAAGTTATTCTCATTAGCCTTATGAGGATGCGGGTGCGGGTGCGGGATTTTGCCCCTTCTGTTTTCTTGAAGATGCGTAGTCTTGACCGCCCTTGTAAACACTTCCCCAGAATTCTTTGGCCAAACCCTCAACTGTCTTTGATTGATCCTCACCTTTACAGAAGAAATCTTTGACTGAATTTACGATACCCGGAACGGCGGTGAAATAGCCCATGGCCAGTAAGAGCTGAATGATTTGATTGCTTAAATCGGTAGTGAAGAAAGGAAGGGCAAAATTTGGATTAAAGTTATTAATACCAGTATTTAACTGGAAACCAAAATCAGTATGCACAAATCTTGCTAGGTTGCCAAAATGGAAAAGGACGATGGCGATGATGGCAAGAATGGCGTACATGACAAAGACAGAAGCGTTGCCAACTACACACTTAAACCATTTGAGGGCGTTGTTTTCTTTACCGGGAATAATATCCATGGCGATTTGTAATGGGCCGGAAATGGTTAAAAGGGAAAGGTTTAGATAGGCAAAAAGCAATTGGCCAAAAATTCTGGCCCACGCATACAACGCCCAGGCTACCAAAGCAAAGAACATTCCTAATAAAGGTATCGCAGCGTTTGCATATACACCAGCAGCAGGTTGACCCACAAACCAAGCGGATATATATAATAAGATCAATAAAATTATAGCGATAACAATAGGCATAGCCAAAAAGGCGCTGACAAAATGGAAGTCTCCGGTAAATTGGCCGACGGCGGTGGCAAAACCGGTTCCGGTTTGGAAAAATTGCACTCCTGAAACATTTAAAAGTCCGAGAATGGCTACGATGGCTACATAGATCATATCGATCACAAAACCCACAATGGCGTAGGAGAAGGTGATTAAAATCAGAGAGACTATTAATCTGGGAATTATCATTTGGATAGTTACCGAGGTTTGGGGATTGATTTTAGTTCTAAACATTACCATGAAACCTCCGGCGATCAAGAGAACGATGATAATTAAATAAGAAATATTGCGAGTGGCAGTCCATAAGGTTCTAATTGTTCCTTGACCCAATTTTGCATATCCCACACCTTGAGCGTAGGCGGGTTGAGTACCGGTTCCTAAGTCGAAAATATTGAAGGCCATAGTTTTGATTTCACCAACCCCTGAAGCAATGGGGTGAGTATATGGCCATTCCATAGCTTGACTGACCAACATTAGTGGTCCAAGTTTGGCATAATCTTTGGAGGAGGGGGGAGAATTTGGATCGTAAGAAAGTATTTTTGCCAGAGAAGTGACAAAATCTACAGTTTCAGCCGGACTTTTGCCGGCGGCGGGATTTATTGTAGTGAGGAGGGAATTTATAATCCAGTTGACTTGGGCAAAAGTATAGCGCTCGCCATAGATATCGCTTTCGGTACCACCATGAAAGACTTTTTCGGCAAATTGGAAAGGAGTGGGTTGGTACCAAGGAGACTTGTTTTGTTTGGATCCAGCATCTATGGCACAAGCCACATATTCCAGTTCTGGCACTCCCTTGCCCAAAGCTTTTATAGTGGGGTCACAGTTTTGAAGGATTGGATCATCATTTGTAGTAGCGGCCGTGTTGGTTAGGGGAACGGTACAATCGGAAGCCGCAGTACAACAGAGGTTGGAGGCTGAACAATAAGAACCACTAGCACATCCGGCTGTGGTTATAGGACTACAACCAGCTTGTGATGAGAGAGTAGAGAAGGGAAATAAAAGAACGGTAAAGAGAATAGCGGGCAGAAGTTTTTTCATCAATATTACTTTAGCATAATTTTACTTGGCGAGCATGCGATTTCACTTGATATCAAATTGGGCTTGACGAATGTCCCAATTTGGTATAAATTAGGGTATATGTACATAAAAAGGAAGCTGGAAGAAGTAATAAAGGCTAACCTGTTTCAGGGTAAAATAGTGGTGGTGTATGGGGCTAGGCAGGTAGGTAAGACGACTTTGGTGCGAAAAATTGCCGGGGAAATTGGAGATACATACAGTTACTTGAATTGCGACGAGCTGGACATCTTAAGCAGACTGCAAAACGCTGAAACCTCCGAAGCTTTGAAGCAGATAGTCGGAAACCAAAAGCTGGTAGTGATTGATGAGGCTCAACGGGTGAAAAATATTGGGTTGAAATTGAAGTTGATGGTTGATAATTTTCCCAATACGCAAATTATTGCTACCGGATCATCGTCTTTTGACTTGGCCAACGAAGTAAATGAGCCACTGACGGGGAGAAGTTTTGAGTTTTGGCTCTTCCCATTGAGGTTGGACGAATTGTTTGATAGCGGTAAGTTTATCGAAGCGAATAGAAAACTAGACACACTTTTGATATATGGTTCGTATCCCGACATTTACAAGTTGGAGTCCGATGAGTTGAAGGCTCAAAGGATTAAATATCTGGCCGCCAACTATTTGTATAAAGATATTTTGAAGTTTAACAACATAAAAAATTCCGAAACGGTACTGAAATTGCTACAAGCACTGGCGCTGCAAATAGGGAGCGAAGTGTCTTACAACGAATTGGCAAATATGGTGGGAGTAAGCAAAAAAACAGTAACTGATTATGTGGAACTTTTAGAAAAGGCGTTTATTGTATTCCGACTGGCTCCATATTCGGGAAATTTGAGAAAAGCGATTGGGAAACTGCGAAAGATTTATTTTTTGGATTTGGGCGTCAGAAATGCGATAATAAACAACTTTAATCCATTGCAAATTCGTGACGATGTGGGAAAACTGTGGGAAAATTTCGTGATTTCTGAAAAGTATAAACGGCAATTGGGTTTGGGTTTCAGGACTAATTATTATTTTTGGCGGACTTATGATAAGCAAGAAGTGGATCTAGTAGAGAACAGGGGGGGGAAATTGCGAGGATGGGAAATAAAGTGGAGCGGAAAAGATAAAAGACCCCCCGGGGCGTGGATGGGCTATAAAGATGCCAGTTGGAAAATAATCAATAGAGATAACTATTTGGAAGAGTTGACGGGGAAAAGCGATTAAATTCTTATTTTGCAAATTTGGCTGATTTGATGATGAGCTCGAGGGGGGCGGTGGATTTGCTGCCGCGGGAGACAGGGTCATTAATGTTTTGGGTTTGCTGGTCGGCGGTGGGATCGCGAAAGACCGACACTGTAACTTCTCCAGCGATATCCTCCATAGAGGAGAAAGGAATGTTTTGGAATAATTGGGCCCAAACGCTTTCATTAACGAAGGGATTGGGTAGATTTGTGGCTCCAAAGAAGATGACGTTTGTTAAGCCACGCCAGTTGTTATATTTTTTCCAGTATTCACCGAAACTTGTGTAAGCTGAAGGGTCTGGAGGAAGGTCACCGACGGGATATGGATAAGGGCGATAGCCCTTGACGAGCAACTGTTCCTTGAGGCGGATAAATTCACTGCTAGTTTGGCAAGACACAGCGACGTCGAGATTTAAACTATCTATAAGATTTCCCAATTCATGAAGCCAATTAACTCCTTTTTCTCCCACAACCGCCAAATCTGATGCCCATTGACCAAAACCGCCATCGGTCAAGGCCTTCTGAATTTGAAAATAATCTGTGATCTCGATAGATTGGAGAATAGTGCTGAGCTTGTGTGCTGTTTCTGGTGTAGAGACAACAATGTCATATACATCATTAATTAGGATGGGAATATGGGAAATAAAAGCGAAATCGAACCCAACTGAAGCTTTAAGTAAATTAAACCAATTGGTAATAGCGGTAAGAACATAAGAAAGGTTTACTTCTTTTTTGCAGCCCACGATATAATTGTGAACGTCGGTGCCGGCCGATTGAACGATGGTACTTTTGGCGGTATTTTGTAAATCAAAAGGCAACAATTTACGTAAGGGGCCGGAGAAATTGATGACGCGGTTGATATCTTTGGGATTGTTGGGATCGATGGGTAATTGATCACCAATTTGGGGAGTGCCGGTTAAGTACCAACTGAGATACTCATTAACTTTTTGAGCATCGGTTAAATTGTCTTGAGTATTGCCCAATATTCCCAAATTTGTCTTGGATAAATCCAGAGTAATATCAAAGGCTTCGGTGCGGTAGCAGGTGGCAGTGGTGCCGGTGGAAGAGTCGGGGTCAATGGGATCACAGATGGTGTGGGCGTAGCCGTAGCCTAAATCTAAGTTTTCATAATAACCGTTATGTCCGTAAGCGTTGAAGCGTTCGATAGTTGAAGGGGTGAGTGAAGTCCCGCAAGCAAAAGTGTTGTATTTCAAGTTTGGATCTAGTGGGGCTTCGGGGACACTTCTGGGGATGAGGGGATCGCAGGGGGAGCCGGGATAAGGACGGAGGGGGTGAAACTCTGGTTTATCACGAGTATCCTCGTCACACTTGTATTTAAGCGGAGTAAAGCCAGCGGTCAGGGGACCACCTTTGGGAGTTGTGTCAGCTTTTCCACTAGGGACTTCGTTGGTAACAAATCCCGCTTCGCCAATATAAAATGTTTTAGCTGACAATTGGTCCGACTGTTCTTTGGCCTGAAGAACCAAACTTTTTTCAGGATCATTGTAGTAATGTCCAGAAGTGATATCGATAGAAGTACTAGTGTTGCTATTATAAAAATCTCTGGGTCCAGGTGAGTCTCCCAGAGTTGTATTTTCATTTGCCTTTTGCCCAATTCCAACATGGGCGGCCGGATCAGTGCGTTTTAGTTGAGTGGCCACATCATTAGCCCAAATATTATATATGGGCGGACATGTGGTGATTCCACTACAGTGCGCTTCGTTAGCAAGTTCGTATCCAAAAAGAGCTGGATGATTTTTAAGAGTTGTAGCCATAGATAAAGCATAAGGTAAATAACTACTTTTGTAGTCGGTTTTGTACCAATTGGAAGGATCTGATCTAATAGGCCCAGGAAGAATATCACCACTACTATTACTGTAATCGGCAATAACAACAATTACTTTGATGCCATATTTTTGTGCAATATCCAATACTTGTTTTATAGCGGGTGGGCCTCCACGATCAGGTGATCCCCAAATACGAATTACACTAGTTCCACAGTCTTTGGACAAATAAGATAAATTATTGTCGATAATATCTGCGGAATGATTGGAGAGACTGTGAATATTTACTCCTAAAAATTTCCCCGCTGGTAGGGAAGCAGCTTTTTGTTTGAGAACATCACACATGGGACTACCCTGATAAAAGGAGTATTTGTCGTTTTCAAGATAGTTTTTTGGATCACCAGAAAACAACCAAACAAGATATCCGCTGGCATTTTGTTGACTAATAAAATAATCAATCTCCGATGATAATTGCGCTGAACTTGAGTTGTCGGCGGAGACTAGAGCGGGAGAGCGGGAGAGCAAGAGAATAAAAGTGATAATGAGAAAAAGTTTTTTCATGGTGAGACGACACAAGTGGCGATATCCAGGACGCTTTGTTGATAACAAGTAGAAGGATTGGCGACACAAGATAACCGGGGTGGATGTTTAGGATCGGGATTTTTGGGATCTTCACAATAACCAAGATATTGTCTAGCAGCAGTAATGATATCGGGATTGCTCCAGTAGCAAGAGGTGGAAGGGCCTCGACCAGTGTTGAGCACATAACCGATACATTCAGGAATGGCGTAGTTGGTGGCTCCACCACGTTCTTGGCCAATTTTTTTAGCTGCTGCAAAGGTGGAATCCAACAGATTACAAATATTAGGAGTGCGTCCATCAGATACTCCAGCTTCAGTAGCGGCACTGGAATATGAGGACCACGTGTTGGGTAGGAACTGCCAGGGCCCTTTTGCGCCGGAATTACTAACATTACTACTATCGCAATTGGTTACCTGACAGTTTGGACCGCTGGCCGCAAGAACTTTAGATTCGTCCCAACCCCACGAAGGATTAAGGCCACCCTCGTTGTAAAAGACACCAACTAGGACAGAAACAGGAACTTTATAGAAAGTGGCCGCCGATTCAAAAATATTTTTCATCGATGGTGAAGGGAAAGTTATAGAGCAAGTTTGGCATGTAGGGTCGACAGCTGGCAGGATGGGAAGTGTTGGGGTGCAGGTATTTTGATTATTGGGAGGAGTAGCAGAGAAACCGAGCGGACGGAGAGCTTTTTGCAAGCCCTGGAGAAAATATTCATAGAGGCTGCCGAGGTGGGGGAAATTAAGGGTGGGTGGGGTGGAGCCATCGCCGGCTTTTATATTTACCGGGAGGCCTTCCTGATTTAGGCCAATGGCAGAGGCAGAAAAATTAGCTTGACCGGGAATTTCTTTAAATTCTTGGGGGTTGCCTTGGGGGAAGATACGTTTGAGAACCGATTGGGGACCGACGACCAGGGTGTTGTAGATATATTCCACTAAAGGAGTCTTGGTAAACACGACTGCCCGACCTTCGGTGGAGAAATCTTTGCCGAAGCGGGTGACGCATTTATAATAAACATCTTCAGTGCCTATCAGGTTGGGGATCACTATTGTCTCCGGGGGAATGGAGGCGTATCCATTACCTTCATATTCCGAGCAGCATTTGACTCCAGCTCTACGTTCGGTTTCGGATATAGAATAGTTGTCATCTTTACACCCCGCCGGATGCGGGGCGGTGGGGTATGAGTATTTTTGAGTATAGGTGAGGCGGGTAGTAATTTTTGGTCCCAGCAAGTCGTCGCCGTCGCCGGGATTAACCCGGGTATCGGCAATACTGCAATATGCACTAGTTTTGTAGGGTGGAGTGCCGTTGTAATTATAAAGAGGTGGGGGGGCGTTGGCATTTACTTTGAGAGAGGAGTTATTGTCTTTTTGATTGACAATTTGAGTATCGTCGTCAAGTCCCTGATGATACTGAATTTTGGTGGTGACGACGTCGGGATTGGAAATGTTATTCGGTTCGTCTTTGGGAGCCGGGAGAGCGTTGTTTGACAGAGAACTGGGAGCGGGATTAAACATGGATTGCAAAAGGGTGGCCAGAAAAGAAATACCTTTGAGATGGGGGAAAAACAGTCTGGATTCACCGGCGCCACTGGGTCCGGTACACATACTAGCCTTAGTTTGGTTGGGGTCGGAAGGAATGTTGGCCGTACAATATGAATCGGCGGTGACTTTGGGCACACCGTCGTCTGAACATTTAATATCGCCTCTGGCGCAACAAAAAGCGACGGAATTGCACCACAAGACCTCATTGACCCCACTGGTGCCAAACTCAATTTTTGATCCGTCGGTATAAGTAAATACCACCGGCCCGTTCATTTGTTGAAGTTTATTTTCAGGAATAGAACCGGGAATATTGGTGGTGCCTTTGAAAAACTCGATACCATAACAGGTAACACTATGAGGGTCTATAAAATATGGAAGGGAGACATCTATTTTGTAAGCACAGTAGGGAAGAATTTCTGGTGATCCACCACACACTGGTATAACCTGACGATATTCACTGTCGAGCTCGGCTTGGGAATCACAATAAATGGTAGCGATTTGGGAAACATGAGTAATGGGATTGATGCCTACTGGGCGATTGGTATGATAATCGGTGGTTTTGGAATTGGCACACGCACAAAAGGATGGGTCGGAGCACCAGCAGGCGGCCTTCGCAGAAGGCGCAAATCCCAAATCCCAAATCCCAAATCCCAATAAAATTACTATGAACCACTTCACCATTTTATTCTACAGTATCACCCCTCCCGCTGCGCGGGCTTCCCCTCTTAATTTAAGCGGGGACAATTTATGGAGTGGGGTTGCAGCCGGAACCGATGGTAACACCTGAGGTAAATGTTGGGAGACAGATTGTAAAAGTGGAGAAATTAATATTCAGAAAATTACTTAGGAAGTTGATAATTACCCAGGCACTAAGAGAAACCAGGAGTCCGGCAACGGCGAAAGTAATATTCTTCCAGGCTTTTTGAGTGGCTTCTTTGTCGCTGCCAGCCAATATAAATCTAATGCCACCAGTGATGAGCATAAAAAAAGTGGCAATGCCGGCCAAAACTAAAACAACACTGACTACGGTAGCAAAAACTTTATCAAGATCGGAAAGTGAGGCAACAGGCATAGTTTGTTAATATATTGTATCAAAAATACCCCACGTTTGGTGAGGTATTTTTTTTAAACCCAGAACTTAAAACTAATAGGTTCCAATTTGTTTGAGTTCGAAAGAAAAAATGTCGACTCCAAACAAGGATTTAATGATGAATGAAATGGCGTAAGCAGAAAACACGATAGCCAAACCGACGAGAGCGGCAGTAATTTTCTTTCTAGCCTTTTCGGTACCTTCTTTATCGCCTCCGGCGAGAATCCATTGGACTCCTCCCATGAGAAGGAAAAAGAAGGAAATCAGCGCAGCTACGATAAGGATAAGGTTAATTCCGGTTGAGACCAACGCGGAAGGCTTTAATCCGGTAAGAGAATTAAAGTTGGACGAGCCACCTAGACCCTTGAGGTCGATTGTGTCCTGAGCCAGTGCGGATAATGGGGTACAAGCAAGGACTGTGGCGGTAGCTGCGGCGGTGATTAAGAAATTATTGAGTTTGGTCATTTAATATGGTCACCTCCTTTCAAGAGGATAATTGTAATTTTATTATACATATAGTTTATAGAGGACACCAGAAGACGTAGCTATAAGTATAAGTGCGTCCACTAACAGTACATGGATCATTGGCGGCTTTACAAATATAAGTTTTACCATCGGTGCCGGGGCTGGTTTTGCCAATTGGAGAGCAAATGGCTGATCCACTGCCGGATGAACCAGATGACCCAGACGATCCGGAAAGAGTGGGGATGGCAAATTTAAAGATGCCGCCTGAGCCGCCAAAAAAGACAAAGTCAACAATGGTAGCTATAGCGTAAACAGAAAAGACCAAGGTGATACCAATAAGAGCCCCGGAGATTTTTTTGCGGGCTTTTTCCAGACCTTCTTTGTCGCCATTTGAAAGAATCCATTGAATTCCGCCCATAAGAAGAAAGAAAAAACAGGCAATGGCGGCGACGATAAAGAGCAGGGAAAGACCGGTGGTGATCATTTGGGGGATAGTGTATCCAGTGATGGGAGCAAAGCCGGTGCCACCCAAAGCCGAGCCGAGGTTGATATCTGTTTCGTTTAAAATTGCCATAGATATTTAGATACTGGGTATTTGGAGTACGCCCAAAATACTGACCCCAAAAATAAGTTGGACTAACTGGACAATGGCGTAAGTAGAAAGAATAAGAGCCAGGCCCACGATGGCGGCGGTAATTTTTTTGCGAGCTTTTTCTACGCCTTCCTTTTCTCCTCCGGAAAAAATCCATTGGATAGTTCCCAAAAGAAGAAAGAAAAAAGAGGCGACTCCAGCTACAACGAAGGCACCTTTGACGGCGGCTGAGATTAAAGCAGGAGCGGTAAAGTCAAGAATGTTTTTAAAACTGGAGGTAAAACTAGTGTTTCCCGTTAGTCCTGTTTTGATATCTAAAGGAATACCTATCATATTTGTATTATATAGTAGGTATGTCGAGAGTAAGAATATTAACACCAAAAACTATCTGAACTATACTGATAACAACAAAAGTAGAGAACAGTATTGCAATACCAACAAGAGCTGTTGTAATCCTTTTACTAGCATTCCCCGCTTTTTCCTTTTCGCCCCCAGACATAATATATTCAACTGAGCCCAGAATGAGCATCATAAGAAATATAATGCCTCCTGCGATAAATGTTAGTGTAATAAAGTTTGAGAGATATTTTTTAATTATTGTTCCCAAGATTATTGATCGAACATTTGAGTTAATGCCCGGAGAAATGTTTCCCCCGATGTATGGATTCACTACGGGGTTGATAATTTGTGCAAGTTGCATGTTTAAGGGTGAAGAACTGTTTGAATTAATTGAGCTGGATTGAGAATATTTTCAAAGCCAACTATTTGACCGAGAATTAAGGTTAAAACTATAGCAACAACGACGATGAGTAAGCCAATTAGCGAGTTGGCAATTTTTTTCTGGGCGTTTTGGACAGCTTGCTTGTCTGATCCAGCTGCAATCCAGGAGATGGCGGCTGCAATAAAAGAGAACACAAACCAAATGGTGGCAATAACTGTCATTACACCAATAGTGACGGTTAGTGCTAATTCAAATTTGGCAGTGGCTGATGCGATGTCAAAAACTACACCAGTTCCGGGATCTCCCAATGGCCCGAGGCCCTTGAAGCCGTCTGGAAATGGGGTTGTAACTGATGATAAGAGATTATGGGCCATAAAAGCGGGGAACAAGTAAGATGGTTGGATCTTTGAAGATTATCCATCCAAAAATAGCAGCGAGTACAAAAGAGCCGGCGATAATAAGCAATCCCAACATAGCCTGCCATATTTTGCCCCAGTGTTTGGCTATTTCTTTGGGTTCGGTGGAAGAGAGGAAGCCGTATCCAGCGATGATGATATTTAAAAGTGCGTAAATTCCTGCAACTACGATGATTAGTTTAATGAGGTTGTTGCCTAAAATGATCAGACCCGCTCCACTGCCTGCGTTGTCGGTATAGAGAGAGCTTGCTCCTGGAGCCAATTGTCTGAGGGGGTTGTCGATAGAGCCAAAAACAGTTAACATACTAAAAGAAAATGTTTGGTTGGATAAAATTAATACCGGTTATTGTTCCTATAATCTGAAGTATAAAGTAAGCGGAAATTATAAGCAAGAAACCAGCTACAGAATAAGTTAGGGCGGCTTGGGCTTTGGCTTTATCTTGGGCAGATTGATCTTTACCGGCTCCGGCTAGAACAGCCCAACCAGCCCCAATCATGATAAAAAAGAAAATCACTCCGGAAATAAGAAGAAGGTTGGGAAGAAAGACCGTGATGAAAGAGAGAGGGGTAATGTTGCAGGTACTAAAAAAAGAAGGATTTAAGCGACGATTTATGGTACATAAAGTAGACCAACGGGGTGCAGAAGTGGTAAAGAACTTGGTGGGAATATCAACAGTTTGAGCAAGCAACATCATATGATATTTATACCAAAAATAAACTGAATTATTTGCAGGAGAAAATAGGAGGCTACGGTTATAAGTAAGCCGATGGTGGCGTTGGTAAGTTCTTTAGTGGCGTTTTGGACTTTTGTTGTGTCTCCAGCACTGGTTAAATATCCATATCCTCCAGCAATTAGTTTTAAAAAGAAAATTGTTCCCGAAGAAGCAACGACAAATAACATGATTCGAGAAATTGTATATCCCAACGCAGTGTCGTAATTATTGGAATCTGGAATAAATTTTAATTGAAAACGACTAAGAATGGGTACATTGTCGTATCTGGGTAATGTAAGTTGTGCAAGGGACATATTTTTATGGTTGGAACCCTCCGAGTGGTCCTAATCCTAATATTTTAATACCAATAATATTCATGAGAAAGATGGAAAAGATGATAAGAAGAAGTCCGGACAGAGCCGAGGTGAGTAATTCCTGACCAGATTTTACTCTTTTGGGGTCGCCGGCGGCGGTGGTTATTTGAATACCAGCAAAAACGGCCATCAAAAAGGCAATGCCGGCGCCCAAAATAGTGGCCCAACCTAAAATCTGACCGATTAAATTGTTGGGGGTTCCAGCATCGAGACATCCCAATGCCGTCCAAACTTTTCCCGTAGGGGATCCAGGCATTCCCATGCAAGTTTGACAGTTTACCATCTGAGCTCCGAGGTTATCACAGGGCGATGGGGTGGGGGTTGGGATTTGAGCGTGAGAGGGGAAAGGAAAAGAGAGCAGGAGAGCAAGAGAGCAGGAGAGCAAGAGAAGAAACAGTTTCATTGCTATAAGTTTAGCACGTGGGGGCTAGGGTTTGTAGGAGCCACTTCGGGGTTTTATTTCGGCAACATAAATAGTCTTTTTTGTTGTGTCTATGGCGTATACAATGCGGATGTTTCCTACCCGCATGCGGTATGATATGGCGGTTTCTTTAAGTTTGGTTAGATTATTGTAAGAAGCAAAAGGATCCTGTGAAAGCGTGATGAGTCTTTTGGTGATTTTTTCGGATTCTGACCGGGGATGTTTTTTGAAAAATTTTTCGGTTTGAGGATCAAAGAGCAGGCGGTAGCTCATATTTTAAGGTCGTATTTTTTGGCAACTTCTTCAAGAGTGAGCCAACTCTTTTTATTTTTGAGGTGTTTTTCATAAGTCCTCATGTATAAGGCATCCCAAGCGTCTTCAAGGTGATCAATCAAGCCTTCGAATTCCTGAATATCGATGATTACACTAATCGGTTTGTTGCGGTTGAGAATATAGACAGGGCCCTCATCTCTTGCTAATTGACTAACTAAGAGGGGATTAGAGCGAAGATCGGTCAGACTTTTGATTGTTTGTGTGTTTAACATAGTATTTAATCTATCATTTAAGTTGTATATTGTCAAGTATAACGTATTGTGACAACACATATGCAACAAATTAGATAAACTGAAGGGGTGAGGGTAAATCCGAAGTTAATAATCAAACTTCTGAATAAAGATGAACCTCTTTCTGAGTTGGG
>Ga0209211_10007748_pt1 | contig 14957 bp, 15 predicted proteins | sample RifGroA2_FD_183992 | JGI IMG/M metagenome (GOLD analysis project Ga0209211, IMG submission 183992) | Groundwater microbial communities from Rifle, Colorado, USA - Groundwater A2 (SPAdes) (version 2) | ecosystem: Environmental > Aquatic > Deep subsurface > Groundwater | place: Rifle, Colorado... | reverse complement strand
ATTAAGTATCCAGACATACTCCGCCCCATGCTCCATGGCATACCGGATCCCGACATTGTTCCCACCTGTGTACCCCAGGTTCTCCTGGTTCTCAAGATACACCACATCCTTAAACTCCTCCTTGAGCCGCGCCACAGAACCGTCTGTTGATCCATTGTCCACGAACACCATCTCACACGAAGGATAGGATATCTCCCTGAGGGATTGCAGACAGGTCACAGAATCTCTGTATCCGTTCCAATTCAGAATCACGATGAACACCCCTGGATTTGATGATAACTCCATCACCGGATCACTCCCCGTTCCTCTACATCTACCACGAACAGGTTCCTGTAACAGCTTCCAAAATTCAACCAGCCTCTGAGGAAAGAGAAAAAGACCAGCGGGTGATATAGCAAAGCCAACCATCGGCTGATCCAGAGCCTCATGTAGACCTCACGGATCACGATATTCACGTTTGGAATCACAGAGAGACTTCTTATCACGATCTTCTTCTCTCTTCCGGATCTTTGTAACAGCTCCAGAATCTCATTTTCCTCCGGCAACCCATAGTTCACATGCTCGCAAAAAAATGGAAACCGCTCCCCATGCGTGCGCAGATACAACCGGTCAAGCCGGAGATCCTGCTCTTCTGCAAAGGCGCCACACGGAATAGCGAGGAAGACCCTCCTCTTCGCCACCCTCAGTATCTCCCCGATCAGAAGAGGCCGGAGATCGGGCGGAATATGTTCCAGGTTATCCACCGACAAAACATAGTCAAAGCTCTTATCTTTGAAGGGAAGCTGCAGTCCATCTCCCCTCACCGGCGTCAAACCCTCTGCAATATCCCCGACGAATTCCCGATCCAGGCCGATCACCGGATATCCGAGATATTTAACCCCTCCTTTGGTCCCTGAACCAACATCCAGAATCCTATGACGCGCCATGCGGTCCGACCGGATTACATCAGTTACCGGAAGGTACCGGAGTGCGATATCAATACCCGGAGAAAACCATTTCTTAAATAACCTTTTCATAAGCCGCTGTTCCTGAGTCGCCTCATCATGGTTTGAATGGTCCTCCCGGAGAAGAAATATGAGGCTAGGAGCAGTGGAATCACGGTAAAAAGGGAGTTCTTACTGTATCTCATATACTCTCTGAGATAACTTCTGCCCTCTTTCATCTTCCCGGCATAAATAAGATGTTTCCCCACCGAGGTCCCATATTTCGCAAGGGCATAGCCGGCACTCGCCGGATCGAATTCTTTATACCGGTTAATCACCTCAATGAATGTCTTATAAAGATGAACAGGGTCACCAACCATCTGACGGCCATGAAGACGATAAAAGGCCAGGACCTGATCAATATAAAAGAACCGGATCCCGGCAACCATAGCCCTGATCCAGAGATCCGAGTCCTCACATTTTCTCAACGATTCATCAAAATAGCCTACTTTTTTGAATACCTCCTGTCGCACGAGCGTCGTATGTACCGGCATAAAATGACCACGAATAAAATCACGGAAGGTCAACTCACATGAATGATGGTAGGGAGGATTCATTAAATTGGAAAGATCATTGTCTTTAAAAAAACGGAAGTCTGAAAAAGAGACCCCGCACTCAGGATTCTGATCGAGGTGCATAGCCTGGATCTCTATCTTCTTCTCATCCATCAGGTCATCGGCATCCAGAAAAGAAATATACTCTCCTCCTGAACTCCTGAGCCCTGTATTCCTTGCTGCAGCAAGCCCTTTGTTATCCTGATAAATATAATGAATTTTCCCCGCATTGATAAACTCAGCAAGCACCTCCCGTGTATTGTCCTGTGAACCGTCATCCACCACGATAATCTCAATGGGCCGGTAGGTCTGGCCGATGGCACTTACAACCGCCTCTATGACATACTCTGCATAATTATAAGTGGGAATAATGATCGTGACCAGCTTACTCATTACTCAATAACCTTAATATGCTTTCTCCCTGGAATTATTCCGCCTATAAGACTCAGAAAAAACAATACCCAGGCCTTGGGGGCAAAAGGGCTATAATAGAGCGCCGTCCTGAGATGTTTAACCGCAGTCCGGTATCTCTTTATCTGGTAGAGGTGCCTGCCAAGAATATAATTATAATTCCGGTAGTACTCATCCATATCAATATTGAATTTATCAATGATGTCAGGATAACATTCCAATATCTTATTTATGACTGTCCGGTGCATGGAATAGACCTTCAGCAGATCCATCCCTAATACGTTATCCCCATGCTGCCTGTATTGTGCCAGGATCTTTGGAATGTGACCCATCCCGGATTTCATCGAGATGCGGAGCCACATTTCATAATCCTCCCCTCCGACCAGCTCCTTTGATTCATCAAATAACCCGGCCTCCTCAACAGATCTCTTCCGCACCATGACCGTCAGATTGGGAATGAAATTCATTTTAAAGAGCCTGCTGAAGGAGATCTCCTCCCCCTGAAAGTGCAACTCTCCTGTCCGGACATGATTGCCTTCATCATCCTCATAAAAAGTAGCAGCATCAGAAAATACAAGGGCAACATCCGGATGCTCATCGAGATATCTCACCTGAAGCGAAAGCTTCTCCGGCATCCACAAATCATCAGAATCGAGAAATGCAATATACTCACCCTTTGCTATCTTTATCCCCACATTCCTTGCACTCCCCTGCCCGCCGTTTGGCTTCCGGATATATACAATCCTGTCAAGGTACGGTTTAAGCACATCTGAAGTATTATCAGTAGACCCATCATCTATAACAATCACCTCATAGTCAGTAAATGTCTGTTCAAAAACACTCTGCAGTGTCTCAACAATATATTTCTCCCTGTTATAGGTTGGTATGATTACGCTGACTTTAGGCATATACTAATACCTGTTCATCCTCTGCATTCACTTGCACAGAGTCCTGTGCATCATAAAAAAGTAATTCTGCAGATAATCCATTATTTATCATAAGCTTATAATTATAAGCAGAATGGCATATGTCTTGCTTTATAACATCTTGCATATGATGAATGAAAAACAAATAGACAACATTTCCAAGTATTGTTATGATGTAAGTAAGTTGATAATGGGTGTTGCAGTCATAGGAAACGTCATATCCGATAAGTTCTCTAACCATAACTTCTGGATAGGACTCATTACTGCTTGTGTACTTCTTATCATAGGTTTTTTTATTGACAGAATGGAGGTAAATAACGATGTCAAACATTGACGTTGCATTCACCACCTTACTTGTATTAAGTCTAATAGGCCTCGTTATTGTTCTGCTATATGACCGCAAGTTACGCAAGCTGCACAAGAAATAAACCACATCTTAAGAATTCACTCTACAGAGATTTTATTGAACCGAAGGCTGTTGCCTATGATCGCGGATATATCTTCGATTTTTATTCCATCACTATTGACAGGCACTGTTGAAAACAGATGGGCATCATCGTATGTATGCATCCCTTTGAAATGGCTGGCGCCAAAAACCTTATCCCTGTTAACAGCGCCCTTTAGATCAAAACCATAGTTCGGCAGGAGATATATGTCGGGGCCGTTATCTGTAAATTCCCCCTTAAATATATCTTCCTTGAAATATATCTCTTTTATAACCTTACGCCCATCAAATGCCAGACTGTTTAATTCCGATTTAAGCTCAGCCCGCACCTTTTCATAGTCACCCATCTTAACACTTCCCCTGCCGTATCTGCCCTCTGTGTGTACATAAATTCTTGATGGGTCAAGGCAGAATGCTCTGGACTCCGGCGCTATTCCCTTAAGCCCATCCGTTCCATTCAGGATTAAGTATCCCTTTTCCATAAGCCACCTGTTCAGGTACACCTCCGAGTCAATGGTGGTAAATCCGTGATCGGAACAGGTCATAAAGACCGCTCCCTCATTGAAGGCCTTCTGTGCCATGGAGCCAATAAAGCTGTCAAGCTCACTGTAAAACCGCTCAAATACAGGGTAATATTTCCCTCCTCTGGCGCAGTCAAAAAAATAGTGATGCAGTCTGTCGGTCTCAGTTACAGTACCTATGAAAAGCTGACACTCCTCATTATCAAACAGGTATTCGATGGCCTCTTTTCTCTTCTCAAAGGTCTCAAAGAGGTCATTAAAAAATGCTTCAGGGTTTTCCTGAGCAAGCCTTACATTTACATCCAACCTGTACCCTATGCCATTCAGATAGTTATAGACCCTTTCAGGATACGTTGCCTTCCTTAGGTCTATAGCTACAAATCCGCTTACCATCACTCCATCCATTGGAGCAGCCGGATAAGTCTGCGGGATATTTAATGCCACGGTCCTGATACCCTCTCTCTCCCACACAGGGCGTTCCTTAAGGGACTGGAAATTGGGGAAGGTATAGTTATAGCTCTGCCTGTCAATTTCCATAAACCCGAATATGCCATGCTGTCCCGGGTTTTTACCGGTTATAAAGGAACTCCAGGCAACGGATGATATCTCAGGGAGTGTTGACCTCATAGGCATAAGCCTACCATGACTTGAGCACAGCCCGGACAACTGCGGCATAATGCCTCTGCTCATATACTCCATGAGAAGAGAATATGGGACACCATCAAGCCCCAGGACTACCACTTTGGGAGACGATTTCTTTTTTTTCAAAAGGGTGAACATGGATTACCTACATATATCCAAGGGAGCTGCTCAGTAAAACTCTTATTAACCCTTCCCCCTGCTTAACGCTGGTTCCGGAAGCTCAAGCTCTATTTTCCTATCCATAATTTCCGATGCGTCAAGTACTTCTATCCCTATAAGCTTCTTATCTCTATCAAAATCAGCATGAACACCAGGTGTAATGGTTATTGTCTCCGCAGCCTTTGTTGACTGATCAGCAAAATATATATATAGAAGATCCCTTACAGAATCATATTCTATTTTCATTTTATTCCCCCCTTTTTGAATTGGCTACCGTATCTAGCCTTAACGGTTAAGAGAATTAACTTCTCATCCCTAATCTTATAATATACTGTTACCTCTTTTTCTTCAAAAAATATTCCTTCCCACTCCTTCTGGTACTGGAAATACATGACTTTTCCATACGTACCAGCTTTACAATCTTCAGCATCTTTACCATCATTCAACGTAATCTGAATCTCCTCCTTCGAAACACCACGCTGTTTCATGCGACTTGAAATATGTTGATGGATATCAGCTTCATTTATATCTAATTTATTTTTCAATTTATTTTTATTTCTTCTCTATCTAGATGCTGGGCTGAAAATAGAGAGAATAAGTATCAGCAACATAATTCATACTATCTCCTCCTCAGGAATTTCTTCAATCTCCTTAAATATTTTATCCTTATACGTTGTTGACATTTTTCCCCATCCATTTCAAACCTTACTAAGTTTTGTATCTATTGTCAATTCACCCGCTTATCTTGCTTAGTACCCTCTCTTCAAAAGCCACCAGTCTATCTTCCAGAATTATGTAATTTTTCAGAAAAGAGAACATGAATTACCTACATATATCCAAGGGAGCTGAGTTGATCCTTGATCTTCTCGTTGTCATCCTCTGAAAGATCAGACTCCCTGGCCTCTGTGCCAGATGACAGGCCCGTGCTGCGCTGCCGGTAAAGTGCAGGGTCAACGCTCTTTATCATGTTATCTATGTTCAGTCCCCTGCCCAGGAACTTCTGAATATCTTCTGCTGTCTCCTGCGGATTCTTCAGAACCTCGTCGTAATGGATATAAAGTGTCCTGAAGTTCTTCCGCTCTGAAAGCCATGCCTCTATCTCACTGAGATGTTTAGAGAAAAGCTGCTTCATTTCTTCGTCTTCGGCGCTGGGGCTCTCCCCTTTCCTTGCCAGCATAACCTTCTGTGAGGTAATCACCTCATCAAGATTCCTCTTCATGAATATAAGAGAATATTCCCTGTCCAGAGGCAGGTCATAGAGGAGCATGGAAACCATCTTTACGGCCTCCCCTGTAGAGGAACCAAGCCATGACCGGTCCCGTTTGATTTCCTTGACCTGTTCAAGCTCAAAGTATCCGTAGGGGTTATCCTCATCGGCCTGACGCTGCTTATCAGTAATGACTGCGATCCCACCTGCCTCAAGCATCTTCATCATCATAGATGTCCCGGACCGCGGAAGACCTGTAACTATAATCAAGTTATCCATCTCATCTGCCTCCTACACTTCTTTAGCCTCTCTCATTCTATCTGCTTTGAATCCAATCCTGGGAAAAACCTGGCGACAGACTCATTAAACCTTGGAATCTGATGCTGCTGAACCAATGCCTTAGCCTTACCTATCATTTTATAAGAATCATCATACTTCTTCTCAACAAATAATAATCTTGCCTTGGCAAGATATACCCTCACTCTACTGCTATCCTCCGGATAAATATTCTCCATCTCATCAAGGAGAGCTCGGATGTTATCGAATATAGCGGGGTCTGGATTTCTCAGGCTTATGACTGCTATTCGATGGAAATTCCTTATCATAAGGTTATTGTTATCCAATTGAATTGGCGTCTTAATTCCATAATAAACAAGTATCACATTACCATTTATCCGCCTGTTTTCTGTAACATACTTGATAATTGCATCCGTAGAAAAATCCCGTATTTCTGGACAATAAATCGGTTTTCCATCAAAGACTGGCTGATATCCACCGTAACTTCCATAAGGCCATGGAGTCTCAACCCAAACTATATCATTGCTATTAATTAAGGTTCTGATATATGAAGAGCTTCCTCGCCAGTCCTCTTTTTGCTCATAATAGTATGCATATGTATTTCTACAAAATATTATAATTATTGGTAACAAAATCAAGAAAGATATTACTCTATAATTAATCCTTTCTCTTACTAAAATACCTATTTGTTTACTTATTAATACTATCGAATAGCTGATAATTATATAAATAAAGGGTAGCCAATAAATCATGTAACGCATAGCAAAAGGTGCCACGTTTAAGTTAGCAATTTTCAAATATATGATGAACTGAGCGGATACTATAAATAATGCTGTCAGGGTAAACCATATTTTCAATGGAGTCTTATACTTCTTATTAAAAATAAATAATATCCCTATCAAAAGAAGCAAGGTTATAATATAAGAAAGGGGGTAGAAAGTCAGATTCTTATATTGTCTCATTAATAACACCAACTGATCCCAATAATATGCTTTATTTGCCACCCCCCCGATATATTTACGATTATCTAAAGGACGCATCAATATAATAAAAAAAGGTAGATAAAAAACACCGATAATTATATTTACCCTTGTTATTCTATAAATAAATTCAGCACGACAAAATAAATTAGTGTTAAGACGAGATCTTAAGTAAAGGCCAATCGTAACTATGTATAAAACAAATATCACGATTAACGGTTCATAGCCCCTGGACAAAATCATAAAGAAAGCGCTTATGCCATATAATTGATAAAATATCTTTTTATTCTCATTCAAAGCCCGGATAAAGAAATATAAAGTAAAAAATAGAAAAAATATAAATATTGAATACGGCCTTGCCTCCTGTGAATATGCTATCATCCATTTTGATATCGCAGTAACACCCACGGCAATTATTGCAACATCAACTGTAAAAATATATCGGGTCAGAAAATAAATTGGCAGTAATGAAAAAGTACCAAAAAGAAACGCCGGAAAACGAACAGTAAATTCACTGAAACCAAAAAGCATCGTAAAGACATAACCAATCATATAATCAAGCGGGGTTTGAAAGTGATATGCAGCTCTGTTCATCAGGTATAGAATTGACTTAACTGTTAAATAATGATTTACCTGTGCAATTTCATCCATCCATAGATTCCTGTCACCAAGTGTATAAATGCGTAAAATGCCACCCAGTAGAATAATTGCACCAAGGATTATTATTTCCCTAATATTATTTTTAAGAAAATCCCTTTTCACTTCTCTCCTGCAAAAAATATGGACCCTGCAATCTCTCGTAAGACAGGTATCTTCTCCATATTACGACCAGCTCTATCTATTAAAGGGATCAACAGTGGCTTAATAAGCGGATGCATAAAATCAAAAAGGAAAATCTTATTATTCCTGAAACCATTTTCAACCAATACACTATTTACCTGCCATCGTGTATAAGCAGTCTCATCCGGAGAATCCCCCAATAACCTCTTTAAATAAGGAATATTCTTTTGAAGAAAGATTTGAGGATTAACCATATTAGGCTCTGAAAAGGAAATCCTGCCTCCCTTCTTTAAGACCACTTTAGCCTGCTGACACGCAATAGATAAGGACAGGTGGTGGAGAACGGAAATACCAACAACAGCATCAAAAACCCCTGGTTTAAAAGGAAGGTTTTCTATGTCGGCCACAATAAATTGAACATTTTTCCCTCTAAGTTTATTTGATGCCTTAAGAATAAGCGCCATGGAAATATCTATTGCAATAAGTCTTGTCCCCTGTGCTGCTAATTTCTCAGAAAATACTCCTGTACCGCAGCCAAGTTCAAGCACCACACTTCCTTTTTTAATCCCTCCATATTTTATAAGATAATTGAACCGCCTTTCAGCTCTTAATCGTCCGGCCGGCGTTCCCCAGCCCCATATATTCTCAGCATTACCGGCAATCTCCTCTCCATGCTTAATCTCTAATGCCTTACTCATAGTTTTATGCACCTTATAGTCATGTAAAGTCCATAATCTGCATTACTGAAACAAATCCTTAAGATAATTTTAACTTCTTAAATGCTATCCAGCTCATCTTTAGTAATATCAATCCGTGCTTGAATCTCTCTATCTTAATATTCCCATGCTTCCTGGCCCTATATAGAATAGGAATCTCCACGATCTTCATGTTCTGCCTTGCAGCTCCAAAGAGAAGATCAAAATCTCCAAACGGATCAAAATCTCCGAAATAAGAACGGTGTTTTTTTATCTTCAGATAACTTTCTTTAGTCAACACCTTAGTTCCGCAGAGTGTATCTTTTATAGGTTGTCCGAGCAGCCATGTAAAGATCAGGCTAAATATCTTATTCCCTAATATATTCATCAACCGCATAGCCTCTTTCTCCATCTGATATACTAACCTTGTACCATTTATAAGGTCACCTTTTCCTTCTGCAATAGCCTCATAAAACTTAGGCAAGTCTTCAGGAGGCACAGTCATGTCTGCGTCAAGAATCATCAAAATCTCACCTGCAGCTGCATCAAATCCTTTTCTCACTGCATCTCCCTTTCCAAGTTTCAGCATCTTATTGGGAGGCTGTTTTAAGTCTTCTTCAAACGAAATATCCTGCCTAATATTTGGAATCTGATGAATTAGCTTTATATCCTTAACCCCTCTGTATCTTTCTATCATCTCCTCAATCTTCTCTACAGTCCCATCCGTTGAATTGCCGTCCACAAAAATAATCTCTGTATGCTTGCCTATCTCAGGCACTCGTGATACAACCTCTTCTATATTGCCAAATTCATTACGGCATGGAACAATAACCGAGACCGAATAATCCCTTTCACCTGCAAGTTTTCTAAAACCCTTTGCCGGTTTCGCCACAACATATTCAACAAGACCAAGATTTTTAACAAAAGGCATTTTTACCAGCAACCGATTTAACAGACTGCTCAATATTGGTATATATTTAGGAATAAGTATGCTATTCCCCTTCTTTATTACTTCAAAACCGTTAAGATAAAGAAGGTTTTCAACATCTCCCAAAGAAAGCCAGTTCTGATAATCCTGCGGCATCTTTAAACCAGGTATTTCTGCAAGTCGTAAGACAGGTTCCCACAAGTAGTTATAATATGTAATAATAAGTCGTGTATCTTTGCTGCATACCTTCCTAATCTCCCTGAATGCCTTCCACACATCTGTCAATTCTCCAATTAAATCAGAACATATCACATAGTCAAATTGTTCATTTATTTTTAAATTCTCTGCATCGTCAACAACAAATTCTAATTGTGGATACTTCCTCCTGGCAATCCTCACCATCTCCGGGCTGAAGTCTATTCCCTTGCCATGTAATGGTCTTAACTGTGCTAAAGTGTCTCCTGTTCCACAGCCAATCTCTATAACACTGCTTTGCTCAGGAATTAGAAAAGAGAGTAACTTGCCGAGCTCCTTATAGTAAAATCTGTTTTTGTTTCTCCAGTAGTCCCGGGGCAATGCCAATGCATTAAAGTGTTCTCTTTTCTCAGACTTGGTTTTCATCTACCTTGAATCCGAAGAATACAATTAACCGAAAGTACATGGTATCCCCCGAATTGACTGCCCCATAGGTTAATGGCTATGAGACCCTGAAACAAGTTCAAGGTGACATAATTAGTTACCAATATAGTAAGTCCTTTTAGTCATAACAATATCGTTGTTACGGAATTCAATTAAATTCAAATCCTGGCATGGAAACATCAGCCTGTATAAAAGACGACGCAAGGTTTTTGGAATATTTATTCCCATTTTAAAGAAATATCTTATCTTCTTTCCATGAAATCCAGATGGAGGTGAAATCCTCCTGCATTCATCCTGATATGACGGCATATCCTGACTTAGCTGGCCATCATGGATCATGTAACAACTAACCGGGGCTTTTATAGTATATAACTTCTCAAATTGAGAAAATTGAACCCAGAGATAATAATCGCCGGCTAACTTCAAATTCGCATCTATTCCGTTAATACGCCGCCACAAGTCAGCCCGCCAGAACACACTGTCCTGTTCAATAAAATAAGCATCACGACCATAGACCCCTTTTTGAATCCATGCCTGATCATATAGATAACACTTTCCATGATTAATAATAATGGCATATTCATTGATATAAGTGGTCATCCCTTTAAGCCAGTTTATCTGAGGATACTTATGAAATGCCTTTTCCATGATATTAAACGCGCCTGGGAGATAAAAATCACTGGAATTTATCCATGCTAAGATATCTCCAGTAGCCATCCCAAACCCGTTATTGATCGCATCATACATACCCCGGTCTCTGTTTGACACCCATTGAAGCGTTACCTTATTGCATTTAATAATGGGACTCCCCTCACGGATAATAGATTCATATTCCTTTACAATCTTTATAGTATTATCCGTTGAACAATTATCAACAATGATATACTCAATCTCAAAGTCCCCCTTTTGAGAAATAACACTTTCTATTGTTTCAGCAATATATTTCTCCGCGTTATAGGTAGGGGAAACGATAGAAAACTTCATACCTTCCTTTTCCTGATCAGATTGACAATGGTCCGCACCGGCCAGGACATTCTCCAACTGAGGCTATTCTCCATCCATGATATTTTCTTTTTCAATCTTTCCATCTCTCCCCATCTCGATGAATTCATGATCTGCGGCCAGGTTATCAAATCATGTTCGTTATTAAAAGAACAATCCTCAATAGAAGAGGCAAGATAATCGTAGTCATACCCCATCCTCTTTACCAGGGCAGGCCCCATTGATTTAAGATACGAAATTGCAAGCAGTTTTTTCTGCGGAGTATCAAATCCATTTTTCCATCTCTCCAGGGCATCCGTTGTCGGTCTGGTCGTTTTATATACACCTACAGGGTCTCCAAATCTCCATTCCGGATGAAGTCTTTGACTGTAATCCAGCATTTGATTTGTATATGAAATATCCAGAAAACTACATATTTCCTGCAAATTACCCTCGGGGCTCTTAATGAGTTCTTCGTAGTTTAACCTAAAGACATTTTCATTACATGACTCTACAAAACTGACCAGCTTCTCAGGCGCCACTATCAGGTCATCACGATGTTCTGCAAGATATAACAGATCCTCCCCGGCCCAGGTTTTAATAATGGAGTTCAGGACTGCCAGTGGATTTCTAAAAAGGATGAGAAACTTTGCTTCAGGAAATATTTCTTTCAGTTCAAAAACGATATGATAATAACGGGGGGTTTTATCAAGAAAGATTTTCTTTTTCTGATATTCTAATGTCTTATTATAAAAGGACATTAGAAATGCGGCAACCTGCTTCTTATAAAACGTTTCATCAATACCACTCTGTTTGAGAAAATCAGACAGTGCGTCCTTAGCCAATTGCGAATTATAGGTAACATTAACTCCATCGTTCCTTAGAGCAAAAAGAGGATGCAGGGCAATCCATGGCTCCGAAGTTGTTACAATGTCAGGATGGCCTGAGAGCATCAACTGCAGGAGGGTTGAACCGGCCCGCGGCTGAGAGATTAAAAAGATAATATTCTTTCCAGATGAATCAATCACAGCAAATTAAGTTAGATTATTTAAAATAAGTTTTTAATAAATGAAGAAAATAACCTGGAACCATTAACCTGAGATAAAATCTTAACGCGAAATCAACCTTATAATATTTCTTTGCTCGAACTACATTTATTAATGCCTGTTTTTTATTTCCGTTGTTCAGCTCTGTATAAGCTACAGCCATATATATTGATGCGATAAATTTATTGAATTTTCCATCTATTTCTGCCACCTCATCTTTTGTTAAATCAGATAACAAACTCCTGCTTTTTCCAAATACATACAGCATCTCAGCAATAAGACGTTCTCTTTTTTCACGCTTTGATATACCTGCTGGATCATCCACATAGGCAGACCCTATATTGTCCACATAAACCACATCATAAAACTTACTCATTCGTATACGAGAGTCCCAGTCATGAAATGCCGGTATGTTTTCATCATAATAATTTATTTTCTCTAAAACCTCTCTATAAACCAATTCATTACGATATAAGGTATTATAAGGAAATCCTCTTGTATACACTTCTTTAAAAACATTCCCATTATGAACTGTGGGTGCTGTATTCCAACGTCTTATTACATTTCCACTTATATCAACAAAGTTGAAATTTGAATATGCAATCCTGACTGTAGGATTCAATCTCAGCGTATTAATCTCTGCTTCTATCTTCGTATGATAAAAATAATCATCGCCGTCCAGATAAGTGATTAACTCTCCATCACATAGCTTGAAACCAGTATTCTTATTCTTAGGTATCCCAACATTTTTTTCCTGCAAGAAATATTTAATCTTTTCGCCATGCTCTTTATGCAAATCTATTATAAACCTTTGCGAGTCATCCCTTGAACAATCATCAACAAGTACAATCTGTATATTCTTGTATGTCTGCTGAAGAACACTATCCACTGCCCTTTTCAGCTTCTCTTTTTGGTTATAGCTAGTTACTACAACCGATACAAGAACATTATCACTAAGCATTTTCACACAAATATGAAACTATGCCAATTTTGATCTAATCAACAAAGATTGAACTATATATCCCAAACTGAACAAATGCTGTTTTTGTTCCGTTAAAGGATAGTTCATTTTAGCGAGCCATTTACAGAATATTTTGAAATACCTATTTGCGTTTTCTAATACATGCGCTTGACCATAATGCCTCAACTCTAATAAAGCATGAGAGCGTCCGTGCCAGTATGCCCTCTTTCTAATGTATGATTTAGTTAATCTTGATGACTCCACTCTATGGAATACAATTGCTTCGGGTTCATAAAATATCTTATAACCTTTCTTTTCCATTCTAAGGCATAACTCAGTTTCTTCTCCAGCTAAGAGTTTTGAGCCTTTTCTCCCTAATTCAGTACCAAATGAGCCAACTACTTTTAAGACATCAGTTTTATATGAAATATTAGTTCCATATGGATATCTTGGATAAGATACTCGCGTTCTTTCCTGTGCATAATCAACTCCACTTAAGCTTGTATTTAGTTCCGGAAGCCACCACGAAGGCTTATCTGTATGCCAATCAAGTATAACCTGTCCTCCAACACAACCGACATCCTTTTCTTCCCGATATACTTTATATAATTTTGATAACCATGATTTGTCTGCCCCTGCATCATCATCAATAAAAGCTATGATAGCCCCGCGTGATTCCTTAATCCCACGGTTCCTTGCATGAGAAAGCCCGATCTTTTCTTCGAGGATATACCGGACTTGTTTGAATTTAGAAACAACATCTTTCGTACTATCTTTTGAATTATTGTCCACAACAAGTATTTCGAAATCGGAAACAGGATAATCCTGCAGAATCAGACTCTGTAACACCCACTGTAAATCATCACATCTATTGTATGTGCAAACAACGACGCTAATCAAAATATGCAATTCCATTCAACTTAAACTCAGAAACTAAGTTTTACTAATCATTCTCAATTTAGGATATTTCGATTGAAGATATTTCTGTAATCTTAATTTAAAAGTCATCTGATAAGGTTTGAATAATCGTATTTTATTTCGTTTAACATCAGTAACATTGTTCAGAACATTGACAATAAATGGAAATATCTGATATTTATCCAGAACAAGTCTACGTGCCTCTGCTATGGCTTCCCTGTTACGCATGTAAAGGTCACTTTTGACAATGTCCTTAATATGGTCAAATACTTTCGGATCTTTTATATCTACTTTGACGTAAGATTCAGCAGGAAAATAGTCAGACAGATTTACACATCCACAATAAATGGGCATAGTCCATGAAAGAAAACAATCCGCTACCTTCTCCGTCCAGTAGTGCATTCCTGAATAGTTTTCAATTGCGAGTGAATAACGATACTGCGCTAAGCCATCATATTTGTTCTTAATCGAAGCAAAACCACGCCCAAAAAGATCAAAGTCAATCTGTGAAGCTCTTAATCTGTCCAAAAATCCCATTCGGTCTTTATGGCCAGGGAATATTGCCTTGTTTGTAGTAATCCATGAAAGAGGTTTTCTTTTATCAGTAGGGGAAAGACTCTTTAGTTCATCATATGTCAGATCAATATGCCAGGGGAGTGCTCCATGTGAAGGTTGACAATGCTTTTTATACCAATGGTTGCATAATGGAGAAAATACTTTATCATAAAAGTTATGACCATCATAAACCCACTGGAAAATATCAAGAGGGGGTTCCTGAGTTATTAACCAAACTTCACCACACTCAATTTCTAACTCTTCATAAAACCTGTTCAATACAACCAAAATATCACATGGTTCTGAAAATTTATTTATTCGGAAGCAGA
>Ga0209211_10007747_pt1 | contig 14957 bp, 14 predicted proteins | sample RifGroA2_FD_183992 | JGI IMG/M metagenome (GOLD analysis project Ga0209211, IMG submission 183992) | Groundwater microbial communities from Rifle, Colorado, USA - Groundwater A2 (SPAdes) (version 2) | ecosystem: Environmental > Aquatic > Deep subsurface > Groundwater | place: Rifle, Colorado... | reverse complement strand
GCTGGTCTCCGACCGAAAGTCGCGCTGAGAATGTAACTATCCAGCAGCACCGCATCTGCGTTGTTATACCCAAAGGGCATAAGTTTCGTTTGAGCAGACAAGCTGCTCAACTCAGCTTTATCAGCCTACTCATGTGTAAAAGCACACTTCGCATGGCTCTTGGGGGCGTTGCTTGCTAATTAGCTATTGTTGTAATCACAATCAAATGGCGTTAGAAAGATAGCAAGCAACGGCCCGCCCCTCCTTACTCAGGCAATAGAAAAATAGATAACAGCGTTGCCCCCCTATTCTTCTTCCTCCTGAGCCACTTCCTTTTCCGATAAAGACTCAATCTTCCTTCTCCCGTGAATTAGGTCATGACAGTCAGGGCACAATACCATTATATTTTCCTGCTTTGTCTTGCCGCCCTCAGAGTACAATTCTTTGTGATGGTACTCTGCGTCCTTGTGATTCTTGAATTTTCGGGAGCACATCTCGCATTTAGGATGAACTGAGAATATAGCGATCTTTTCTTCGTCAGATATTTGCCTCTTATCGTCAAGTTCAAGGACGTTGTGTTTATTAAGAAACTCTTTGATCAAGATATCTCGACGCAATGCGACTATTTTTTCTGTCCAACCGCCCCTCACGTTATCATAGAACCGCTGATAGTCTGTTTTGGATCTGCGGAAATCTTCGTTGTAAACCTTCCCGTGGAAATCTTGAACAAAAGCAAGCACATTGCCTTCTTGCCCTATGAGTGAATAACCTACCTGCAACTCCCTGATCATCATATAAACAGCAAGCACCCAGGCGTGCTTCTCAAGACAGCTGTATGGTCCGCTTTCAGCGGGAAAACATTTTTCTAGGTAGTTAAGCACGCGGATGGCTGTCTTGTACTCAGGAGAGTTGTCCCCAAGTGTCCTATGATCGTCAAAGAAGACATGCAATTCGTTGAGCCTGTAGAAAAACTCAACTCATTGTAATTTCGACTTTATTTATGTATGAAAGCACTGTACAATGACTGCAATATCCCGTAACAAAACCGCTTAACTACAGCACAAGGATATTGCATCATGGCCCGTTACAAACCTTACTCTTACGCCCAGGGCAAGTTCATCCCCGTCCACTTTGCCAAGCAGATCCTGCCCGGCACCTTCGAGTACTCCCTGAATCACCTCATCGACCACGAGCTTGACCTGTCCCCGTTCGACGCCCGCTTCGGCAACGACGAGACCGGTGCCACGGCCTATGATCCCCGGATTCTTTTGAAGATCGTACTCTACGCCTATTCGCGGGGCATTGTCTCCAGCCGGAAGATTGAGCAGGCCTGCCGGGAAAACGTGATTTTCATGGCTCTGTCTGCCGACACCCGGCCCCATTTCACCACCATTGCCGATTTCATCTCCTCCATGGACAGGGGAATCATCCACCTGTTCCGGGATGTGCTGCTGGTCTGCGACGACCTGGGCCTGATCGGCAAGGAGATGTTCGCCATCGACGGCTGCAAGATGCCTTCGAATGCCAGTAAGGAATGGAGCGGCACCAGAGCGGATTTTGAGAAAAAGGCGACCAAGTTGGAGAAGGCCATAGCGCATATCATCACCACCCACCGGGAACACGACCGCAAGCAGACGGACAAGGATATCGTTGCCAGGGAAGAACAGTATGTGGAAACCCTGCGGAAGCGGGCCAGCAAAATCAGGGAGTGGCTGAAAGACAACGACGACAAACCGGGCAAAACCGGCAAGCCGAAGAAGAGCAACATCACGGACAACGAGTCGGCCAAGATGAAAACCTCGCACGGGGTTATCCAGGGCTACGACGGAGTAACCACCGTGGACGGCAAGCACCAGATCATCGTGCATGCCGAGGCGTTCGGCGAGGCCCAGGAGCATGATCTCCTGAAGCCGATGGTAGATGGAACCAGGAAGAACTTTCAGGCCATCGGCAGGAATGAGAATGTTTTCACGGAGGCCAAGCTCTCGGCGGACAGCGGCTTTCACACGGAAGAGAACATGAAGATGCTGTCTGAAGAGGAGGTAGACGCCTATGTGGCGGACAACCTTTTCCGGAAGCGCGATCCCCGTTTTGTGGGTGCCGACCGGTACAGGGAGCGGCACCGGCAGGAACGGGCAAAACTGACGGGAGGAAGAAGCGGCCTGTTTTCAACGGCCGACTTTGTTTTCCCCGAGGATCTGAGCCACTGTCTCTGCCCGGCAGGTAAACGCCTGTACCGCAGCGGCAACAATGTCGTGGTGAAAAATTTTCTGGCGACCAAATTCAAGGGGTCGAAGTCTGCCTGTGTACCCTGCAAGCTCCGCTCGCAATGCCTGCGGCATCCCGAGCGGACGGAAATCCGGCAGGTGGCCTACTTCCATGGCCGGTCCGCCAAGGGAAAAGAAACCTTCACAGAAAAGATGAAGCGAAAGATCGACTCTACCGTAGGTCGAGCCCTGTACAGCATGCGGGTAGCCATCGCGGAGCCGCCCTTTGCCAACATCTGTCACATCATGGGCCTGGACCGTTTCACCCTGCGGGGCAAAAAGAAGGTGAACATTCAGTGGAACCTGTTCTGTATCGTCCACAACCTGAAAAAAGTGGCGAGATACGGGCCGAGTTTTGCGTGATCAGCAGAAAAAAGCTGAAACTGTTTGGACAATAAAGCGGGTTCTGGCAAAGTAATGGAGCCAGGCGACAGGAGCAGGCAAGTAAGAAGCGGGAAACAGAACAGATAAACTGGGAAACCGAATCAGGAGCGGCGGAAAAATCAAACCGCCCTCATCCGGTGAACCCTTCCAAAACGGGTTTTTCTACAGACTCGTTGGGCGCGTAAAATATTTAATTGTCGGGGGTAGGCATAATGGCGCGAAAAGTCAATCTGTTAAATCTTGCACTTAGGGTTGGTAGGGCTGTGGCCGCTGACCAACGTCGAGCACAGAATGCCGCTATTAGAAATCATAATGCTGAAATCAGGCATCAAAATGCGTTGGCAAAACAATCAGAGCGCGTTTACAAGCAAGCGGAGCGAGAACGGATAGCCAATCAAAAGGTTGCTGATCGAGAGCGCCTAATGCAAGAAAAAGATAGATTGCGAGAACAAACCGCCTCAGAAAAGGCACGTCAAAAAGAAGAAGACTTGCGCCTTAAAGAAAAACAGAAACAAGAAGCCATGCGCTATATAAACGACCAGAAGCAGGAAGGTATTGAACGCGATAATGAGGCCAAAGCAGAAATTGATATCTTAAATAACACCTTGTCCTGCACCCTCAGGATCAATGACGCCATAGACTGGAGCCAGTTCAAGGACACGGCCAATTTCAAAGAATCACCTCCAAAATTAGAACTTCCACCATCCCCAGTAAACCAGCCAATTCCGATAGCACCAACTCCAGAGATAGTTCCGTTAAAACCGGCCCTTGCTGTCATTAAGCCCAACCCACCAGAAAAAAATACTGAAAGATATATGCCTGTTTTTGGCCTTATGGATAAGTTAATTACTTCACGTAGAGCCAGAAAAATAGCGGAAGCCGAAGCATTATTCAAACAAGACCACGCCGCATGGGTTGCGGAATGTACAAATATTGAGGTGCATGCTGCCAGTGAAGAAAAAAGATGGGAAGACAGAAAGAAAAACATCGAAAGTAAAAACGCCGCCCTTCGTTCCGATTGGGAGCGAACCGTAGAAAAAACAAAAACCTCAAACAGCGGCAGGATATCATGGTGGGAAAAAAGCTGCGAGCAAATCCGTGGCAAGCATGTTGATGCAATGAAGGAATGGGAACAGCGCAAAGAAAAGTTCTACGATGATCAAAAGGAATTCAACGCCGCTATTGATCAGAAACGAGACAGCTATATGTCACGGGAACAGGAAGCCGTTGCCGACTACTGTGATGCTGTACTTTCCAACTCAATATATCCAGATTATTTTCCGAAAGAATGGGATATGGATTACAACGCTGCTACACGCACCTTGGTCGTAGAATATGCTTTACCAGCCCCGGAGGCACTGCCAACCCTGAAAGAAGTGCAATATATTCACTCAAAAGATGACTACAAGGAAACCCATCTTTCCGAGAAAGAGCGTGAAGCCATCTATGACAGCCTTCTTTACCAGATGGCCCTACGTACCATTCACGAACTGTTTGAATCCGACACAGCGGAGGCCTTGGATTTAGTTGCTTTCAGCGGCATAGTAACAGCCTTGGAAAAAACCACAGGTCACGATGTTACCGCTTGTGTGCTTTCGGTGTTAGTTCGCAAAGAACAGTTCATGCAGATCAACCTTGCTGGTATTGACCCGAAAGCATGTTTCAAGAGTCTTAAAGGTGTGGCTGCATCCAGACTGACAGGATTAACACCAGTTTCTCCGGTCATGATGTTAGACAAAGATGATCGGCGTTTTACGGCAGGATACGGAGTAACGGGGTATATCAATGAAGGTACTAATCTGGCAACAATGGACTGGGAAGACTTTGAACACCTAATCCGTGAGGTCTTCGAACAAGAATTTGCTTCCGGTGGAGGCGAAGTGAAAGTCACACAAGCCAGTCGTGACGGAGGAGTAGACGCAGTTGCTTTTGATCCTGACCCCATCAGGGGCGGAAAGATTGTGATACAGGCCAAGCGATATGCAAACACGGTTGGAGTATCAGCAGTCAGGGATTTGTACGGCACTGTAATGAATGAAGGTGCGATAAAAGGTCTTCTGGTGACCACCGCCGATTACGGCCCGGATGCTTATGAGTTCGCTAAAGGTAAGCCACTGTCACTGCTCAATGGTTCGAACCTTCTTTATCTGCTGGAAAAGCACGGACACCAAGCCCGCATCAATCTGAATGAGGCCAGACAGGAAAACAAACAGATGTTTGAAGCCGGAATTACTCGTAGACGTGAAGGAAATGGGTGCATAACTATTTAAAATTCAATAAAAATATGGCCCAATAATTGGGTCAACCAGACGGCGGGGAGCAGCGTTGCACTAATCGCGGTCAAGTTCAGTGGCCGCCGCTGGTTACCCTTGGCGTAATGGCCATAAACAAAAAAGTCCAGATCGGTGGTGTGTGAGAAACTGTGTGAGAAAATTTTTTTGACAGATAGAAAATAGAGGTAATTTGCTTGTTTTATGAAAATATATTTTTCTATCATTTCAAGCTGTTGCACAATGATGAGGTTTTGTGAAGCTCGGGGAAAAATGACTACGAATCCGCAGGTCACACGATCAAATGGTAAATTAGTAAGGTTACTTTTGGGGGTATTTTTAGGGGTATTTATCTATAGGTGTTTGTGTAAAGATGTATGATTACAAAATGATATGGTGCCAATGCGGTAGACGCTCCGCCACCAAAAAACATAAGGAATCAGCCATAAAAGGCTGGTTCCTTTTTTTTGTATGCCGTTCGGGGAGAGCGAGGTGATTGCTATACGAACAGGCAATCCTCCCGCCAGGAGCAGTCTTCCTGGCTGCAATGCTCCATTGCCGAGCCGAAACAGGGAAAGTTGCCTTCTTTTTCCTGGATGGCGCGAATGAGCTCCTCTTTTTTCATCTTGCCTGGCTTGAGGCCAAGCTCTTTCGCCTTTGTCTTGATGTCGGTCATTTTCATGGGAAACCTCCGTGGATGTTGGAAATGCTACGGGAAATCAGTATCTTTAAATGCAGGGATTCATGCTGAGCACCGGGCAGTGGGCGTTCTTGATCACCCGTTCGGTGACACTGCCGAACAGGGTTCTTTCCATCCCCTTGCAGGTCTGGGTTCCGATCATGATCAAATCGCAACCTGCGGCCTCGGCGTGGCGGACGATTTCTTCCGGGATCTTGCCGTTAAGTACCGCGCTTGTATGGGGGATGTCTTGCGGCATGTTTTCGTTGATGAATTCAGTCATCTTGCGTTTGGCCCGCTCGAGCAGCTCTTTTTCTAGATTTTCCAAGGGCAGGTGGGGCACCGCGAAACCGGCATAGGCATCAAGGCTTTCCACCACAAAAACCACCTCGACGGCTGCTCCGAATTTGCGGGCAATCGTATGGGCGGATTGCAAAACTCTGATTGAGTGTTCGGAAAAATCCGTAGGAACGAGAATCTTTTTAATGTCATGCATGGCAGAGCCTCTCTTGTAAGGTAATATTTTAATTGTTCAGCAGCCTTTGTCATCAACACACTCGCAGGCCTTTTCCTTGCATCTTCGGCAACAGCGAAGCAGTGCTGCTGAACATATGGTTTCGATTTCCCGTCTGCTTTTCGACTTCAGCGGGGTAATTACGAGATCTTGAACAGCCTGGCGGTTGTCTCCGCATTTGTATGTGGGGGAAGGCCGCCGCGGATCAGCATGGTTTGGTATTTTCCACCACAAATGGAGTGCTGCGGATAGCAACGCTTTTCTTTTTGACCCATAGTCTGGCCATGGGAATCACCTCGCCATCCATGGTGACGATCTTGGCCAGCTCCTCAACGTAGGAGATGTCCTCGGTGTCGAATTCGTAGTAAAAGGTGTTGTCGCTGTAGGGATCGACCACCAGAATGATTTTCTGCGGGTTGACCGGATGTTTCTGGGGCGAACCGGAAAAAGCGATGTGGGTGCTGCGCAGACGGTTTTCATCGCTGGGGCGCTGGTACACCTGGATTTCAAAATTAATTATCGCCTGGGGGAAATTGGAAAGGGGCATGGTTGACCTCTGCGCGGGTGCTGAATGCCGTGGGGACAGCGATCATGTGAAGCTGTTATTTCGTGCGTACAGCAGAACCACATCTGCTTTGTCATCGGCCTGCTTATGTGCAATAGCACACTTCGCAGACCTCTTTCGCGCATCTGCGGCACTGCTGTACGCTTACATTCCTGGGTTTATCTTAAATTTTGGTGCCCCTGGTGAACGATTACGTTATTTCATAGTATACATATTCTCAGGGGAGAAACGAAAAAGAAAGTTGCAGGGGAAAGGGAAAAGTATTTTCCCAACATTCGGATTAAACTTTTCGAGTTGAGATAACAGGGTAACTTTTTAAATATATGACGTTATTGCCGATCGTCATTCCGGCATGTTTTGGCCTTAATTCAGCGGCGATGATATCCAGCGGTTTTCTGGATGCCGGTTCAAGCCCGGCATGACGAGCTGAAACATTTTTCACTCTCTTCCTTCACCCACTCCTCTACCTCCGCCGGGGATGGCATCCGTCCGGCGCATTTCACCGTGTTGTTGATGATCAGAGCCGGAGTTCTGGTTACTCCGAAGCGCCAGATTTCGTCCAGATCATGCACCGATTCCATGTCGGCGGCCAAGCCGAATTTCTGCAGGGCTTCAAAGAGCATGGCGCTGAGTTTATTGCAGGTTACGCAGCCGGAGCCCAGCACCCGGATGGTGAGGCTTCCCGGCGCATCTCCTTCAATCCCCTGGCGGCGCCGGTATTCGGCGCGCAAGGCCTCGCGGTAAACCGGCTCCGCCGCTACCGGGACGTAATTTTGCCCGGCAATGGCGGCAAAAAGGAAATCCACCGCCGCCTCTTCCTGCATCTCTGCGGTCAGGGCCTTGTTCAGAGCCTGCTCGAGGCCGATCAGCCCGATATTGGCCGCGCCGATCCGGATGGTCCGGGGCGCTGGTCTGTCCTGATGCATGGGCTTCCTATTTTTTGGTTAACGGGGTGGTCTTTTTCCCGGTTAGCAGGTTGATCTGGTCGGCCAGCTCCTCCCGCTCTCCTTCGGCAAAGACCCGAATCACCCCGAATTCCCCATCGTAGCCGGGGGTGCGGCTGACCCGGCCTGCGCGGATGCGGGCCACCGCCTCCCCCAAAACCGGGGAGAGGAGGTTGATCTCTGCCACCGGCGTGTCGAGCAGCAGGTTGAACTCCGAACCGAAGCGGTCAATGACTTTCGCGTACAGGGCCATCACCCCTTTGCTGGCCGGGCCGGCGCCGAGGATTTCCCCCAACACCTCGGGCAGCGGGATCAGGCTGTGTACCGCGGGCGAGCCGGGCGGGTAGTACGGCTCGGTCCGTTCGGCCAGTTCCATGACCCGGTGCAACACCCCCACGGTAAGGGGCTTGCCGCAGACCGGGCAGATCGCCCCGATCTTTCTGGTTTCTGTCGGCTCAAGGCAGACCCGGCAGTGCCGGTGGCCGTCGGCATGGTATTTCCCCTCTTCCGGGTAGAATTCGATCGTCCCGGCAAAAGCACCGGTCAGGGGATTTTTCAGGGCCTCGCGCAGAGCGGAAAAGTTGAAGCCGGTGTTGAAGATATTGGCTTCCCTGCCCAGTTTGCCGGGAGAATGGCAATCGGAATTGGAGATCAGGGCAAAACGGTCCAGGGGTGGGATGAGCCGGTTCATGTCCGGATCCGAGGAGAGGCCGGTTTCGAGAGCGAAAACGTGGGGGCTGAGATCGCCGTAGCATTCCTCAATGGTGTTGAAGCCGGAGCGGGAGCCGAACAGGGAGAACCACGGCGTCCAGATGTGGGCCGGGACCAGAAAACCCTCCGGCGCTTTTTCGAGCAGGATTTCAAGGAGATCGCGGGAATCAAGGCCCAGGATGGGGCGGCCGTCGGACTCGATGTTGCCGATGCCCGCCAAGACGCGGTTGATCCGCTCCGCCGAGGCGAAATCTGGCACATAGAGCAGGTTGTGGACCTTGCGCACCGCGCCGTGCCGTTTGTAGATGGAGCTGATCTCGGCGGTGAGCAGGAAGCGGCTGGGAAGGGCAACCGGCGTCGCCTGCGATAAGGCCGGGGGAATCGCCTCGTCCTTGAGTTTATAAAAACCCGGTTCGGCAGGGGTCAGCTGCTCCTTGAGCTGGCTGAACCAGCCGGGATGGGTAAAATCGCCGGTGCCCAAGAGATGGATGCCCTTGACCCGAGCCCAGGCGGCAAGACCTTGCAGGTTGCTGGCCTTGCTGGTCGCCCGGGAGAAGGGGGAGTGGATGTGAAGGTCAGCGATATAGCGCATTTTTTCGTTGCCATGCAAAAGGAGGAGAATCGACGGGGATCGTTGAATATTAGTAATCGTTCACCAGGGGCACCAAAATTTAAGATAAACACAGGAATGTAAGCGTTCAACAGTGCCGCAGATGCGCGAAAGAGGTCTGCGAAGTGTGCTATTGCACATGAGCAGGCCGATGACAAAGCAGATGTGGTGCTGCTGGACGTTTACGAATCTTACACAGATTCGGTTTGTCTGTCCACGTCGCATTCAGGAATCGTTACGACGATGGGGGCTGTGCTCTCTTGATTCGTCCGTTATGGCTCCTTGTGCCGATCATGGCCTGCCAGATATTCATGTTGTTTTTAATGAAGGCTTCTCCATGGAAAAGAGGTGGCCTTCCCTTGAGAAAATCGCTATATAATGGGCACTGCGTTTTGCATGCTTTTAAAGCTGAGTTGAGCAGCTTGCCTGCTCAAACGAAACTTATACCCTCTTGGTGCAAAAAGACGATGATTGAACAGATAACTTATGTGGTGATTAAATGAAAAAAGCGCTTATCACCGGAATCACCGGTCAAGACGGCTCTTACCTTGCTGAATTTCTCCTTGCGAAGGGTTACCAGGTCCACGGCATCAAGCGTCGTGCTTCCTCGTTCAACACCCAGCGGGTGGATCACATTTACCAAGACCCGCATGTGCAGGACGCCAATTTTCGGCTTCACTACGGCGACGTGACGGATTCCTCCAACCTGACCCGCATCCTGCAAGAAGTTCAGCCCGACGAGGTCTACAATCTTGCTGCGCAATCGCATGTGGCGGTCAGCTTTGAAGCCCCGGAATACACGGCGGACGTTGTGGCCATGGGCACTCTGCGGTTGCTGGAATCCATCCGCCTGCTCGGCCTGGAAAAGAAAACCCGCTTCTACCAAGCCTCGACTTCCGAGCTTTACGGCCTGGTGCAGGAAATGCCGCAGAAGGAAACCACCCCCTTCTACCCGCGCAGTCCCTATGCGGCGGCAAAACTTTATGCCTACTGGATTACGGTGAACTACCGTGAAGCCTATGGCATGTATGCTTGTAACGGCATTCTTTTCAACCATGAATCCCCGCGCCGCGGCGAAACCTTTGTGACCCGGAAAATCACCCGTGGTCTGGCCAATATGGCGCAAGGGCTGGAACAATGCCTTTATCTGGGCAATATGGACGCCCTGCGAGACTGGGGGCATGCCAAAGACTATGTCATGATGCAGTGGCTGATGCTGCAGCAAGAGCAGCCGGAAGATTATGTGATTGCCACCGGCGTGCAATACAGTGTGCGGCAGTTCTTCATTTGGGCGGCAGCCGAACTGGGCCTCACCCTTGAGTTTATCGGCAAGGGCCTGGAAGAGTATGGCGTGGTGAAGGGCATTGTCGGCGACAAGGCCCCGGCGCTCAAAGTTGGGGACATCATTGTCCGCGTGGACCCCCGCTACTTCCGGCCGGCCGAGGTGGAAACCCTGTTGGGCGACCCGACCAAGGCGAAGGAGAAGCTTGGCTGGATCCCGGAAATCACGGTGCAGGAAATGTGCGCTGAAATGGTGGCCTACGATCTGGAAGAAGCTCGCAGCCACGCCTTGTTGAAAGCCAGCGGCTACTCCGTTTCCATCTGTACCGAACGGTAACACTAATACCATGACTCGCCTGTCTTGAGCGAAGTTCCGTCAGACACAACAGGATTAATTTTCATGCGCAAACCAGCCATCCCTTTTGAGGCAAAAATCTACGTTGCCGGCCATCGCGGCATGGTGGGCGGCGCCATTTTGCGGGAATTGCAGGCTCGAGGTTTTACCAATATTGTTAGCCGCACCCACGCCGAACTGGATCTGACCAGCCAGGCTGCGGTCAATGCCTTCTTTGCGGCGGAAAAGCCGCAATATGTGTTTCTGGCTGCCGCCAAGGTAGGGGGCATCCAGGCCAATAATCTCTATCGTGGCGAATTTATTTATCAAAACCTGATGATGCAGAATAATGTTGTCCACGCCTCGTACGTCAACGGGGTGGACCGCCTGATGTTTCTGGGCTCGAGCTGCATCTACCCCAAAGATTCGCCACAGCCGATCAAAGAGGAATATCTGCTCAGCGGACCGCTGGAACAGACCAACCAGCCGTACGCCATAGCCAAGATCAGCGGCATTGAGCTGTGCTGGAGCTACAACCGGCAATATGGAACGAAATACCTGGCCGTGATGCCCACCAATCTTTATGGCCCGGGGGACAACTACCATCCGGAAAATAGTCATGTCATCCCGGCGCTGATTCGCCGGGCGCATGAAGCCAAGCTCCGCCATGACCCCGAGTTTTTGGTTTGGGGCACCGGCACACCGCGCCGGGAATTTCTTTATTGCGAAGACATGGCCAATGCCTCCGTCTATCTGATGTTGCTCCCCCAGGATGAATATGATTTCTTCCTGAATGAGACCCGCCCGCCTTTGGTCAATATTGGTACGGGTGAAGATATTACGATTGCCGAACTTGCAAAAACGGTTTGTCAGGTGGTGGGTTACACCGGCAAGATTGTTTTTGATGCAAGCAAACCGGATGGCACGATGCGCAAGCTGCTGGACGTAACCCTGCTCAACAGTCGCGGCTGGCGTGCGAAAACGGGGTTAAAAGAAGGGCTGGCCATTGCCTATGAGGATTTCAGGGAAAAGGCAGGCAAGGCAAGTGGTTCCAGCGAGTAGAACATCTGTAAGCGATCACAGGATGAGCCCCGAAAGGAAGAACAGCCCAGAAACAAGCGGTCTCAGGGTGCTGCAGGTTGCGGTAAGCGGGACGGCGATGCGTACTTCAGTACATGAGCCGGCCCGATCGCCGCAAGATGCGGGGCCCTGTGATCGCTTACGAACATCTCCCTGTTTTTAAGGAGAAGGAGGCCGGAAATGGTTGAACAGATAACAGACGTGGTGATCATCGGCGCCGGCCCGGCCGGATTGCAGGCCGCCGTGCACGCAGTCCGGAAAAAGGCTTCGGTGCTGGTTCTGGGCCGGGTGGAAAACAGCAGCATTCACCAGGCCCATGTGGAAAATTATCTCTGTGTCGATGGGGTGACCGGGGGAGCGGAGTTGCTGAGGATCGCTCTGGCCCAGGCGACCCGTTTCGGCGCCGAGGTGTGGCCGGAGGACGTTCTGCATCTTGGCCAGGAAGAAGGCGGGCTGTTTACGGTCAAGGTGGAAAGCGGACGGCAGGTCACGGCCCGGACCCTGATCCTGGCCACCGGCACCTCGCGCAAAAAGCTCAAAGTTCCGGGCGAGAAGGAGCTGCTGGGCCGTGGGGTAAGTTACTGCGTGGATTGCGATGCCAATTTCTATCGCAACGCCAGGGTGGCGGTGGTGGGCAACGAATCCGCCGCAGCGGACGGCGCCCTTACCCTTACCAAATATGCCGCAGAGGTTCATCTGGTCTGCAAGGAGCTGGCGGTGACGAAAGAGCTTGGCGAAAAGCTGGGTGCCAGCTCCGTGGTGGTGCATAAGGGCGTATGGGCCAAGGAGATTGTCGGTGAAAAGGCGGTAAGCGGCCTGGTGCTGGACAGCGGCGAGACCCTGGTGGTGGACGGGGTTTTTGTCGAACTCGGGGCCAAGGGGGCCATGGAACTTGCCACCAGCATCGGGGTCATGCTCGACACGGAAACCTGCTCCTATATCGAGACCAACAAGAAGCAGGAGACCAACATCCCCGGCATCTATGCGGCTGGAGATATCGCCGGGCCGCCCTGGCAGATGGCCAAGGCGGTGGGTGAGGGGTGCGTGGCCGGCTGGGAGGCCGCCAATCAGGCCAACCGGCTCAAGCGTGCGCCGGAAAGCGCCTGACGTGTCTGGCCGGTCGGGTTTTTTATCGCTTGCCACCCCCGAACAGTACATGGCTATAGCTCTTGATGAGGCGCGGCTTGCCGCGGCGCGGGGTGAGGTGCCCATCGGCGCAGTGCTGGTGGACAGCGGTGGACAGATCATTGCCCAAGATGGCAACCGGACCATCGAGTTGTGCGATCCCGGAGCGCATGCAGAAATGCTGGTGCTCCGGGAAGCCGGACGAACCCTCGGCAATTACCGGTTGTCAGGCACTACCCTCTATGTTACTCTCGAACCCTGCGTGATGTGCGCCGGCGCCTTGGTCCACGCCAGGGTGAGCCGCCTGGTCTATGGGGCGGTCGACCCCAAGGGTGGCGGGGTTGTCTCTCTTTTTCAGGTTGGACGGGACGCGCGGCTCAACCATCTGCTGGTCGTTGAAGGCGGTCTGCTGGCCGAAGAGAGTGCCACCCTGCTTAAGGATTTTTTCCGGCAGAGAAGGGCGGGGCAGGTGAGGGCATAAGGTAGGAGCGGCTTCAGCCGCGATAATCTGCGTGAAAAGGAGAGGTGCCAGAGTGGCCGATCGGGAACGACTCGAAATCGTTTGACCTGAGAGATCAGGTCCGTGGGTTCGAATCCCACCCTCTCCGCCAGTTGCCTTCGGGAGGTCGTTATGAACAGGAAAGAAATGACATCCCTGCTTTGTCCGATATTGGCTAGTCTTAAGATATTGTTCGTCTGTCCTGTATGAATCAAGACGACTCAAGAGAGTGGTTCGCCATCCGCGCCAAGCCCCAACAGGAACAGGTTGCCAAACTGCATTACCAGCGGCAGGGGTATGTGGTTTATCTGCCCATGATGCGGACTATTGTACGGCACGCCCGACGGACCGAGGAGAAGCGCAGGCCCTTTTTCCCCGGCTATCTCTTCCTGCATCTTGCCCCCGAGGAACGGAACTGGGTGGCGATCTCCTCCACCCGTGGCGCCCTCGGGCCGATATGCTTTGGCGATCAGTATCCGCCGGTGCCGGACTGGATTATCGCCGATCTGCAGACCAAGGAAGACGGGAGCGGAGCGGTCCCATTGGCGGAGTTGCAGAAAAAAGGGCTGACTCCGGGCGTTGCTGTCGCGGTGCAGCTTGATGATGACACCTCAGCCCAGGGGCTGTTTTACTCATTTTCCGGCCAGGATAACGTGGTGGTGCTCTTGAATTTCCTCAACCGCCAGGTGAAGGCTACCCTTCCTTTGGACAGGGTGCAGCGGCAATAAGACGGGATGTTGCGCCGCTATCTTTGCCCAGGCCAATGAGTCAGCTTTCCCCCAGGGGGCGAAGGTGCTTTTGGCGGACATCTTGCTGAAATTGTTGCTAAAGTTGCCTCGCTATACGGTCATCTCGGCCTCTTGATTATTTTGTTCTTTGCAAGAGGGAGCAGGTGTTGTAAAGTGGTGCCCCATTGGCCAGCGCCTGTGTGTCCTGAAAACGCTGGAGAGGTGACCGAGTGGCTTAAGGTGCACGCCTGGAACGCGTGTGTGCGGCAACGTACCGTGGGTTCGAATCCCACCTTCTCCGCCAGATATTTTACGGTTTGATAGCCGGGTCCTGCGCAACAGAGACTTGCGAACCCCGCCAGGTCCGGAAGGAAGCAACGGTAGTGAGTTACTCTGTGTGCCGCAGGGGTGCCTGGCTATCATTTTTTTGTAAATGTGCAGCAGCACCGCATCTGCATTGTCATCGGCCTGCTTATGTGCGCAAGCACACTTTGCAGGCCTCTTCCTAGCATCTGCGGCACTGCTGCACATTTACTTTTTTTACCTTTCGGAAGGCGGCTTGGGCCTTCGGCCCTTTGCTCTGCCTTTCATATCCCCCAGAAGTACCGGTGCCTGACACCCGAGGACTGAAAATGTCCTACCTTGTTCTCGCCAGAAAATGGCGTCCCCAGAATTTCGATGCGGTTGTCGGTCAGCAGGCCGTGGTGCGCACCTTGCGCAATGCGCTGACCCGGAACCGGGTGGCCCATGCCATGCTTTTTTCCGGGGTGCGCGGGGTTGGGAAAACCACCCTGGCGCGGCTCATGGCCAAGGCGCTCAACTGTAGGCAGGGCGAGCCCGATGTGCCCTGCGATCAGTGCGAGTCCTGCCTGGAGATCATGGCCGGCAACGCCATGGATCTGCATGAGATCGACGGCGCCTCCAACCGCGGCATCCAGGAGATCCGCGAACTCAAGGAAAACATCCGCTTTTTCCCCGCCAAGGGCC
>Ga0209211_10007746_pt1 | contig 14958 bp, 11 predicted proteins | sample RifGroA2_FD_183992 | JGI IMG/M metagenome (GOLD analysis project Ga0209211, IMG submission 183992) | Groundwater microbial communities from Rifle, Colorado, USA - Groundwater A2 (SPAdes) (version 2) | ecosystem: Environmental > Aquatic > Deep subsurface > Groundwater | place: Rifle, Colorado... | reverse complement strand
CGAAATTAAATTATATAAACCAGACAGCCAAACAGCTTGGCAGAGTGTTAAATATAAAACAGCCCCAGAAAATGCCAGCTATAATTTAGAAAAAATTGCCACTAATAGTTGGCAGTGGAGCAAATTAATTACACCTGGTAAAGTTAATACTATTAATTATGCCCCAGTCGTTGAATTCTATTTTAACGATAATGTCCCCTATACTGAAGCTGTAGCTTTTGATGCTTCAGATTCTTTTGACCCAGACAATGAGCTTTTGTCATTCAACTGGGATTTTGGTGATGGTCAAACTAGTACGCAAGCCAACCCCACTCATAGCTATAAATATCCCGGAGATTACACTGTCATACTTAAAGCCAGTGATGACCTTAATGAAACGATTAAAAAGCAAGCTATTAAAATCGCTGGCCAAGTTACTTTGTTACCCGAAGCCTTAAAAATATACGCTGAACAACCGACTACAACCACAGCTCAACAGACTGGCACCAGTACCGCTAGTACTGACAACCGTCTTTCAGCTAAAGGCGTAGTGGTAGTTTTGCCCAATACCTATGGTTCTCAATATTTTTACATCCTACCCATGCGGGCTGACGAAACAGTTGAGAACCAAGCTCTACAAATTTATAGCTATTATAAAGCCTTCCCCATGCTGGCTTTGGGCGATTATATTGAAGCCCAGGGAGAAGTATCTGAAACTAGTGATGGACCACGTTTAAAAATTAAGGATATTAATGATATTAAAATTTTGGATCATGACTATATTGTTGTGGAAAGGGAAATAAAAACTGACCAAATTAATGATCAGCTAAAAAATCAGCTAGTGGCTATCAGTGGGCAGATTTCTGATAAGGAGGGACAAAATATTTTTCTGCAAGATCAGGTAGCCGAAGGACTGATCTATTTATCTACTGGCAGTAATCTAAAAGCTAGCGATTTTAGCATTGGCCAAAGCTATAGAGTCACTGGACTAGTCCGCCAAATGAGTGGCCAACTTAAAATCATGCCACGCTCATCTCAAGATATTTCACCAATTACTCCAGAGATGGCAACTAGTCAACCAGCAACGGAGGTGCTAGGAGAAAAAATTACAGAAACTCCAGCCGATATAGTCTTACCAGCTCAAAATGAACAACAAAAAATATTAGAATATATTTTAATTGCTGCCGGCTTTATTATCATTGTCTTAGTACTCTATATTTTTCAACAAAATAAAAAAACGTCATAATTCTGGCGACGACCTACTTTTCCAGGACTCCTGTCCAAGTATCATTGGCGCTGCAGGGCTTAACTACTGAGTTCGAGATGAGATCAGGTGTACCCCCTACGCTAGTGTCACCAGAACCATAACGTCTTTTTATTTACTTTTAAAGTCAAAAGTGTGGGAAAATCAAATGGTTTATTAGTACTCCTCGGCTGAATGCATTACTGCACTTACACCTAGAGCCTATCAAGGTCATCATCTCTGACCAACCTACGAAACCTAATCTTGAGGACAGCTTCACGCTTAGATGCTTTCAGCGTTTATCTTAACCGAAGGTAGCTACCCAGCAATGCCCCTGGTGGAACAACTGGTACACTAGAGCTTCGTCCTTCCCGGTCCTCTCGTACTAAGGAAGGGCCCTCTCAAGTTTCCACGACCATAGTGGATAGGAGACCGACCTGTCTTACGCGTATTATTCACCTGTTACCAAGTGCACGGACTATACCATCACCCTAAACACCTTTAGGGGGTCAACGTGTTGACATGACTTAAATTATTATACTGTCATGCCCTCTCCAAAAATGGATCAGTCTCTACGGGGTTAAATTATGTCTTTTTCTCTTTTTAGAATAATTTAGATCTCTAAACCTATCGATCATTTGAGCTAACTGAATAAAATCCTTTTTATCTTTAACGCTTTGTTTAGTTAATAGAATTTCAATCATTAACTCAGCATGTTCTTTTTTAAGAATTAAATAAGGTTTTACTAGCTGTAAAAAATCAATAATATCTTGTTGTTTATTAATCGTATATTCTAAGATTCCATCTTTTCTTTCTCTGAGATATCCAAAATCTATCAAAGAACATATTTGTTGGAATAGTTTTTCGACTTTTTTAGATTGAAATAAAACAATATATGGTGCGATTTGAAAATCGTACTTATATGTCTTATTAGGCTTTAATCTAACATAGATACTGCCATCACCATCTAAAAATCCAGCTAAATAAGCTCTTTGTATTGGTGTAAGTTTCTTAGACATAATCAACTTCCCTCGGTATTATCCTAACATATGACAGGTTATTTTGCAAATATGATAGGGTTTCACCGATATGAGTTGACTTTTTCAACCTACATTGCTGTAGGAAGCCGCCAATTGACGGTCTGAACCCAGCTCGCGTGCCGCTTTAATGGGCGAACAGCCCAACCCTTGGGAGCTTCTTCACCCCCAGGATGCGACGAGCCGACATCGTGTATTCTTCCATTATTACTAATGGTACGGACTATATCTTCATCCTGCCAAAATCAGACAGGAGTTGGCGTATTATAGCATCGCGGATTTTCTTTATAATCAAGAAGAGGTGCTATAAGTCTCTAATGAGACAAGTCTCTACGGGGTCATAACTCAATTTTATAGCGCATGGACGGAATAATATATTGATAGATTAGCTGCTTTAATATAGGTAAACTGGACTTAATAAATCTAATTCTATAATAGATTTTATCTTTATTTAGTCTAGCTACCAATCCCAAATCTTGTAAGGACTTGATAAGCAAATTCTGATCTTCAATACTGAATTGCTGAGTATTTAGATAAACATCAGCCTGACGGCATTTGCTGCCATCGTCCATGAACCATACAGATAACATTATTGGATCCAATTTTAGATTAGGTGGAATAATTTTCCTGCCATTGTTATAAAACAATGATAGTAATTCTGTTAATTCAGAATGCTGTCTAGTATAAAATCTATAAGCGATTCGTCCATTAGCGCCCCCTCTTGTTTTGGGACCGCTTTTGGATAAGTTCTCTAGTATTTTAAACTTCCAGTCTACATATTCCTTTTGAGATAATGAATGATTAATTTCTAGAAAAGCATTTTTTCTATTTTTAATCACTCTTAAATAGCCATCACCTAAAATAGTGCCAATAATGACGGATTTTTGTAGTTGAGTTAGACTTCCCACGGTATTATCCATACTAATATTATAGGCTATTTCTAGCATGGAGTCCACCGTTATCAGCCAAATTTGTTCACTCGATTACTCGAGATGGCACCCCGATATGTTAAGGTGCCGAACCCCGCCGTCGCTGTGGACGCTTGGGCGGGACCAGCCTGTTATCCCCGGAGTAGCTTTTATCCGATGAGCTTCCGCCGAACTATTACGTACGGTCGGATCACTAAGTTCTGCTTTCGCAACTGCGCGACTTGTAGGTCTTGCAGTAAAGCTGGCTTGTGCCTTTACACTATCTTCCGGGTTTCCATTCCGGAATAGCCAACCTTTGTAAACGCCTCCGTTACTTTTTAGGAGGCATCCGCCCCAGACAAACTACCCACCAGATACTGTCCTTCTCCCTGATTCAAGGGAGTAAGTTAGAATTAAAAACATACAAGGGTGGTATCTCACTGGTGCCCGAAGGCTCCCACCTATACTGAACATGCATATCCTTAATCCAATATCAAGCTATAGTAAAGCTTCACGGGGTCTTTTCGTCCAACTATGGTTAACGAGCATCTTTACTCGTCTTGCAATTTCGCCGAGTCCTTCGTTGAGACAGTATCCAAGTTGTTACGCCATTCGTGCAGGTCGGAAGTTACCCGACAAGGAATTTCGCTAATTTATTTTTTAGCTAATATTAAATATAATAACTAATCACTTATGTGACTGCATGTCGCCATGCAGATAGAACTCTCTCTTCATCCACTTGCTCTAGTGGAGTTTGACGTTTGGTTTCTGAGGATTCTAATGATTTCTGATCTTGATTTTTGATGATTCATTTTTTCACAAATTAATGCGATAGTTATTGCCCCTTCTTTTGTTAAATGTTTATTCTGCATCATTAGCTTCAGACACCTAACAAACAAATTAAAATCATTCTTTTTTGATGTTTTTAATTTATTCTCCTGAAAAAAGGGAATAATCACATTAATAAGATCGTCTCTTTTAGAGACCGAGAATCTATATAAATTTTCTTTATGATTATCATGCCGACGATTTATATAAATACCACCTACTTTAAAGAATTTTTGCAAATTTTTTAAGACAGGCAGGCTTTTTTCTCCTTGAACCACTGCAAATTCATGAGCTATTTGATAACCAGTTTTGTAACCTTTTCTAATTCTTAACAATTCTTTTCTCTCAGGCTGCTTAACAAAATTAATTGAGAAACAACCTTCGCCGTCTACAAAACCGACTATCCAACCAATCATTAGTCTTTCCTGCTGATTGTCTGCACAAGACGCATTTTCACTTTTTGACATAATTAGACAAGTAATAATTATACCTTGTCATTATAACATAAAGTAGCGCTTGATACTACAGGGTTTTACCCACAGAGTTTCCAGCATATGGTCAAATATTTATAGACAACTATGACTTACGTCATAGCCAGGCAGCATTATTCTACATAAACCGTCCCAGTCCTTTTGCAGTCTATATAAATAAACTGCAAAACCTTAGGACGGTTCATGGATGTTACATTCTTTGGTTTAAACAACCAACGAATCTTTGTCCTTGCGGACAAACTTTATGTTTCCATAAAGATCGGACTATATCATCCACTTACTTTTCTAACCGAAAAGCTCGTGGTTTAGCGTGTAGTCTCTGGGGATACTCTTTAAGCAGTACATCTGCTTGATTATATTTTCTGGTTCTGCCATGGCCAGGATTAAGCTTCTCTCTAAGTTCAATGATTCTTTTTAAACCATCGGTATTGAGATGTTCTTTTTCCCAAACTAATTTGGCAATCTGACAAAATACAGAAAAATTATACTTTTTATTTTGGGAAAGGAAATTATACTTTCTAAAAAAGGGTATAACCTTTTCTTGTAAAGCTGTGGGGTTATTTACTTGATACATAAATAAACCGTCTCTGCTTCTTTGAGTGATTCTTCCGCAACCAAGATGTTTCTTGAACTGCGATAAGATATAGCTTTCTTTCTGTGACACACAGAAAGATAAAACTACTTGCCAGCCCATAGTATGGTCTGGTCTCTGCCTCAAAGAGACATTAAAACTTCCTTCACCATCAGTAAAACCAGCTAGATAATAACCTATTTCTGGTTTAACATTTATGTTTGGTTTCATCATATATTTGAGTCTTTCCTGCTGATTGTCCCGTACCCTGATCCAGGGGTTATCCAAAAAATTTTCACTGCTTTTCAAGAAAGCGAGTATTTTTGGCTTAACAGGATATTCCAGCAAATAGCTAAATTTTATAACTACAATCGTTCATAGTTACCGCCGGCGTTCATCCGCGCTTCAGTTCAGAGCTTCGCCCCTAAAGGCTAACCCCTCTCCTTAACGTTCGGACACTGGCCAGGCGTCACCCCCTATACATCCTCTTTCGAGTTAGCAGGGAGCTGTGTTTTTGATAAACAGTCACTTGGATGTCATTCGCTGCGGCCCGGGTTGCCCCGGGCAGGCCTTATCTCGAAATTACGGCCGCTATTTTGCCTAGTTCCTTAACGAAGGTTCTCTCGTACACCTGAGGCTCCTCGCCTCGTCTACCTGTGTCGGTTTTAGTACGGTTACTTTAATCTTAGCCCTAGAGGTTTTTCTAGGAAGCTTCTCCCCAAGAATCGATTCCGCCCGAGGGCTTCATCTCTTGTCGACTCAATCAACTTGTTGCTCCGGATTTGCCTAGAGCAGTCAATCAAGCAAACAAAGCGCATACCATAGACGCTCTCTTAGCTAAAAACTTCGTCCCCCCATTGGAAAATTAAAGTAGTGCTGGAATATTAACCAGCTCGTCCATCGGCTACGTCTGCACTACACAGACCTCGTCTTAGGACCGACTAACCCTGGGTCGATTTGCGTTGCCCAGGAAACCTTAGACTTTCGGTGGGCGGGGTTTTAACCCGCCTTTCTGCTACTCATGCCAACATTCTCACTTCCATGCGCTCCACCGAATCTCACGATTCGACTTCACCGCCCATGGAACGCTCCCCTACCCAGCAGACTTACGTCTGCTGCCGCAGTTTCGGTACTAGATTTAGCCCCGGTAAATTTTCGGCGCGAGACAACTTGACCAGTGAGCTATTACGCTTTCTTTAAAGGATGGCTGCTTCTAAGCCAACCTCCTGGTTGTCGCGGTCGCGACACCACCTTTGACACTTAATCTAGATTTAGGGACCTTAACTTGCGATCTGGGCTGTTTCCCTTTTGACTAATGGACCTTAGCGCCCATAGTCTGACTCCCGAGTTTCACTCCTAGGTATTCGGAGTTTGGGTAAAGACGGTACCCGAAGGCCCGCCCTCATTCAGTGCTCTACCCCCTAGGTTCAGCACTCGAGGCTAGCCCGAAAGCTATTTCGGGGAGAACCAGCTATTGCCGAGTTCGATTGGAATTTCTCCGCTAACCACAGCTCATCCCAAGATGTTGCACAATCTACGGGTTCGGTCCTCCATCTGTCTTTCGACAAACTTCAACCTGGCCATGGCTAGATCACCCGGCTTCGGGTCTTGCGCATACGACCGACGGGCTATTAACCCTCGCTTTCACTATGGCTCCGCTCCATTACGAGCTTAACCAAGCCGCATACGACAAACTCGTTGGCTCATTCTTCAATAGGCATGCCGTCACACCACGAGGGTGCTCCGACTCCTTGTAAGTATATGGTTTCAGGTACTATTTCATCTCCCTCACCGGGATGCTTTTCACCTTTCCCTCACGGTACTTGTTCACTATCGATCTTGAGAAGTATTTAGCCTTGGGTCATAGGCGACCCAGATTCATACGGGATTTCACGAGTCCCGCACTACTTAAGAATAATAACTGTAAGGTAATAAATAATTTTTGCTTACCGGGCTATCACCGTCTCTGGCCAAGCTTTCCAACTTGCTTCAGCTAACTATTCATTGTCCCTACTGACCGAATCCAAGCAGTCACGCTATCGTCTTGCAACCCTTCAGTAACATATGGGCTTGGACCCTTCTGTCCAGCTACAATCACCGAAGTGACCTTCACTAAACGCGGTTACTAAAGTTTAGGCTTCTCCCTTTTCGCTCGCCACTACTCAGGGAATCGAAATCACTAGGTGCAGATAATAAACATCGTATTATCTCCACCTAGAGATCGTTTTTTCTCTCTTTTCCTCCGGTTACTAAGATGTTTCAGTTCACCGGGTTGTCCCCTCACTAGCCTATGTATTCAGCTAGCGGGCGCTCCGACTTCATCAGAGCAGGTTACCCCATTCGGAAATCTGCGGGTCAAAGGTTGCTTGCCACCTTACCGCAGCTTATCGCAGGCTGCTACGTCCTTCATCGTCTTCTCAAGTCAAGGCATCCACCATATACTCTTATCGAGATTTTCCCACACTTTTGTTTTTAAAAGTGTGATTATTTTAATTGTATCAGTTAATACTGATACGTTGGACTTTTGACTTTATTTTTTATTGGTTCTAGTTTATTCAGTTTTCAAATGGCTAACCATAATTGACAAATGGAGATCTAAAGTAATAAATCCGACATCTGTAAACTATGAATTAATAAATAATATTTTATGAAACAAAAAACCGCTTGAACAAGCGGCCTAAGCAACAAAAAATGTGGCTGGTTTATCCGCTTGTATATTTAGAGTGATTTAGGACTCTTAGTCTCATAGGTTATTTAATTATTAGGTAATTATTATTATACATTATACAAATATTATGTCAAGTTTGGGCTCTTAGAGAATATTTAGCTAAAAATAAAGAAAAATAGCCCTATATTTTAGGGCTATTTTTCCTCGTATATGTAATATGAACTAATTATACACAATATTACATCAACAGATACTTTAAACAGCAGGAGCGCATTCAGCATTAGTAGCGCCACTGGTTGTGGCGGTACCAAAGCCAGGAGCTGGACTAGCAGAGCTGAAAGTCTGGCCACAAGCTTCTGGCAAAGTATTAAAGGCACCACAAATGACGCCGGCCAAACTGGCACTATCACGTCCACTGTCAATCTGTTTACCATTAATAACTAGGGTTGGTGAACCCTGAACGCCATATTTAACATTCTCAGCTTCATAGATAGGGAATGGTGGGAAACTATCCCAACCTTCCTTTTTATCAAACACTTCAGTAATACGATATTGTTTATCAATCTTAGCCACACAAGCATCGGCTTTCTTAGTATCTATTTTGGCTGTGCCTAAACAACTAGCAGAGTCTCCGGCTTGCAAGAAACAATTCAAATAATTAGCATATTTATCAGTTTGCTCTGTTTGTATACAAGTTTGTAACATTTGTTCATCTAACTCTTTTATACCATGCATAGCATAATTAACAAACTTAATTTGGAAGTCAATTTTATCTCCCAAAGCAGCTATCACCGGCATGATGCCTTTTTCCACTTGAGTGCCATAAGGGCAGTGACTCATAACAAATAATTCAATAACTGGTTTGTCTGATTTAGGTGCTGACTCAACTGGAGTAACTGCTGTATCTGCAGCTGCTGCATCATCTGTACCGGCTGTGCCTGATAACTCAGCAATATCTAAGCTCTGTGGAAAGAAGAGCTTGCCATCAGCGCTGATATAAGAGTCAACTAACTCCTCACTACCTTCGATCTTAACTTTAACATTATAGACCTTTGGTTCGTAAAGACTGACTTCAGTGACGGTGGCAGTAGACTCACCATTCATTAAAATCTTAGTAATAAAATCCTGGGCAGCGGTCTTGGCTTCCTCTGGATTCATGTTAGCACTAGAGCCCTTCTTGTTAGTCATAACCACGCCGACAATCAGCAGGACTATGAAAACACCTAGCACTATAAAATTACGGTAATTTTTTCCCATAATATTTAAATTAATTATTAATACCTCCTAAGTAAAAGCATTTAATATCTTAATATTAAATGCCTCCTCAATTATTATATTTTAATCTGCGAATAATAGCAAGCCTTTTACAGCCAGGTCACTCCAGCTATTTTATCCTCTTTATCTTTAAAACTCATTAACTTAATGCCCTGGGTATCACGGCCAATTTTCTTAACAGTCTTGAAAGGGAGACGAATCACCTGTCCCTGTGCTGAAATAATAATTAAATCCTTGTCTTCCATGTTGGCAAAATTAACGACATAGGCATTGGCAATCGGTCCAGTTTTCGGTGTCACCTTAGCTGTCTTCAATCCTGAACCACCACGGCCCTGTATCTTGTACAAATTCAATGGGGTACGTTTACCAAAACCCTTCGACATAACACCCAGTACTTGATAATTTTTCATTGGCTTCTGGCCATTAACTACACCCATACCCACTACTAAATCATTCTTTCTCAATCTGATGCCTAAGACACCGGCAGCATTACGACCCATATCACGAACATCACTTTCTTTAAAATGAATAGCCTGACCATTAGCGGTAATTAATTGGATGGTATCTTTACCAGTAGTCGGCTTAATCCAAATCAGTTTATCTTCTTCTTTTAATTTAATAGCGATCAAACCGGAACGACGTACATTATTGAAAGCATCAATGGCCACCTTTTTGACCAGACCTTTTTCCGTAGCGAAGAAAAGAAATTTGTAATCATTTAATTTCTTTAAAGGCAAAACACTGGTAATTCTTTCTTGAGTAGGCAGTTGCAAAAAATTAACAATGGCCTGGCCTTTGGCTGTACGTTGGGCAGCCGGAATTTCGTGAGTCTTTAGCTGGAAGACACGGCCCTTACTGGTAAAGAAAAGAATATCGTCGTGAGTCATGGTTGAAAACATAAACTCCACGCCATCTTCTTCTTTAGTAGTCAAACCAATCACTCCTTTTCCACCGCGACCCTGTACTTTAAAAGTATCTCTGGTTAAACGTTTAATATAACCATCACGGGTCATCATGACCACTACTTCTTCATTAGGCACCAAGTCTTCTACACCAAATTCCTTCACACCTCTCACTACTACTTTAGTACGCCTGTCATCGCCATATTTTTCAGTCAGTTCCTTAAGCTCACTTTTAACAATGCTCAAAATCTTAGTACGTGACTGCAAAATAGTTTCTAAATCCTTGATTAACTGCTTTTTTTCTTTCAATTCATTCTCAATGCGCAATCTTTCTAAGTTAGCTAAATTACCCAATTTCATTTCTACAATGGCCGTAGCTTGAATTTCAGTCAGCTTAAATTGCTTCTGCAAATTAATTCTAGCCATTTCCCTATCCTTGGATTGTTTAATTACTTTAATGACTGCATCAATATTATGTAAGGCAATCATCAAGCCTTCTAAAATATGGGCTCTGGCCTTGGCTTTGGCCAGATCAAATTCAGTGCGACGCTTAACAACTTCTTCACGATGTTTAATATATTCCTCTAAAGCTAATTTCAAATTTAAAACCTTGGGTTGAATGCCATTAACCAAAGCCAAAAGGTTAACATGATAGGTTTCCTGCAACTGAGTTTTTTTGTATAAAGCATTGAGAATCTTTTTAGGATAGGCATCCTTCTTTAATTCAATGACGATACGAACACCATCTTTGTTAGATTCATCACGTAAATCTTTAATACCTTCTAATTTCTTTTCTCTGACCAAATCAGCGATTTTTTCTACCAAAGCGGCCTTATTAACTTGGTAAGGTATTTCAGAAATAATAATCTGAAAATTGCTGCCATTTTTTTCTACGACTTCAGCTACACCACGTAATACAATACCGCCTTTGCCAGTAGTATAGACTTGGGCAATATCTTGTCTATTGTAGATGACACCACCAGTAGGAAAATCTGGGCCTTGGACAAACTGCATTAAATCAGACACTTCAGCCTCAGGATGATCAATTAAATGTTGAATAGCTGCAGATAGTTCTCGCAAATTATGAGGCGGAATATTAGTCGACATACCAACAGCAATACCCATGCTACCGTTCAGTAAAAGGTTGGGCAAACGGCTAGGCAAAACTTTAGGCTCCTGTTGGGAACCATCGAAGTTAGGCACAAAGTCAACTGTTTTTCTATCAATATCATACAGTAATTCTTCGGCAATACTAGCCAATTTTGCTTCAGTGTATCTCATCGCGGCTGGGTTATCAGCGTCCATGGAACCAAAATTTCCTTGGCCTTTCACCAAAGGATAACGCATAGCAAAATCTTGAGCCATACGAACCATAGAATCATAAACAGCGCTATCACCATGAGGGTGATATTTACCTAAAACTTCACCGACCACAGTAGCTGATTTGCGAAATTTGGCGTTAGCCTTCAAGCCAATGCTCCACATGGCGTAGAGAATGCGACGATGGACAGGTTTTAAACCATCACGAACATCAGGCAAAGCACGAGAGACAATAACACTCATGGCGTAATCTAAATAAGAGGTGCGCATTTCATCTACAATAGGCTGGATTTCAATGTTGCCTAAATTATTATCAGTACGTGGTTCTGTTGAAACAGCGTCCATTTTCTTAAGTGTTTTTTTGTGTTTTTTTATCTTCGCCATAATTATTGTATTACTTCTTCAGCCGTGGGGCTTTCTTTTTCTAACTTAACTGCTTCTTTTTTTAATTCGTCTATACCGGTTTTCACTCTGTCCATAGTAGTAGTTAATTCTTCTTTAGCCTGATCGAAATCTAACTGTTTCAGATCATAATTAGCAGTGGCTAAGGGTCGGCTAACAATTTCATTAAATTTAAATAACCAAAAACTTATTACTATCAACATCAAGACAACAATAGCTGACCACATTAATAGTCGCTTGTTGCGGCTTTCCATCTCAGCTACTTGGCGATGTATTTTCTGACGGCGTTGATGTAATAACTCGCGCATATCTTTTTCAATCTGCGCTTCTTCATCATGATCTAACATGGCTCGCAGTCTGTCAATCTCATCTTGTTTGATTTCCTGATGGTTAGATGTTTTTTCGCTTTTTTTCCTCCCCGTCATAACTAATTTTTAAAAATTATTAATTCCATATCTTCACTGGGTAATTCACGCTTAGTTATTTTTAACCTTTCTTCTTCAGTCGGCTTCAGACCCGATTCTTTGATAAACTTATCAACTTTATCCAAATCAAATTTCAAACCTGGTACACCATAGTGCATAGGAATAACGATGCGCGGTTCAATCTGGTTGATTACTTCGATAGCCTTGGCAGCGTCTAAGGTATATTTGCCACCTACCGGAATCAGCAAAATATCAGTACCTTCCAGTTTTTCTAATTGCTTAGGTTCTAAAATAGTAGCCAAATCGCCCAAGTGGGTTACGGAAATATCTTCAATATCAATACGGAAAATTAAAGTTTGACCACGCTCAGCTCCATTTTTGTTATCATGACAAGCATCAATGGCTTCCACAAAGACTCCTTTATATTCATATTCTCCAGAACTATTAATCACAAAGGGGCTACCTTTAACAGCTGACAAATTATTATGATCTTTGTGATCATGGGAAATTGCTACAATGTCTGCCTCTATTTTAGGCATAGTTAAACCAGTAAAAGCAGAATCAAAAGGATCCACAATAACTGTAATACCATCGGTACCAATCTTATCTTGTAATTTAAAACAGGAATGTCCTAACCAAGAAATATACATAGAAATGAATTAAAAACTAAACAATGGCTAAGTGGCCACTATCATAAATATACTCTAAAAAATGGTGTTTGTCAATCATAAATTAGACTGGAATTTTGGTAGAATTGGCTGCACAAATCGCAATGGCCAAAGCATCGGCCGCATCATCGGGCCTAGGAATGTCATTTAGGTGTAGGAGTATTTTAACCATCTTTTGTACTTGCATTTTACCGGCTCCACCATAGGCAGCTACTGCTTGCTTAACTTGCAAGGGCGTAAACTCCACAGTTGGTACCTGAGCTTGCTGGCAAGTTAAGAGCACAACACCCCTAGCCTGTCCGACTACCATGGCTGTCTTAACATTTTTGCAAAAAAATAATTGCTCTATGGCCACTCGCTCCGGTTGATATTTGGTAATAATACCGGCTAACTCCTGATATAAAATACCCAAACGTTCAGCCAAGACCAATTTAGATGAAGTTTGGATTGAACCATAATCTAAACAAGTCAGATTACTCCCCTCTTGTTTTATAACACCATAGCCAGTATCAGCAATACCGGGATCAATACCTAAAATAATCATAAGTAGTCAAATAATAATTAATTAGGCAACATTGGTATAGTAACCAACCACATCTTCTTCATCATCTAAAGCCTCTAGTAGTTTATCCATTTTCTCCTGATCATTATTAGACAAACTAACCTTGTCTTTAGCCACATGTTCTATATCAGCTGATTCAACCACTAGGCCTTTGCTTTGTAGAAACTGCTGAATTTTTTGTAAATCAACCATGGTTGTATAAATAGTTACGCCTTCAATCGCTTGATCAATATTTAAAACATCACGATCGATTAATTCTAATTCCAAATCTTCCCAATTCACCTTATCTAATTCTGCAGTGGCAATCATAATGATGCCCTGTTGTCCAAAATTCCATAAAGTAGCGCCCATACTGGCATTATGTTTACCTAGCAAGTGGCGGATATTGGAAGCAGCGCGATTGCGATTATCAGTCAAACACTTAATTACTAATTGGCTATTGCCGGGACCGACTGCTTCATAGATTAGTTCTTCAATCTGTCCACCACCTAATTCACCAGTACCCTTTTTAATGGCCCGCTCAATATTATCTTTAGGCATATTCGCATCTCTGGCGCGATCCACAGCCATACGCAAAGAAAAATTAGCAGTTGGATCACCACCCGTACGTGCTGCAATACTAATCAGGTTGCTTAATTTGGTAAAAATAGCGCCACGCTTAGCATCTACTACGGCCTTAGCCCTTTTGGTTGTCGCCCATTTAGAATGTCCGGACATACAAAAGAAATTAAATTGATTTTATTTTCTTATTTTGAATTAATTTATAATATACCAAATAAACAAAAGAGGCAACTGTAATTAATAAACTCATCCATTGGGGCCAGCGCAAACCAGCTACTAAAGGTGTTGGGTCAAGGCGGATAAATTCTAGGCTGAAACGCAAAATAGAATATCCGATGAGATAGCTTAGAGTAATCAAAAAATATTTAAATTCATCTTTGGTTTTATAAAAATAATGTAGGACCAAAAGAATTACAGCCAAACATAAACTACCCAATGATTCATAGAGGAAAGTAGGGTGAAAATAATTTTCCGATAAATAAGGGATCAAACGATTAAAGGTCGCGATGGGAATACCCCATGGTAAGGCAGTGGGCAGACCAAACAATTCTTGATTAAAATAATTACCCCAACGACCAATGGCTTGAGCCAAGGCTAAACCGGGTACAATTAAGGAGGTGACTAACCAAAAATTGTATTTATATTGCCTAGTAAAATACCAAACTACAATTATACCCGCCAAGACACCCCCATGGATAGCCAAACCACCCTGCCAGATTTTGAACATAGCTATAGGGTTGGTTAAATAATAGTGATATTCTAAACCAATGTGGTATAAACGAGCGCCAATAATACCAAAAATTATTAACCAAAAAGCCAAATCAAATAATTTGGCCTTGCTAAAATCATATTTTTTTGCTAAAGTCTGGGCTATCACCAAGGCCACCATGATGGCCAAGACCACAAACAGGCCATACCAATAGATATGGATAAAGCCTAATTCTAATAGAACAGGCCGAGGTAAAAAATTATGTAGCCAATTAATCATACCTTTATTGTATAAGCTATTGGCCTTTTGGGCAACTTTTTAGACAAAAAGAAAAGAGACCCTAGGGGATTAGAGTCTCTTTATGCAGCATTATTAGGTGAGGTATTTTCAGGCGGGAATTATTTCAACT
>Ga0209211_10007745_pt1 | contig 14958 bp, 16 predicted proteins | sample RifGroA2_FD_183992 | JGI IMG/M metagenome (GOLD analysis project Ga0209211, IMG submission 183992) | Groundwater microbial communities from Rifle, Colorado, USA - Groundwater A2 (SPAdes) (version 2) | ecosystem: Environmental > Aquatic > Deep subsurface > Groundwater | place: Rifle, Colorado... | reverse complement strand
CAAGCCTGTAGATGATGAAGGCGTTCCTGTAACCGGGAAGATATTAATCGAAAACGGCGTCCTGCAAGGTTATTTGTACAATACTTATACTGCTAAAAAAGAGGGACTGAAATCCACCGGAAATGCAGTGAGAGGCGGTTCTTCAGGGCTGCCCTCAGTTGGTATTACCAATCTCTATATTGAGCCGTCTTCAAATGAATACATAATGGCTTTTAAAGATCTGTTAAAAATAATAGACAAGGGTATATATGTAATTGAAACCATGGGCATGCATACCGCAAACCCCATTTCCGGGGAATTCTCAGTTGGGGTTTCGGGGTTGTGGGTCGAAAACGGAGAAGTAAAGCACCCTGTGAAAGAGGCCGTTATTTCCGGCAATATCCTCGAACTTTTTAAGAATACAGCAATGGTTGGTGATGACCTGCGGTTTTATGGTAATATAGGCACTCCAAGTCTTTTAATAGAAAAAATTGATATTAGTGGATAGTTAAAGTGTCGGTTATTTAGTGTCAGTGTCGGTAACTGTATTTGCTTCAGGCACAATTCGTTATAATTAACTTATTTTTTACTGACACCAGGCACTGACACTATCATAGGAGGACTTTTAATGGACTATTTTCTGACAGAAGAACAGCTTATGATTCGTGACCTTGCAAGGCAGATCGCAGAAGAAAAAGTTGTCCCTATAAGAGCGGAACTTGATGAAAAAAATGAATACCCCTGGGAAATAATAAAGGTCCTGGCCCAGTCAGACATGATCGGGCTTTTTATCCCCGAGGAGTACGGCGGCCTTGGCAAAGGCAGCTTTGAACTCTGCCTCGTTGTTGAAGAACTCTCAAAGGCCTGTGTCGGAGTTTCAACAACCTATGCTGCCAATGCACTCGGCACATACCCGATCCTGATCAGCGGCTCGGATGAACAAAAGAAGAAATACCTTCCTGATATTGCCGCGGGAAAGAGACTGGTAGCTTTCGGGCTCACCGAAGCCAATGCAGGCAGTGATGCGAGCGGTATCCAGACCACCGCAGTGACAGAAGGCAATGAGTATATCATTAACGGGACAAAACAGTGGATTACCAATGGAGGCGAGGCTGATATATACACCATAATCGCCATGACCGACAAGTCAAAAGGCCCGAGAGGGGCCTCTGCTTTTATCGTTGAAAAGGGTACGCCTGGCTTTACATTCGGCAAAAAAGAGGACAAAATGGGCATAAGGGCATCCGTCACAAGAGAGCTTATTTTTGACAACTGCAGGGTCCCCAAAGAAAACCTCATAAGCAAAGAGGGGATGGGCTTTCTCGTTGCGATGAAAACGCTGGACAAATCAAGAACAGGTGTTGGGGCCCAGGGAGTCGGAGTGGCCCAGGGCGCATTTGACGAGGCCGTAAAATTTGCAAGACAGAGGCACCAGTTCGGACATCCGATAATAAGCTTCCAGGCAATCCAGCACATGCTGGCAGACATGGCCATGCAGATAGAGGCGGCAAGGGCGCTTGTTTATTCAGTCGCAAGATATGTGGACAGTGGCGCTAAAGACCTGTCCAAGGAATCAGCAATGGCCAAGACATTTGCCACAGACGTTGGCATGAGGGTCACTACCGACGCTGTTCAGATAATGGGCGGTGCCGGATATATGAAGGAATATCCAGTAGAAAAGATGATGCGGGACGCAAAGATACTCCAGATATTTGAAGGAACAAACCAGATACAGAGAAATGTAATAGGCCAGGAAATAATAAAAGAAGCGGCAAAAAGAAATAAATAATATTAAGACATGGCTCAAACAATAACGGCATTTGTAAGGGTTGTTGGACGCTTAAAGCAACCCTTCCAAATGCCGTTTTTAGAATGATACTGAAAAATTAACAGTTTTCTATGCAACTCCCTTGCTGTTCAGAAATGGGCCATACTTCATGTCTATCTTGAGAATATGATTATTCAGCCAATCCCTGAGGAAATTCATCACTTCAATAGTGATTACCCCTCCCTCTTTTTCGAATTTGGACTTTAACTCTCCCGCCTGTTTTTTCAGGTTATCATGCTCTTTTTTATGAGCTGCAGTTTCCGGGTATCCATATTTCTGAAATAACTTTTCTTCTGTTCCAAAATGGTATACCGTATAATCCACAAGTTCAGTCAGTACCTTGCCGAGAGCATCTTTCCCCTTCCCCGCTTTCATAGCGTCGTGCAGAGAATTTATAAGGTCAAACAGTTTCTTGTGCTGATCGTCAATCTCCTTGATTCTCACACTAAATTTGCTATCCCAATTCATTAATGCCATAATTCCTCCTCACACATTTATTCCCGGCAGTCAAACGACCCACCTGTCGTGTCAATTTAAAATTATAACACAACCTAACCCTAAAATGGACTCTTTTTGTCCTGATTGCTTGACTATCACATCGATCTTCAGGGAAATCTTTAATATGCAGAAAAGATCACCGGGATTTTAATCCTGATATTTTTTTACTTCTCAATAACTTCTCTACTTTTGCCCTGACATCAACCCAGACAGGGTGAATGGCACAGGTACTGCTGAGCTTGCAGGCCTTCTTGTCAACAGCGCATATATTCATGGCAACAGGCCCCTGCACAGCCTCAATTACATCAAGGAGGCTTATCTTTGACGGGTCCCTTGAAAGCTGGAACCCTCCCTTGACCCCCCTGTATGATTTGACGATATCGGCCCTGGCAAGTTTTTGAAGGATTTTCGAGAGAAAACTCTTGGGGGTACACATTTCTCTCGCAATCTCATCTACCATAATCACTTCATCTTTCTTCCCTGCAAGGTAATATACACATCTTATCGCGTAATCCGTCTCACGTGTAATCTGCATTCCCTTCTCCTTGACGCCGCAGTGACCACAGCTTATAGTGCCATGCATTAACCTTCACCTCATATCTTGTACCACCTCACTCTTTGCAGTCAAGGCATGAAATCGTTCAATACGCATTACTGTCCTTAATAATATCTTCTGCGGATATCCTGTGTCTGAACACCCTGTAAACCCATATCTGATAGGCAATAACAATCGGCACAAAGATCAAAGCCACTACCGTCATTATCGTCAACGTATAAACGCTGGATGACGAATTGAAAATTGTCAGGCTGTAGTTAGGATCTATGCTTGAAGGTATAAGATTAGGATAAAGCCCAATCACTCCGGTAAACACGACCATCAGTATTGTGATACAGGATGAAAAGAACGCACTGAGATAGTTGCCCTTTGCTGCAAAGACCTTTATCAAGAGAAGCGCCAGGACAGCAATAACAGGGACTATAAGCAATATTAAATTATTAAGATAATTGGCGTAAAGGTTTGTTGCAAAGTAGGTGTACCCCAGAAAAGACACGGCAATTATCAAAAGCAGGGGCCAGATGTTATTGGCGAGTTTTCCTGAGCGTTCAGCCAGGTCCCCCGAAGTTTTTACTGCCAGATAGAGGGCACCATGCTCGATAAATAGCATAACAAACAAGACACCTGTCAGCAAGCCGTACGGATTGAGCAATGTAAACAGCGTCCCGTGATATCCGGCTGCATCCATCGGCAGTCCTTCAAAGATATTACCAAAAGCAACCCCAAACAGCAGGGCCGGGAGAAAACTTCCAAGGAATATTGCCGCGTCCCATCCCTTTCTCCATGCCTCGCTGTCAACCTTTCCCCTGAATTCAAAGGCAACACCCCTGAATATCAGCGCAAAAAGGATAAGCAGCAGCGCAGAGTATAAATAGCTGAACATCAACGCATAGGTCGTAGGAAATGCGGCGAAGGTGGCACCTCCGGCAGTGATAAGCCAGACCTCATTACCGTCCCATACAGGGCCTACTGAATTGATAATGGTCCTTTTTTCCCCCTCGTTTCTTCCGAGGAAGCCCTGCAATATCCCTACACCGAAATCAAAACCGTCTGTCATAAAATAAACAGCCCAGAGCACACCCCATAGGATAAACCATATTATCTGAAATTCCATCTCACACCTCCTAAATTCTTTCAGTCTTTATAATTCCGGAGAGGTCATTATCAGGCCCCTTCCTGGCATATTTAGTGAGCAGGTATATGTCAATAGTGCCTAATAAGCCGTAAACAAGGGTAAAGCCCAGCAGGGAGGCAACCACCTGCGACATGGATATTGATTTCGATACCGCATCAGAGGTCTTGAGTAAGCCGTAAACGATCCAGGGCTGCCTCCCAACCTCGGCAACTATCCACCCAATCTGGTTGGCCAGATAAGGGAGCGGGATCATATATAAGAGTATCCGGAGCAACCCGGGATTAAACTCAAGCCTGTCCTTTCTTGAAACCACAAAGGCAATCAGCGCAAGGAGCAGGAATATGAACCCCAGCCCGGCCATCGCCCTAAAACTGAAAAACACCGGCAAGACAGGGGGCCTCTCTTCTCTTGGAAATTCCTTCAACCCCTTAATTTCAGCATCAGCCCGATGAAACGCCATAAGGCTCAGGAGGTTCGGTATCCCTATCGCTTCAACTGAATTTTTCTCATTGGCCGGATCAGGTATAACTAAAAGATTATAGGGAGCGTTCTTTTGAGTGTCCCATACAGCTTCCATAGCCGCGAATTTTGTAGGCTGGGTGAGAGCTACCTCTTCTGCGTGGAAGGTCCCGCTGAAAATAACCAGGATTGATGATACCAATGCAAAGGTTGCTCCAATCCTGAAGGACCTCTTGTAAAAATCCAGGTTACTTTTTTTAAGTATATGGTAAGCCGATATCCCCATTACAAAAAATGCACCCACAATATAACCCGCAAATATCTGATGGAAAAACTTAAGCCATCCATATGTATTTGTCAGCATTGCGCCAAAATCAACCATCTCTGCCCTGTTGTTCCTTAATACGTATCCTACAGGGTGCTGCATCCATCCATTGGCAAGCAGGATCCATACTGCCGAGAGGTTGGTCGCAATTGCTACCAGCCAAATAGACAAGGCATGCGTCTTTTTGGATATCTTGTTCCATCCGAATATCCAAAGGCCTATAAATGTAGATTCAAGAAAAAAGGCGACTGTAGCTTCAATAGCAAGTGGCGCGCCAAAAATGTCCCCTACATATTTTGAATATTCCGCCCAGTTCATGCCGAACTGGAATTCCAGCGTAATCCCCGTAACTATTCCAAGGGCAAAATTAATCAGGAACAGCTTGCCCCAGAACTTGGTCATCCTTAAATACATATCATCATTTGTGCTCACATAGCGGCTTTCCATATAGGCAACCATTATGGATAGCCCTAAGGTGAGCGGTACAAAAATAAAGTGGAATGCTGCGGTGACCGCAAATTGCAGCCTGCTTAACTCTAACGTATCCATTGTTTTGACCTCCTGTACATCATAGTTTGCTTGATATTCCAGCCATCCAAATCAATTGTCTCCCTTTTCAGCCCGGCTGTCAACAACTGAAAAGGACGGCGGTGGAGGGCCGGGGGAGGGGACCCTCCATTCCACCTTCAGGACTTTTCTTGTCCTGTTTTATACTGGATTAATTTTATCCTGTTTTAAAAAACTTGTCAAGTATTTTTTTACATGTAATTTCTATCGTATTAATTCCTGTTCTTTGCTATTATATTATCGTCTTGCCGGACCTTCGGGCGATACCCTCAAAATGTTATTGGAGGCAATCATGGAGATAATCACTGAAATTAAAATCAACCGCAAAACACTCCGTCTTGTACTTGGCGATATTACACAGAGAGACGTAGATGCCATAGTAAATGCCGCAAACTCACACCTCCAGCACGGTGGGGGCGTTGCAGGCGCTATTGTAAGGAAAGGCGGACAGGTCATTCAGGATGAAAGCGACAGGATCGGTTTTGTTCCGGTAGGTCACGCAGCTATTACAACAGCAGGGAAACTGCCATGCAAATATGTCATCCACACCGTTGGCCCAAGGATGGGAGAAGGAGATGAAGACAACAAACTGAAAAGCGCTGTATTGAGCAGTCTGATGCTCGCTTCAGAAAAAGGCCTTCATAGCATATCAATGCCTGCAATAAGTTCCGGGATATTCGGTTTTCCCAAGGACAGGTGCGCGAAGATACTCGTTGCTGAATCAAAAAAGTATCTGGAACAGCATTCGGGAACATCCTTGAACATGGTTGAGCTCTGTATCTTTGACAGCCCTACCCTTGACCATTTCAGAAAGGAATTTGATAAACTGTAATGGTTTCTCAGTCATATGACCGTCAGACTCATTACTTTATAAAGGTCACCAAATGATGTAAGATAGTATGTTGCCGCCGTAGCTCAGTTGGTAGAGCAATTGATTCGTAATCAGTAGGTCAGCGGTTCGATTCCGCTCGGCGGCTTTTTTTATTTTTCTATATATTGCCTGATTACCAGATATCCAGCTCGGTCTTCTGCTGTTCCTGGGCCTCAATGTTTTTTTGCCAGTATTGCTTCTCGATCTTAATCAATTTCGGGTTAACTGCTATTCTGATTTTTTTTACATATACGGCAAAGTCATCGAAACTGAAATGTATGGCCCTGCCACAGTCCCCCCCAAAATCAGCGGTCACCAGGGGGATCCTTTCATTTTTTAAAAACTCCTTAATAAAACGAATATTTACTTCTCCTATACAAAAAAAATTATCTTCCCCTCCTGAAGATTGAAGCATCGAACCTCCGCCAAAGGCCTTTGCACGTATATTTTTCCGTTCAGCGCCCATTTTCATCATCTCATTAATAACCAGTTCCATTGCATGAATGCCGTAACGGCCGGCTTCTGAAATACAAACCGGTATATTCCTGGCATAGCGTCTGTTGCTCAAAAGAAAATGATTCATGCCTATGATCCCTTTAACCTGGTCATATAAACATGCGGAGACACACGAACCGAGCAAAGTAGATATAATTACCCTTCGATCTGAAACATAATACTCTCCAGGACCTATGGTGACAAATATATTTTCTCTTTTTTCTTTGAACTTCATTGGACTCCAATAATACCAACACTTCTTTGAACATCAAATACATTAGACCTCATCTTTATTGAAGTCATAATTAAGTCTACCATAATAAAAAATCACCTTGAAAATCCCGGAGGCCCAATATTTTGCGGCCGTTTAACAGCGCAAAGCACTTGATAAATTATTGGCCATTATATATTATTAAAAACAAAGGATATTCTCCCCGAAGGAGGGAAATGTGATCACAAGAGAAAAAGTTGAAGAGGCCTTAAATAAAATCAGGGTCGGACTGAAGTCTGAAGGCGGCGACATTGAACTTATCGAAATAAAAGACGATATAATATATGTAAAGCTCAAAGGCGCCTGTGGGACGTGTCCCATGTCAACCCTGACCCTCAAGAACTGGGTTGAAACCACGATGAAGAAGGAAATACCGGAGGTTAAGGCTGTACAGGCGATATGATTGAACAGCAGCAGCCAATAACAGAAGGCGAGCTTAAGGCTCCTACTGTGGCGGAAGCAGCAGTCGCCAACAGAAGGCGCGTAAGCGGCGGTCAGGAATGAAAATGCAGGCCAATAAATCCTGGGTCCTTCTTCCTGTATTTTTTATCCTCCTTTCTCTTTTAGTCCTCTCCTCCCCTTCAAAAGGATCTGCTGAAAACCTGATCGAGGTCCGCAGTCTCAGGCACTGGTCAACACCGGAGTATGTAAGGATCGTCATTGACCTTTCAGGCCCCGTTGAATTCGCAAAGGGCAAACTGTCAAACCCTGAAAGACTTTTCTTTGACCTGAAGAACGCAAAAATCATAAAGGGACTACAGCCGAGCTATGCTGTAAATGACAAAGTATTGAAAACAATCAGGATCGGCCAGTTTAACGCGAACACTGCCAGGATTGTACTTGATCTTGAGTTATCAGATTATGACTTTAAGGTTTTCAACCTTGAAGACCCTTCAAGGCTTGTGATTGATGTCTTCTCAAAGGGAAGCGATATCAAAAAACCGGAGACAAAGACCGAGGCCTCCATACCTGATACAGCACCAACCCTGATGCAGAGAAGGATTGTACTGGACGCAGGTCACGGCGGGCATGACCCCGGCGCTGTGGGTAAAAAACTCTATGAAAAGGACGTAGTTCTTGATATAGCCCTTAAAGCAAGAGACGTTTTCAAGCATGAATATCCCTCATACGAAGTGATCCTCATCCGGGATAAAGACGTTTTCGTAGAACTCAAGGACAGGGCCAAAATCGCCAATAGAAACCATGCCGATATATTCGTGTCAATACACGCTAACGCAAGCCCGAAGAAAAAGGGACGTGGCATTGAGACATATCTTTTTAACTGGACAAATGACGCTGAGGCAATAAGGGTGGCCGAACGTGAAAACAAGACAGTATCAAAAGAGGATTTAAAGGAACTGCAAAGCGACGTGAAAATAATGCTCGCTTCTCTGCAGAGGGACCTTAGACGTGATGAATCTGTAAATCTCGCGGGATCTATTCAGAACTCACTTGTATCAAAGATCTGTTCCGAATATCCGGATGTCCCCAACCACAGAATAAAAAATGCTATGTTTTATGTAATTGCCAAAACCGAGATGCCTTCCGTCCTCGTAGAAGTTTCCTATATTGATCATCCGGAGGAAGAGAAACTCCTGGCTGACGAATCGTATAGGGAAAAGATAGCCCATTCAATCGTATCAGGAATAAATTCATATTTCACATTAGTGCCACAGCAGAAAATGACAGCTTCGAATGCCTCTCCGGACAATAAATATAAAGTCAAACCGGTCAATTATATTCCAGAGAACAGGTATTAAATTAATTGTCTCCCGGAATAAAGCTCTTAATATATTCGTGCCTCGCAGGAAGCTTATTTATTATCAAAGATGTAAACATTCATGCAGTCATATCGATCTGCATTATAATTTCCCTGTTTTTTATTCCCTTTAAAAAAGTAAAAGGCGGTTTCCTGCCTATAACCCTCTTTATGTTATTTACATTTATCAGCAACCTCTTTTACCAGTCTGGCAGGGTCATTTATATTGCAGGACCTGTTACTTTAACGGATGAAGGCCTGGTACTCGCTTCCATCCGCACCTTAAGGGTCTTTGACATGATATTCGCGGCAAAAGTGCTGACTGCGACAACTCCTCTAAAGGACATGCTTGAGTCCCTGAAAAAGATACTGGGGCCTCTTGAGAAGACCGGGCTCCCTGTTCATGACTTCTTCGCTGCCACAGCCCTTACATTAAAATGCTTCCCGCTGATAAAACAGGAACTCTCCGAGGTTTATAAAAATAGTATCAAAGGCACAGAATCTGTAAGCTTCAGAGATAGGACAAGGTTGATTGCGTCTTTCATGATACCAATGTTCACAGAAAGTATACGGGACCCTGAGAAGTTCTTTATTCAGGCGGAAGAACGGAGCAGAACAGATGCTTGATTACTTTATAAAAAACGGTCATGTCCTTGACGGCAGCGGCGCAGGTCCGGTTGATATGAATATTGGTATACAGGGAGACCGGATAGTCTATACCGGCAAAGACATTCTTGAGGCCGAGAACATCATTGATGCAAAAGGCCTTGTCGTGACGCCGGGTTTTATAGACGCACACGCACATTCGGAATTCACCATACTTGCCGACGGCAGGGCAGAGGGCAAGGTGTCACAGGGGATCACCACAGAGATTAACGGCAACTGCGGTCTCTCAGCTGCCCCCCTCAGGGGTGACGCCTTTGACCACAGGGAAGCAGATTTAATTGAACTCGGCATAAAAGAAAGATGGCATACGTTCAGTGAATATTTCAGCTTATTGCAAAGCAAGGGCATAGCAATTAATTTTGCCGCCTTGTGCGGGCATGGGAACATACGCGCATCTGTCATAGGATACAAAAACAAGGCCCCAAACACAAATGACCTTTCAGAGATGAAAAAACTTCTGTCAGAGGCTGTAGCACAAGGCGCAAAAGGGCTTTCAACAGGACTGATCTATCCACCCGGCGTTTATTCTGACACAAAAGAGCTTATCGGACTTTGCAAGGTCCTCTCTGCTCAACGGGCAGGTATCTATACGTCCCACATGCGAAGCGAAGGTGATGGTCTTATTGAAGCAATAGAAGAGCTGATAACCATAGGCAGAGAGGCTGATGTAAATGTTCATATTTCACACATTAAAACAGCCGGAAAACGGAACTGGTCTAAAATAGATAAGGCGATTGAATTAATTGAAGGAGCAAGAAGAGCTGGTATAAATCTGACCTGCGACCGCTACCCTTATACAGCTGCCAGCACCGACCTCGACACTGTTTTACCTTCATGGTGCTATGACGGAGGGGTCGAGGAAGAATTAAGAAGGTTGAAAGACACTAAAATAAGAGAAAAGATCAGGACCGAAATATCAGGGAAAGGTGATTCCTACTGGAAAGGTGTTTTTGTATCATCCGTTACAAAGACAGAAAACAGGTGGATGGAGGGTGAAAACATTTTTGATATTTCATCAAAAATGGGAAAGCCCCCTGAGGATGCCTTAATTGATATCACTATAGATGAAAAGGCAAGGACAGGGGCGATATTCTTCTCTATGAGCGAAGACAACCTGAGGCGTTTCCTGTCTCTGCCCTATGCGATGATAGGGACCGACAGCTCTGCAAGGTCTTTTTCAGGGCCCACATGCACAGGAAAGCCCCACCCGAGGGGGTTCGGGAGTTTTCCAAGGTTTATTGGCAAATATGTAAGGGATGAAGGAATTATCGGGTTGCCGGAAGCTATCAAAAAGGCGACTTATCTGCCTGCCCTCACCTTCAGGCTTGAAAACAGGGGACTGATTAAAGAAGGCTTTTTTGCTGATATAGTTGCATTCGATTATGAGAAAATTATAGATAACGCTACATTCAAAGACCCTTATTTAAGACCTGATGGGATTGAATATGTTTTTGTTAATGGTACATTGTCTGTAAGAAAGGGTGAAATTACAGAGAGCCTTGCAGGAAGCATTTTAAGATGAGACCTGTTATCGGCATAACGTGCGACATTAAAGATAATTTTTACAGGCTCAGGCAGGAGTATGTCGCCGCAGTTGAAAATGCCGGGGGCTTGCCAATAATTATTGCACCTGCCTCCTCCGGCATAAGGGAGATTGCTGATTTGATTGATGGTCTGTTGTTGTCAGGCGGAGGGGACATGCACCCGGAATGTTATGGAGAAGATATATCAGTTCCTCCCGAATGCCTTAATTTGGCCGAAAAGCAGCGAATCGCCTTTGAACTGGCCCTTTTGCAAGAGGTCGTCAAAAAACGGAAACCGGTACTTGCCATCTGCCTTGGAATGCAGCTTGTCAATATAGCCTATGGAGGCAGTTTATATCAGGACATAGGACTACAGATGGACAATGCGTTCGATCATCAGAAGGAACATAAGATAAGAATCATTGAACAGTCAGACTGCATGACACCGGGGACAGTCCCTATTCTACGCCTGCCCTGTATAATGGGACTTCGTTTCGCTGCGTCCGTAAATAGGGACAGTCCCCTCCTCGTTAACTCCTCCCATCACCAGGCTGTGAAAAAGCTTGGCGACGGCCTCGATGTATTTGCAATGTCTGAAGACGGGATTATTGAGGGATTTTATAAAAAAAAGTATCCTTTTCTTTTTTGCGTCCAGTGGCATCCTGAGAGAAGTTTAGAGTTGAGATCCGAGAGTTCAGAGCTGACAGACACCGGAAAGGACCCTGAAACAGAAAAATATGATAAACTTTCACTATGGTTGTTTGAGACATTTATAAATAAGGCAAGGAGTTCGCAAAATGGGTGTTAACAGGTTTTACTTTATTACTTTGATACTGCTCGTGTCGGTCTTGGGGTATCTGACTTACCAGATACTGAGTCCTTTCCTTTCTCCAATAGCATGGTCTGTTGTCCTTTCCATTGTCTTTTATCCTCTCTATGTGCTTCTTTTAAAATACGTCAGATGGAAATCCATTTCATCCCTGATTACCCTCGGCTCCATACTTTTGGTCATAATAGGTCCTTTCTCTTATGTATTTTATATGCTTATCAATGAGATTAAGAACGTATCCGAGCATATAGAGACAGGTAAAATAGATATGATTGTACAAAATGCCCTAAAACATCCAAATATCAAGAATATTGTTGACAGTATACTGGTAGCATTAAATATTTCAGAGGCTGAACTGAACAAGACCATTTCCACTAATATCTCAGGTCTGGGCAAAGAATTCATAGGCTGGATTTCCATCGGCGTAGGTAATGTCCTGGCAGTGCTGTTCAACTTTATCATTATGACATTCACCACGTTCTTCATCCTTAAGGACGGCACCGCTTTTATGGAAAAACTCCGTAATTACCTGCCTTTTTCAGAAGAGCACAAGGACAGGCTCGCCACGCAGACAAGGGACATAATAGTTTCTACAATTTACGGCGGGGTTGCCGTTGCGGTAATCCAGGGGATTATCGGGGGCACAGCATTTTATTTCCTCGGGATCTCCTCACCAGTCCTCCTCGGAATTGCGATTTCCGTCGCGTCCTTCATTCCATTGGTCGGCGCTTTTGCTATTTGGGGGCCCTTGACATTGTATCTCTTTTTAACAGGGGCGGTATTACAAGGAGTAATCCTTGCAATAATCGGCACCTTCGGCATAAGCCTGATTGATAATGTCCTCAAACCAATTATAATTGGAAGCAGGACAAAGATGCCGGTACTCGCCATCTTTTTCAGTGTGTTAGGTGGAATAAAGCTCTTTGGTCTGATAGGCCTGATAATGGGGCCTTTGGTGCTTGCCCTATTCATATCCGTTTTGAAAATATTCAGGAATATTGAAGCAGGGGAGAATGTTTCACAATAGCATTCAGTATGCGCCGCCAGCTACCTGCGAAAATGTTCTTCGCTGTACTGCTGAAGGCTGCTAACTGAAGACTTACAGCCTTTTTACCTGAAATTAGTGAACTGGATGAGTATCTCAAAGTCCTTTGCCTTAAGGCTGGCCATAATCGCCTGGAGATCGTCTATCTTCTTACCCTTCACACGTACCTGGTCCTTCTGTATCTCTGCGTTGACCTTAAGTTTCATGTCCTTTATCATCTTTACAATCTCTTTCGCCTTGTCCTGTGGTATCCCCTGCTGGAGCGTGACCACCTGCCGGACAGTACTGCTCGCCGCCTGCTCAATCTTGCCGTAACTTAATGCCTTTAATGCAATCCCGCGTTTAACAAGCTTGGACCCGAGTATATCTATGACACTCTTCATTTTAACCTCATCATCAGAGGTTAGTGTAATGGTACCCTTGCCCTTGTCAAGCTCGATATTGCTCTTGCTCCCCTTGAAATCAAACCGCTGCGTTATTTCCTTCATCGCCTGGGTCACTGCGTTCAGCACTTCCTGCATGTCCACTTCACAAACAACATCAAAAGTATGTTCGTCCGCCATTTATTCCCTCCTTGTTTATTGTTCCAGCTTCTGCGCCTTTACAGACAGGTAATAGGCCGCCATCAGTACTATAATAATCAGGGCGCTCAATCCCAGTTCGTATAACTTCTCAACAGGCACATGCTCAAGGAATGAAGTCTGTGCCTCTATCAGAAGTATCCTTCTGACCCCGGCAATAATGCCGATTGCAAGGAAAGGCCCGAGTATAAATTTCTGTTTCTTCAGGAACCTGATCACTGTCCATAGAAGTTCAAGGATTATCAGGGACAGAAGGACATCGTTCACAAGGTGTATCATAGAATCACGAGACGGCTGAAAAATATTCAGCGCAGCGTAAAACATGATAAAACCACATGAGACAAGCAGCAGCAGGGCAGCGATAATATGGAATACAATATCTATTTTTACAAGCCACTTCCGAAAAAATTCTATAATGTCTTCATTCTGCATTTCCATAATAATCCACTCGTCCTATAATAATTAATCTTGAATATTCTTCAAGCTCTCTATTGTTGCCTTAAGCATTTCCTTTGGGTCAGGGGTACAAACAGGACATTGTTCCATAGCGGAATTATATCATATAACCTGCCTCGCAAGCTAAAAAACACCTCTTATGATCTGTGGCATTTATTAAACACCCCCGCATTAATTATAATTAGAAATGACCGATCTCCCCGAAAAAATCAGGGCTCTTAAACTCAGCCTCAGCCTTAAATTCATATCAGGCTGCAGTTTAACATTAATAATCGCACTCGGCACTTCCTTTTATGTAATTTCGCAGCGCCAGGAAAGTCTCATAATGGGACAGATAGAGAACGAGGCAAGGGTCATTTTCAAACAGATCGTGATCACGAGGAGCTGGATAGCCGATCACGGGGGCATATTCATCGAGAAACTCCCCTGGTCAGCTCCAAGCCCTTACATGAAAAACTCTGAAATGACAGACATCAAAGGCAAGCGATACCTGAAACAGACACCCGCAATGGTCACAAAAGAGCTTTCAAAATACGCAAAAGAAAAAGGGCTTTTCTGGTTCCATATAACAAGCCTGAAGCTTGTAAACCCGGAGAATGCCCCTGATGGATTCGAACGAAAGGCCCTGCTCCAATTTGAAGAGAGCAGCATAAAGGAGTTAATTTCAATCGAGACTATGGACAAGTCCCGGTATCTGAGATACATTTCTCCTCTTTATGTTGAGGACGCTTGTCTGAAATGTCATTCAGGACAGGACTACAAGGTCGGTGACGTAAGGGGCGCCATAAGCATCACCATACCTATGGACAAGACCTTTGCCGACATTTCTGCAAACAAGAGAAACATGTTTACAGCAGGCCTGATCACCGTCGTCTCTCTTATATCCGCCATGTTCCTGATGATGAAAAACCTGGTGATTACCCCAATGAAAAAGCTCCAACATTCAATGAATGATTTTTCCGAGGGCAAATATTCTCCGGACAAGGTCCTGAAGACAGGGGATGAATTTGAAGAACTCTGCAATGCCTTTTCCGATATGGCAGAAAAACTTACCGGATATCATAACTCCCTTAACGACAGGATCAAAACAGCAACAAAGGACCTTGCGGAAACAA
>Ga0209211_10007744_pt1 | contig 14960 bp, 14 predicted proteins | sample RifGroA2_FD_183992 | JGI IMG/M metagenome (GOLD analysis project Ga0209211, IMG submission 183992) | Groundwater microbial communities from Rifle, Colorado, USA - Groundwater A2 (SPAdes) (version 2) | ecosystem: Environmental > Aquatic > Deep subsurface > Groundwater | place: Rifle, Colorado... | reverse complement strand
ATATAAACTCAACCTACGGTCAAATGGGCCCGGCAGGAATCGAACCTACAATCTCAACCAAATTGATTTTATCAATCGTCAAGGTCGCGTCATACCACTAGACCACGAGCCCATGTAAAAAGAAACATATTACAACTACGCTTTAATTCTTTTGTCATGTGATTATTTAATATGAGCTTCATTCGTGAGTTTAGGGAATTCATAAACGAATACAAGGTCCTCGGACTGGCGATAGCCTTCATCATAGGTGTGGCGGCTACCAATCTTATTCAGTCGCTCGTCAACAACATAATCATGCCCGTCATAACGGTTTTCATCCCCGGCGGTGCGTGGGAAGAAGCTACGCTGACCATCGGCCCGATAGTGCTACGATGGGGCCAGTTCCTCTCGGCGCTCCTGAATTTCATAATAATCGCACTCGTGGTGTTCATTGTGGCGAAGAAAGTTATGAGAGAGGAAAAGGCGGCAAAGAAATAAATATCTGCGGGCTAAAGCCCGCAGTATTTTTGCAAGAATGCAGTTTAATATGAACGACCTGAAGGTCGTAGTATTAAACTAGCTGCATTCATTGCAATAATTTCTTTTTACGGGATTTTTCTTTCTAGAATCTTTCTGACTTTATTTCCAGGCAATATTTTGCCTTGCTGTTTGAATAGGTCTTCCACGTCCGTGGATCAAGCGTCATAGGCACGGCTCTCTGTTTCTCTACCACTTTCATTTTTTTGTCAAGGAAAAACAAGTCAAGGTCATGCTTCACGAAAGGCATCCAGATGCTGTTGGCGTGAATCAGCGCGCCGTCCACGTCTGAATCGTCAAACATCAGCCCGCGCAGCGATGATAATCCCCTGCAGTCCTTGACGCGAAAATTCCTGGAGCCAAGCCTGAATTTAATGATTTTACACATTTGTTCCACGCTTCGCGAATCTCAAAAGGTCTTCTCCTTTGTACGCGCCTGAATATGCCGTCGCATCGCTCCCTAAGCGGAAAAAAATCATCTGACCGATTCTGGCATTTTTGTAGATCTTCACAGGCTTCGACACCTCAACATGAAAAAAGGAGCGCCCCTCATAACCGGGATCCCACAATGCGCTGTGCTGCACGATACCGCAGACAAGCGCGGATGAGCGGGGCAAAAGCAGACCGGCTATATTTTTCGGGAGAACTATCTTTTCATTGAATGCTATATGATATGTTCCAGGAGCAAGATTCCAGAAGTCGCCTTCCGCAGGAATTTCCGCATATTCCGGAAGCTTTCTTTTCTCATTGGTGAAATCCAGAACTCCTTCACCATGCAGCGCGAAGACCTTTGCCACAGTCAGGTCCACACCGCACTGCTGCACCTGAACAGCAGGATCAACCATGTCCTTTACGAGGAGCCCCCTCGAGATATAATCCCTTATTTCCCTGTCAGTGAGAAGCATGACTTTAATATGATGGAAACTCTTAAGAAAACGCCAGAAAATGTATTCGAATACTAAAAGCACCCGTGGTCTAGTGGTAAAGACTCACGAAATGATACGAGCTTCCCATGAGCTTTCTTTGAGGACTCAAACAAAGAAACCGGACAAAGCTTGTGTTACGGGTTCGATTCCCGTCGGGTGCATATGCAAATAGCAGACCTGCAGATACATTCCAAATACAGCCGCGCGACTTCGCCGAACATGGTGCTGGAGGAGATCGCCAAAGGTGCCAGAACAAAGGGCCTGAACATTGTAGGCACAGGCGACTTCACGCACCCGATATGGCTGAAGGAACTGAAGAGAAAACTGACATCCTGTGATAATGGCTTATTCTCTTTCAACGCCGTACAGTTCATGCTCACCGGCGAGATCTCGCTCATGTATACGAAAAACAAAAAGGGCAGGAGAATTCATCATATAATATTGGCTCCGAGCTTCGAGGTTGTCGACCAGATCAATGCATGGCTTGACACAAAAGGAAGGCGGGATTATGATGGGAGGCCGATATTTGGATTTGACTCCGTAGAATTTGTCGAGGCGATGATGTCCATATCGAGGGACATAGAAATAATCCCTGCGCACGCATGGACCAGCTACTTTGGAATCCTGGGCTCGATAAGCGGGTTCGACAGCGTGGAGGAGTGCTTCGAAGACAAGGCGAAATACATACATTCGATAGAAACTGGGATGAGCAGCACGCCTGACATGAACTGGCGCATAAGCAGTTTAGATAAATATACGCTTGTCTCCAATAGCGACTCGCACTCTCCATACCCGTGGCGGATGGGGAGGGAAGCGAATGTTTTCGACGTCAAGAAAGCCAGTTATGATTCTATAATTAATTCTATCAGGACGCGAAACGGTCTTGCTTTCACGATAGAAACGCCGCCTACATACGGAAAATATCACATAGACGGCCACAGGCCATGCAACTTTTCATGCGAGCCTGGCGAAAGCAGAAAGCTCAGCAACAAATGCCCGAAATGCGGCAAGGAGCTTATCATAGGCGTGCTCAACCGCGTTGAGCAGCTCACAGACAGGCCACAGGGCTATACGCCGTCGCATGCTATTCCGTTCAAATCAGTGATACCTCTGAGCGAACTTGTTTCGGCTGTCATCGGCTCGCCTCTCCAGAGCAAGAAAACATGGGGAGTCTATAATCTTCTGATAGACAGGTTCAAAAATGAATTCAATGTACTGCTCAATGTCGAGCATAAAGACCTCGTAAAGGTCGTGAACGAAAAGCTCGCGGATGTCATAACAAAAAACAGAACAGGCGGCTTGAAAATTACTCCAGGTTTCGACGGCGTTTACGGGAAGATAATCCTCGGCGATGAGGAGAAGCAGAAGTCATTGAAAGCGTTTGCAAAAAAATAATTTCGAAAAACCGGAATTCATGCCCTATTTCTAGATGTTTTCCTGCCTGCCAAGGACATCAACAGATATCTGCGCGTCCGTGTAGTAGCGGTACCACAGGTTGAACGTCAAAGATACGGTGCCTGTAGGCGTGTCCGCCCATGCGGCGCGGTCTATTGCGATTGTGCAGCCGAACGGCGCGCGCTTGTCCGCGCGCAGCTTGACCAGGTTCTGGACGACATCGCCGTACACGAATATCTCCGTTCCGCTGTCAGCGCCAAGGCAGTCGTAGAATGACGTGCCCGGCCCGCTGAGCTCGACTGTGGCAAAGATAAAGCCGTTTGGAACAGATACATCGCTTTCGAAAGGAAGCGGCCAGCCGTTGCCCACATTCTGGAATTCAAAAACGTAATTCGCGAGCTCATAATTTTCCGCGCGCTGGTTGACCACTATAGGATTTATCCCGCGCGTCATCGCGACCTGTACCGGCGCGGCATGTGAATTCTCTATGGCAATAGGGAAGCTGAGCTGCTCCCCGAGAAGCTCGCGGCGCTGGGCTTCGGCCTTGTTATAGGCGACAAGGTTGACGTGCGCATTTGTCGTGTACAGGTAAGACACGCGGGCAGTCAGAGGATAAGATGTGTGGATGCCCTCAGGAAGCACAGGAGGCTGCCTTATCCATTGTGTGGTGAAGGATTGACCCGGCTTGTTCTGGACCGGCACCGCTGCACGAATCGAATCGAAATATTTGACATCGGAAAATTGCGTCCAGCCGGCCGCGGCACCGCAGAAGTTGTTCGTGAACTGTCCCCATGCGCCGCTTACGTATGCGCTCAACGCAACGCCGCGGCCGCGCTCATAACCGACATTCACCGCGCCTCTCGAATTGTCCCAGTAATTGAAATACAGCTGGCCGTTGTTGTAATCGAAGGAAAGACCGTTGCTCCTCCACGGACGGGCGTAAGAGAGCGGTTGCCCCATTTCATTATACCATGACTCGTCGCCGTAGAGCTCGGCTGTCACGCACCGCGCAGTCGTCCCGCCGACATTCTCGATGTCAAGAAACATGTTGACAACATCGTCCGGCTCGGCGAGCGGCGGGTCGGCGGAGAATTCGTTTATGACTATGGCGTCATTCGGGTTCCTGTTCGAGGTCGCGACGCATCCGCTTGCAACGATGACTGCTAATAATAAAAGAATTATATAAGGCTTCATATTTGTCTATATGATATTCTGTTCGGCGGCTTAAATAAATTCAAAATGTTATGAAATTCATGAGGATTTCTATCAGGCTTGCCAGAAAATCCGATATCAGGAAATATACCAGCATGCTACAGAGAACTTATCAGGATGCTTATACTAGTGAAAAACTTGGATTGACGAAAGGCTGCTTTTCGAGGAAGGTGTTCTCCACTCCTGATACGCAGAAATATCTGAAATCAAGCCTTGTTATAAACAGGAAACAGAAAACATGGCTGGCATTCTCGAAATCCAAGCTCATCGGTTCTATTACAATCATCGATAGAGGCAAAGAATTTGAGCTAAGAGGATTCTACGTATCGCCGAAACATCAGGGCAAAGGGATAGGAAAACAACTCCGGGATATTGCTAGAGGTTTCGCAAAAAGGAAAGATATCGTACTCGATATTTACGCGCATAACCGGCGAACAATCAACACCTATAAGAGATGGGGTTTTGTCGTAGACAGAAAAAAAGGCGTTTTCTACAGGCATTGGCAAGAATGGCCGGGAAGATTGAAAGCCAAATGCATATACATGAGATTATCGCAAAAGAAAAAACGGTTTTAGGATTCTACAGCCCGACTACCTGTACATTCGCCGTCTCCGCTACATAATACCTGTATCGGATGTTGAAGATGAACTGTAGCGTGTCTTCAGCCCGGCCCTGCCAGATGTTCTTGTCTATCTTTATGTTGCACGCTATCGGAAGGCTGCCTCTTCCTATCTGCCTCAACCTGACAAGTATGTCCGCGTCGTCGAGGTCTATATGGGTGCCGGACCTTATGCCGAGGCAGTCCTCAAATTCAACCCCGGGGCCGAATACGTCTATCGTTCCCTGAAGGCGGCCGCCGATTCCGCGTATCCTGCCGTCATCCTCTGGAGTTATCGGGAATCCGTCGCCGACATTGTCTATCTGTATCCTGAACGGGTACGTCTCGAACTGAGCGGTGCTCTCGGTGTCGACTATGATAGGAGTCTGATATCTCTCTGGAATGCTGAGATGGAGAGGCCCGTAGCTGTTCACTATCTCGAAAGCATTCACGACCTGTTCGCCGAGGAGCTGCTTCCTGCGGAACTCGTCCTGGCTCACAAGCTTGACACCCAAGTGCCCGGATGTGTTGTAATCATAAGTAACTCTTGCCTCTATCGGGAGATTTGCAGTAATGCCCTGCGGTATGTCCGGCGTCGTCAGTTCCCACTGTGTAATCCTGAAATCGCCCGGGATGTTCCTGCTTGGTACTGGAGGCTTCAGGATTATGCTGCCCCATTTTGTCTGGGTAGAATCGATAATGTTTCCCAGGCTGTCGCGCCACTGGCCCTCTACGCCGAACAGGTCAGCCTGGACATTCCTTGCAGTCGTGCCGCCGATGTTCTCTATCTCAAGATCAAAAAGAACTCTCTCGCCTGTATAAGCCTGGAGAGGCGATGCCGTGAAGCTGTTGATGGTCACGCCCCGATTCTCGCTTGTCGTGACTGACCTCTGGTTTACGCAGCCTGATATCAGGACAACGGCCGCAATCATGAGAACCAAAGCTGCTTTTTTCATGTTCTTTCGCCTGTGTTTATTATTGGATTTATCCCGTATAAATAGTTAATCGGAAGGTCGGCTGCAACGCACAAACACATTACCGCACAATATTTATCCTGAGCCTGCTCCTCAGCTCGTAATGATATTTCAGCGTCACAGTGAAATCCGCGTTCTCGCTTGGGGATGCGGGAGACGAGTCTATCTCGCACGCTATCCGTGGGAATGTATTTCCATTCGGATACAAGATTCCGCGCTGCTCAAGCACAGGGCAGCTGAGCATACCCGCGCTACGGGGGTTCGCCGGCACGATCATCAGGTCGCCGGGCCCTATGTTGTCAATGAAACCGTTGCCAATATTCGTTATGGTCATGTAGACAAAATATTTCTTCCCCGGTCTCATCACCAACGGCGGCTGGTCGCTGAACTCTATATCCAGGCGCACGTTCTTGTCGCTGTACGAATAGCTGCGGGGGGCGCTCGAATATCCATAGGACCGCCTTTCGTACTCTTCCTCGTTTATTATCTCGAAGATCTGCACCGCGGAAAGCTCATTGTCGAAGGACATCCTTGCGTTCACTTCTGCCTCGGTGTAGGGCTCCTCTATCTTTTCGGGAGCATAGAGCACGCAGCCGAATGTCTGGAACTCATAGGGCAGCATCCTGGGAAAGGCGGCGATGCATTCGTCCGCCCGGAGCAATCCTGTGTCGAAAAGCTGCACAAGAACATTATAAGCGCTCTTGTCCTGCCTGTTGTCGACATCTATGTGCAGTATGGTCGAGCTGTTCGCAAAGACAGAGGACGGGTCTGCCTGGAGGTTCATGACAATCCCTTCGCTGCTCCGGACCGAGGTGCAGCCGGATATGAGAACTACAGAAGCGATGAGAGCGAGCAGAATCCAGTATCTCATGAATAACTATTGATGTGTTCGAATAAAAAGAAGACTAAGACAAATTTGTGAAAGATTATTTCTTGAACTCAGGATTGTGCCAATGATAGGGAAGCAAATCTTTCAGCTTGGCAATTTTATTTTTGCCAACCATTACTTCTGTTTCCCAGTTTCTTTTATCTGTCTGCCACATCCATTCCCTGCATGCGCCGCAAGGTGGTATAATAGTACCATTGGTCCAGACTGCAACAATCTTCTTGATTTCATATTCACCTGCCGTGATCATCGAAGCTATTGCAGCCCTTTCTGCACAGAGACCGCTGCCTTCTTGTGTGTCAAAGCTCACACCAACATATATATTGCCTTTACTCGTAACTAATGCCGCGCCGACATCCGCGAGAAGCTTGCCTGCGGCGCTTTTCCTTGGCCTGACGGCCGACTGCGCTTTTTCTATCAATTCCTTATCTGACATCATGTGCACCACTAAACATTATTGAACGGATTGATCGTCAGGTCCATGCTGCTCCGGAGCTCGTAGCTGTAGTGCACCGTTGATGTTATCTGATAGCTGCGGAAGGGCTCTTCCAGCGGCTCGCGCAGCTTTACTGAAAAGCGGAGCGATGAGCGCGACTCATCGCGGTAAATCGGTATTATGCCCTCTGCCGGGCCCAGCTTGCCGCCATCATTCACGCATCTCATGCCGCCCGTCAAAGCGTCCGGATTGCAGGTGAATTTCTCGCTGTGCCTGTCATTGATCACGTCGAACTCCGGCGGGAACAATATCTCCATGGAGCCTGATTCTATCTGGGATTTCACCAGCGTGCCTGAGCCGCGATTATTTATCTTGAAAAGCATGACAGCCTCGAAATTGTTCAGCATGTAGGGGGCGCCCTGCAGCTCAACGTCTATCTGCACAGGCCCACTGCTATGAGACTTGGTGGTGAAAAGATTTGTCTTCTCGCCCGCGCGCTGCCTCTTTGTTATTTCATCGCTGTTGACCGCAGGCACTATGTAGCTCAGCGCACCCTCAAAGTCGTAGGTAGTCTTGAAGTCAAGCTTCGTCTGTGTTCGTATGCTCTTGATGTCGCTTTCGGTCGGCGTCTTCATCGGGATGTTGACGGGCTTCTCCTCGCCAGGCAGTATCGGGCAGCCGCCCGTGTCGACGCCGCACTGATCAGGCGTGCAGAACCTCTGGGAGGATGGCAAGGCAGGAACGCCGTTCGGAGGCGGCTCGGGAGGCAGCGGAGTTCCGATTCCCAGCGTGTTTGGCGTGTATCCTGTGGCTGCATAGAAGTTGCACGGCCGGTCCTGCAGGTCCCTCATCGTAGGCGCGTTGAACAGGTCCACATAAGCCTGGCTGCTCTTTACAGCGTCGCGGTTTTCAAGAAGAAATGACAATATCACCTGCTGGTCGGGAAGCAGCGGCGATTTCGGTATCGTGTATATGTCCCTTACGGCTATGACATCTTTGACGCCGTTCTCCACAACGCTCTGCTGGATGCTTATAACGTCCCTTCCAAAAATATCCGGTATGCCGACGCAGCCGCTGGCAAGAACAACCAATCCGACAAGCAGCACTGAATATTTCATAAAATCACTTTTCTGGGGCAGCAGGATATTCAGCCTGCCGCCCTTCCTAGTAAAGTATGCTCTTTCTTCATATTAAAGCATTCTGACAAAAAAGAAAGTTAGAGTCAAATGCCAGATTTTTTCCAGCAGTATTTCATAGACCCAGTCATGACCGGCAGCGGATACAACATCTACAACACGCTCGCTTACGCAGTCATCCTTGTAGTCGCCGCCTTTGCAACATACAAGCTCCTGAAGAAGATGAAAATAACTATCGATAATAAATTCATCATCGGCGTCCTGCCGTACATCATTCTTGGCGGGCTCCTCCGGGCGCTGGAAGATGCAAATTCCTACGGGTTCTGGTTCAAGACGCCAATAATTTATATCGTAATCTTTGCGCTTGCATTCGTTGGATTGTTCATTTCAAAAATTATAGAAATGGCCAAAGGAGGCCACTGGAGCTACCACATTGTCTGGGCGTCCATCGGCTTCGCCTTAGTGATTATTGGATTGGCGCAGGTCTCGGTCAAGAGCCCTTTTGCGCTTGCTGCGATGGTCACGCTTTCGGTATTCTGGGCGCTCCTGCTGATATTCGCGAAGAAACTGACAGAAAAATTCTGCCCTAATTTCAAGCTGTTCAGCCGTGAGAACACTGCAATAATCGCCGTGCACATGTTCGACGCAAGCACGACGTTCGTCGCGCTTTCATATTTCCCTTACTTTGAGCAGCACGTCCTGCCGGGATTCCTGATAAACATCTTCGGACCGGCTGTCATGTTCGTTCTCAAATTCGTGGTTGTCGCAGCTGTCCTGCATGTCCTAGATAAAGAAATGAAAGATGAATTGCAGAAGAAAAAGTTCATCAAGCTTGTAATACTGATACTCGGGCTTGCGCCGGGTCTCCGCAACTTCTTCCGCCTTGTGATGGGCGTGTAATCAGGCGTAATTCCAATGCAGTTGTTCCGTAATTTTGTCGTTATTCTGGAGTAGTTAAAAAGCTTAAATACTTTTTGTTTATAGTAGATGTGGTGGAAAAATGTACGTTGCCAAAGGAATTAAAAAACTTGGTTTATGCGCGGCACTAGCTGCGGGGCTTGCAGGTTGTGGTGGCGGTGGGCCACCTGTTCATGTATTGTCAAACGACTGGGTGACCGAGGTTTACAGCAAGGACACTGATATTCTAAATGCATACAAAACGCCCGCTTATGTGTTCGAGGAATGCCCTTCGCAAGGCGGACCGTGCACGCAATATGTATTCCCCGGAGACAAGGCGTCTGTTGACAGGGCTGTCACTAGAATGAAGAAAGGGGAAAGTTACACTTTTACCACGGGAAATTTGGACAGTATAAGAGAGGCGAAATAAATGAGAATTAGAAATGGTATAACAGCAGCGGCTCTCACGGCTGCATTGTTTGGCGTGGGCTGCAATAGAGGACCACCTCCTGCAACTGGCATTTCAAGCATACGACTGGATGCGCCGAATCCCTACGGAGAAATACCATATGACAGGACTCTTAGAGTCGACAGATATTCCATGGACAGAATGAAAGATATTCACACTCTCCAGACCGGAGACGTAATAGCCACTCTGGACGTTTCATTTACGAGGGGCAGCGATACTGAAACTTACAAAATCGAGATAACCAGGGAAAGCGCAGAAGACGCGCAAAGGGTGGCAAACAACCTTGGCCGCTACAGTATAGTCAGAATCCCTCCCATTTACGACGCTGACCCGCGCGGCAGCCGAACTGACGGGGTTAGAGTAGTTCCGACAGAGTACGGGCTTGTTTATCGCGTACCTGCATCTGCGCTAAAATTCAGCGATCTTGAAACTTATGATGTCAAAACAAAACAAGGAATAAAGACAGGAAGCATTGACAATAGCGGTGTTCACAGGCCATGGCTTCCTGAAAATCAGCGACTTGAGAAGCCTTGCATACCTGACGAGCCTTACAAGAGCGTCTGCGGGCCTGAAAAACCTCAAGCACCTGCAGCCAAACCTGCGCCAAGAAGTCCTCCTGCTATATCTCCAGCTCCGCCTGGAAGGCCAGCGCCAAGATCCTCCACAGCAGCACCTGCAAAAAAGGATTGTGACGAGTGCGGAATGCTTGAGCAGATAATGAAGTACATTAAGAAGGATCAACAGTAACCCATATTTCTTCCGGACCGAAAAACGGACCTGCAGTTCTGACTTGATTTTTACGGACTTGCAACCCACGCGTTGAAGTTATTTACGCATATGTCATTGCTATCTCTTGGATAACAGCAAATCCCAACCCCTGCCACGCCGCTTCTGCATACCAGGCGCTGGGGCGGGTTCGGGCCTGCGGCAATCGGCTTGCATTCACCGTCATTATTGCAGCCGCCGGTGTATTCATCACATGCCTGGCTTGTAGATGCAAGCTTCTGCTGGCAGTAATCTTGACTGCCTTTACCGGCTGCTGGCGCAAAACATGATGACCACTGAGCGTAACCGGAGCTGAATCTGCTGTCTGTAAACGTGCCCATTATGTAGCCGACGTAGTTAGGATCGGATGTCGTGCCAGAGCAGCTGCCTGAATTGTATTTCCTCAGCGCACCTTCCACGCTGCCGCCGCATGCCCTGATATTTCCTGACAGAAATCTTATCCCGCACTTGAGGTTCTCATCCACATCGTATGAAGTCAGCTTGCTGGCATCGCATTCGGGGTGCGACTTTGGCACTATCTGCATGAGGCCGTAAGACGGGTCGCCTGGATTGTACGCCCTTTCGTTCCAGTCGGATTCCTTTGCTATGAGCGCAGCTACAAGAGCCTGCGGATTACTCACGCCGTCCAATGGGAAGACAGAAAGCTGCGTCGCAACCTTGTCCTTGTATTTGTTGTAGCCGGTCATATAAGACGAATCCACGCTTGAGCAGGAAGCTAATGCCACGCCAGATACAACTTTTTCTTTGCAGGCACCCTTGTCAGGGTCAAGCGAGCCGTCCCGTATGTACTGGTTGACATCGATGTTGCTTGGCCTATTTGCAGCGGGATCCCATTTACAGCTCAAGCCACATTTTATCGCCTGGTTTCCGCAGTCGCCCTCTGTTACAAACCTTTCACATTTGACATTGGCACAGGAATGGCAGCGATTGTAATAAGTGCCGCCTATCAGGTTTGAGCCTGCAACATCGCTAAACTCGAACCAGCACGTTCCGTTCCTTCCGTCCCGGTTGTTTTGCGCATAACATTCGCTCGGGGCGTCACAGGATTCAAGAGTTCCGCTGCCGCACTTGTTGCATGTAGGCTCGTAAGGGTCGAACAATATCCCCAGAGGCTGCGTCACCGGTATCTGCTTCTTCTTCGTGAGCACGAACGTGTAGTCAGGCATCTCTGCTGTTATCAGCGCAGTCTTGACGTCCATGACTGTCGCCTCGCTGGCTGCGTTGAAGTCGCAGATGAACGCGAAGATCGACTGGAAGTTGTACGGCAGCACAGTCACGTCCTGCGGCACCATGTAAGTCAGCACTTCACTGCCCCTTGCGGCATCGTCCCTGGCGCTGATTCCTTCGCATTCAAGGCCCGTGCCGACGACTTTCGGCATGGTTATGTTGATGAGCGTGCCCCTCTTCAATACAATGCTCGAATCCTCGCGCGTGTTTGACACGGACACGAGCAGGATCGATTTCTGGCCTGCCGTGAGCGGCTGCGGCCCCACGTTGAGGGAGAGCTGAGCGGGGCTGGATTTCGTGACCGCAAGGACATTCCTGAAGATGTTCTCGTTCTCCTGTATCTTCCTGTCCATCTCGCCCTGCGTCATGACCTCCGCCGAAAGCGTTGTAGATGTGGAGTAACGATAGCTTAGGTTTACCGTGACCTCAGCCATCCTCGTCTCGCCCTGGCGTCCGGACTGGCTGACTGTGGTGAAGCCGCGAACGTTGACGCTCCTGACCTCCCCGCGCTCCATCTTGCGGATGCGGCCGAAGCTCTGCAAGAAAGTGTCGCGGTCGCGCGTCAGGCATTTTGTCGCCGCGCCAGCTACGCCTTTTTCCTGGTCCCGGCATGACTGTATGCAGCTGTCAAGATTTTTGCCGGTTACAGACGCGTCCGGCACATCCTCCCCGCAGTCCGTGCCGCAATAGTATTCGTCGAAAATATAGCCGTTGTCATGGCACAGCGAATACGTTGACTGCGCCAAAGCAGGATCGGGCTGGGGCACTATGCACCACTGGTTGCAGCCGAAAGACAGCGCAGCGTCCAAAGCGGGTTTTTGCAATGAGCCCTCGTTCTTTATTACAGTCGTGAGCGCGAACTCCCTGCCGCCGGGCACGCTGGGCGGAAGTGCATCAAGCAGCGTGATCTCCAGTCCCTTGGGGAAATCTATGGGGCTTTCGGGACGAACGTTGACAAGCTGCTGGCGCGCATACCATTCAGTAGGATTGGTGGCCAACAGCCAGATATCCGTCACCGCACTAGATACCGCGCGGTAAGCTATCTCGACAGGTGCCTTCACCTGGCCGAGCGCCTGCTGGTAATAGGCGGAGTACGGGCCGAGAGCGACGTATGCAAACAAAAGTATTATAACCGCCCCCTGCAGCACGGTTTTCCAGCCGCCGGTCTGGTAGAACTGCATGATGCCAAGGAAGCCGAGGACTGCCCAGACTATCCAGAATACAAATGTAGACATGAATGACCAGTTCAGCGCACCGAGTGCCACAAGCAGCAGCATAGCACTATATCCGATGATTGCACCGGAAGACAGGTGCGTGACCCAGTCGAGCGGGCGGAACGAATCGCTGAAATTCAAAAGGAAAGTGAAGCCCGCGCCGATGAGCGGGAATATCCAGAGATAGGTAACATTATAGCCGACATAAGTGAGAGTGAAGAAGAACATGACTAGCGCCAGTATGGTAGTCCAAGTCCACGGGCCGAAAACAAAATCCCAGGTGCTTTGCAATGCGTTCATGCCAGCAGCACTGAAAGTCTCAGCACCCCGCGACATGATGCCAAGCCCGCGCATCATCGCATTGCCCAGCGTCCGGCCGCGCGACGCGAAATCCTCTGCGAGCTCGACTGCATAGCCTTGCAGTTCTCTTTCCAGCGCCGCCTCATCGTCGGAGTTCATGCCCATCCTGTAGCGGCGGGCGAGCTCGATAGAAATGGTCTGCGCCTTTCCAAGAAGGTAATTCTGGAGATGTGCAGCTGCTGCCTCGAAGTCGCGCTTGTAATCCTCGAAGAACTTTTCCCTTGACTTTAGATACGTCTGGAGAGTATCCCTCGCCTGATTCATCGCTACAAGCGGTCCAATACCACCTTCCGCCCGCTCACGCCTGACATCATCAGCCATGTTAATGAGGTCTTCATTCGTGCGTCTTGTGTATTGTGAAAATCTGTGGCGCCCCTCTTGGCGTATCAATCTTCTGAGTTCATTTCTTGCAGTGCGCGCCGCCCTCTCCAGTTCCCTTAGTTCAGTGGCGCGCCTCCTGTATTCTTCGCGCAGGGTCTTCGGACCTCGGATGAATATTCTGGTGAACTCGGCTTTCGCATACCTGTTGAGGATTCGCTTACCCTTGTTGGCTGCTGCAAGAACCAGCGTGTTTTTCTTTTTTTCTTCCCATTCCTTCTTCAAGTCGCGCTGCGATACGGTGCGACCGAGCCTGTCCTTGATGCCCGATATGCCGAGAGCGCCGATAGTTGTGTTCTTCGCAGCGGAAGCCAGGCCACGGGGTCCGCTTGTATTAGCTGCCCTGACATCACCAGAAAGCACGCCGGGATGGCTGCCGGCTTGATAAGGGCTGCGTATTCCCGGCCTTTGGTTGTATTTTATGGTTCCCTCTGCGCTGTAGTAAGCTACAATCTTTATCCTGCCCTTCACGTTTATTGACAAAACCTTGTTCCAGTGCGTTGTTACGCCTCTCTGTACCGATCTTACATAGCGGTCGGCTTTTCCTGCCACCGAGTTCTCTGCCATTATGTCGTATACCCAGTTGTTGTCCTCCGGTTCGAGATTTATTATCTCCCATCTGTCGAACTTGGCGTCTTTTTCCCCTGTTGGAGTTCTTATCTTGACTGTTTCATCAGCTGTGAACCTGAAAATGCCATCGTATAAAATTTCTCCATTTTCGTAAATGACATTCTTTTCTTTATCCAATTCTGGCTTTAAGGTGGCTTCCAACTCAAAATACGTGAATGTATTCCTGTCTACTATGCCTTCGTGCCCTTTACTGCCCCTTATAAGATTCTGATCACCCAAATCTATCCAGTTGTGAACTCCGAATCTAGCCTCATCACCACGCCGTCTCATAAGATTCATTCTGTTCAAGCTTGCAAGGTAGACTGTGTATCGTCTTATGCTGAACGGCACTTCCTCTCCAGCCCTCACTGCTTTATAACGCCACTCATCAAGGTATTGCCAATATAACTCACTCCTCGGGAATTTCAATGGATTACCGGGGGCATTGGGTGAGCGTGGTTCCCAAATTCTCCTAACCAACAAATCCGCAAATTCTTCTATCATCACCCCTACTCTAGCATTCCTAAGGCTTTCTCTAGCCTTTTCAAGTGCGTCAGTCCTGTTCATGTTCCCAAGATTTGGTACTCTTTCAAAATTAGAAATGGCAATCTGTATATGCTCAAATGTTCCACGAGTACTATAATCTCCAAGTTTGCTGGATGCTAAAATTTCTATTATTTCATCTGGACTTATGCTGGCAGCAGCCTCTTTCTCAAGATGCTTCTCGACGTGGACATGGACTTCCTGCATCGGCGATGAGTCTACAATAACAGTTACCCGCTTTTTTTCAGCCGGTGGTGGCGGTGGTGGCGGTGGTGGCGGTAGCCCGGATTTTACCATGACTCTTTCTCCCCCATTGTGGGTAGACACCAAAGGCGATGCCGAGACTGAAGCTGTCTATACCGTTACTCTTACCGCTTTAAATGGATTTTCCAGCAGTG
>Ga0209211_10007740_pt1 | contig 14966 bp, 6 predicted proteins | sample RifGroA2_FD_183992 | JGI IMG/M metagenome (GOLD analysis project Ga0209211, IMG submission 183992) | Groundwater microbial communities from Rifle, Colorado, USA - Groundwater A2 (SPAdes) (version 2) | ecosystem: Environmental > Aquatic > Deep subsurface > Groundwater | place: Rifle, Colorado... | reverse complement strand
CTCGGCCGAAGCGCTGGGGAATAAAAATACTATCCGCTTATCTCCTCATCTCTTGCGGGCTTTGGTTGTTCACCTTGAGTGTCGTGCAGGTCGGTGTGTTTGTGCTGTTCCTTTAGCGTCTCGTTGAGTAGAGCGGCCATTTTTTCATCTCGTTCCTTCTGCGTCGTAAGTACCGGCGCGGGAGCATTTTGTTCTATCTTCCGTCTCGGTAGATGACTTACCGAACCGGGACCTCGTGGACGGATAAATCCTTCGCGCACCATATGATTAAAACTTCACCTTCACGGGCTCTTTTGCCGCCTGTTCGTTCTCTCCGAGCTGGAAGAATTCCCGTGTCTTGAATCCGAATGTGCTGCCGACCAGGTTCGTCGGAAATTGCTCTATCGCATTTTGGAGGTCCTGCACCACTGAATTGTAGAAGCGGCGCGCCGCCTGGATTTTATTCTCGGTGTCCGAGAGCTCGCGCTGGAGTTCGACAAAATTCGAATTCGCTTTCAGGTCGGGGTAACTTTCGGAAACTGCGAAGAGCGACTTGAGCGCACCCGTAAGCATGTTCTCCGCTTCGGCGTGCTCGGCAACCGTCTGCGCGCCCATCGCTTTGGTGCGCGCTTCGGTCACCTTCTGCAAAGTGCCCGCTTCGTGCGCGGCATAGCCTTTGACCGTCTCGACGAGATTCGGAATGAGGTCGTAACGCCTCTTGAGTTGCACGTCGATATCCGACCATGCTTCCTCGGTACGGTTCGTGAGCCTGACGAAATTATTGTAAGCCCACACGAGCCACACCGCGACTACCGCGACAATCCCTATGAGAACGTAAGTGGTATTCATATCCGCAATTATACCCCGTGAGATAGTGGCCGTCACGTACCCGGCAAGCTCTGACTTTTTTATCTCATGGGGTATATCACCACCACGCTATTAGTGAACTAGCGGACCGAGACCGTGGTGCTCGCCGTGGTGGTCGCACCCGAGGGAGCCCTGCAATCAAGGCTAAATGCGGTGGTCGTGGCGAGCGGGAGGGTGGATGTCGAACCGCGCGTGCCGGTCGCCATCAGGAAGTTGTCTGGGGCGAAGAGCTCGCAGCCTGAAGTGTTGACGCTCGTCCATATCAAGCGCGACTTCCCTCCCTCCGTGACCGACGTCGGACTCGCGACAAGTGTCGCATACGGCTTTGCGGGAGTCGTCGTGGCGGTAGGCGGAGTGACGGGCGGCTTCGTCGGCTGCGTCTGCTGCGTGGGTGCGGGCTGTGTGGTGCCGAAGAGCCTGCCGAGCAGTTGCCCCAGAGTGCTTCCAAGAGAACTTAGCGGATTTTTACTTCCTGAATAGTTATAACAATTCGGTCCCGGCTTTACTCCCGGAACTACCACGAGCGGTTCAATGCTGCTTATGCAGTAATCGCCGGATGACGGAATTTCAGACGTCGTTCGGGTACCGTACGGCGGATAGCAACCGCTGCTTGCATAGGTATCATTCGGCCCGCATGCCTTCGGCCCGTCAGTTCTCCGCGTAGTCGTATCGGGTGGCGGAGTCTCCTCAGGCCCTCCCCCCGTTTTCTTTTCCAGTGCCGTCAACGCTTTCTTGTCGGGTGACGGACCGCCCGCAGGAGTCGAATCACCTGCAAGGAAGTAACGCACGACCGGAGGGCCAAAAAGGAGAGTCCCGCCTCCGATAGTGACTTTGCCCCAATTGCGACTCCACCAACCCGGTTTTGCCGCCGAATCACCTGTATTAGGTTGCGGCTCTGCTGTGGGGTCGTCCGGCGGGCCACCTCGGTTACCACCTGCCCCTCCCCCTCCGCCCGTTACAGTCGGTGTCGGAGTAACTGCTGGAGTTGCCCGGCCGGTGAACCAATTCGATATTCGTGTCCATACACTGGGGGCGACAGCTACAGGGACGGGTGCCAGTGGTATTCCATTCGCGACTGTTTGAAGACCCGATATATCGTGTCCTCCGAGCGCGTTGGGGATGTCGGCAAGCGTCGGGGGTTCAATAGCCTTTGCCGGAAGGGGTGCGGGCTCCGCAGCCTTCGGAACATTCTTCTGTAGACCCGACATATTGAAGCCTCCGAGCTCTTCAGGAATATCTACGAGTGTCGGACGCTCCGCAATTACGACAGGCAGCGCTACGCGCCCTTCGCTGAATATCCTGTTCAACATCTGTATGGGATGCCGGATGTCGTACCACAAAGATGGAAGCGGTGTGGTCGCGGGTGCAGGCGTGACTACTGGAGGAACCGTCGGGACTACGGGTTCAGGGAGCAACTCAACGACTGGCGGAATTGCCGGTTCGGCTGCGGTTGGCTGAATCTCTGGTGTCGCCGGCGTCGGAGCAACAACAGCCGGCGGTGCAGGCGTGTTTGGTGTCACTACTGTCGCAGGTGGTCGCGTCCGGTCAACCGGAAACGGAACCACATTAGAAGGCTGTGTGGCGGGTGTAGGGATAGAGACGGTCGACGCGGCGGGTGCGTTCTCTACGGCGACTGCGGGTGCTGTATTTGCGGAACCAAATATGGCCTGTATGCGCTCCGAAAGAGTGGGCTCTCCTGAGTCTGGCGGTGGCTCATTCGAAGCGACAGAATTCTGTTCCGGCTTTCTGCTCAATTCGGAGCGCGGAATAATTCCGGCGTTCTCAAGCTCAGTAAACCAATCAATTGCCGCTTGTGTCGAGGAGACTGATTGGGGGAATGTCTGTAGGTATGCGTCCGTCGCAAGTTCATTATCGAGTGCTCCCCGCCATGAGTTCAACTCGACCACGGGAATCTCTTGCGGTAAGTGGATAATAACATTGCCCGGAAAGCGAGCATCGCCTCCGGGTATAAGATTGACCGAGAAAGAAGCCTGGTCTAGGCCCTGGTTCGTTGCCGCTGTGACGACCCGACCATCTATTAGAGTCTTTTCGTATTCTGTTTTGTTGGCCATGTCTAAGCGTCCTCCAGTCAGTTCTGCAGCAACTGATGTAATATCAGATTTTTCCAAGATCTTTCCGACAGTATCAGCATTGTATCCGGTGGTAAAATGTGCCGCTCCGCCATGGACTACTATCCGCGCATTCGGGTCGCGCTTGAGAATTTGCTGCACGACCAGCGCCCACCCTTCATTTCGTACTTGGAACGGAAGCTCATTGCCCCGCTCGGCAGCTAGCACATGGATGCCCGCGTTTTTGGCGGAGTCCAACATGTACATGACACTAACTGCCGTGCCTTCACTCCAATAGTCGTACTTCCTTAAATGATCGGCCATCTGTGTTCGCGATACGGTCCCTTTAATGTAGCCATCAATGAGCGTTTGCTCCGACCATTTGAAGAATTCTGTCACGAGATCGGTGGCTCCGCCTTCTTTCAATGCCTCGACGACCTCGTATCTAACCGCAGGAATGTTATGAGTCTCTCCGATGAGGAGTACGCGCGTGTCTTTTGGCCAGATTTGTTTCCAGTTTACGGGTTGCCTGTATTTTGCAACATACGCATCAACCTCCGCCTGACTGGCATTGGCGCTAAGATACGGGATATTTCCTACAACAGGACTTGTCGGTGTCGTTGCAGGCACGGCAGCGATATCCGGATTGAGGATTGGCCGCTGGAGTTGTGAGATGGCATTGTCAATATACGATACCGCTTGTTGGAAAGGAGCAATTGCGGGTGTGTTAGAAAGCATCGTTGCAATGAGCGAGATTCGCGCCAAGGGTCCCGTCGCACCCAATGTCTGGAGTATTCCTCCCACTGCGTTTTGTTGAACTGTTGGATTTGGAGCAGATACGGGCGGCGCGATAACTGCCGGAGGCGAGGCACGATTGAGATTCGGTGACGGTTCCCACATTTTTGACGGGCGGATAGGCGGCGCGGGCAGAAGATTGCCGGGGTAGAACGGCATGACTTTGCCGACTTCAGGCGAAGCTGCGCCTTGCGCGTTTACATATTGTGTCGGTGTCGGCTGCGCAAGCGGCGAAGCGACGGGGCTCGACGGTCCCACGGGGGCGGTATTGGGTACGAGGCTCTTGCTCGTCGGTATCGGAGTAATCGGCTGATAGGTCGGGTCCGGTATCGATGGGACAGCATCGCGAATTGTTGCCCCCAGATTTGCGAACCTATCGGAAACCCCATCGTACAAACCCCGCAGCCACCCGATTTGACCCTCTACCTCCGGCCCGACCCATCCCGTTTCGATAGGTCCTGTCGGTACGCTCGGTACTACAGGCGGGAGTTCTTCAATCACAGGCGCCACCGGCTCGGCGGGTGCGAGTGCGACTTTTGCGGGAGCTTCCGTGCCGGTGATGGCTTTATATTCCTGCGCATTTATCGTCCCCGCTTCGTACATTCCATCTGTCTTTGCCAAAAGCTGCTGCTTGAGTTCGGCAAGGGAAGGCCGCGGCACCGCACTGAACGCTTCCCGCGTCATCGGAACCGCATTGCCCAAGCCGCGGGAATTGTCGAGTAATGTGATCTGAAGGCCTTCTTTTTGAAGCGCCTGATTTTCCAAAAGACCTTTGACGGCTTGCTGTGACTCCACGTAACTCTCTGCAAACGAGTCTATGGGTACGTTGCGATTCGCGGCAAATGCCTCAATGGGGTCGCGGTGCACGTACACGACATTCGGTACCTTGCCCGCGGCAAGCGCATCGTTCACACTCCTGGTGATACCCGCCGCGTCCAAGGACGCATCGTCAATAATTGCCGCACTTGGATTGAGCTTAGGCAGAACTCCGCTTGCCACGGTGGTTTTGCCCGCGCCCGTGCCGCCGGCGAGAATATAGACCGTCGGCTCGGGAAGCGAATTGGTCTCGGGCAGCGCGCCACCGGAACCGCGTTGCACTTGCGGTATTTCCTCTTTCTTCACGGCATTCGAGAGGCGTGCCTGAAGAGTGGGCAGCGGTGCCGACGGCGCGTTTACCGTAGGCGAATACTGCACAACACGCGGCATGTATGGTTTCTCCGACGCTGCGGTTACCGACACTACGCGCACAGTCGGCTCTGCGGGTGCGGATGCAAAGGCGATTGAAATTCTGTTTTGGGCGACCTCCACCAGTCTCTCTCCTAAATTCAGATATTCCGTTACAAGTGACGGGCGGGCTTCGGACGGGCCGGCTGCCTCTGCCTGCGCAACTCTTTGCATCGCCAAATCAGATTCTTCAGCGGTCATGAGCACGCTCTCGGGTATCTTCTCCCCTACCCGCAGAGCGTCCGTTGCCTCTGCGATCCGCGCGGCCGCTGCGGCTTCCGCGTCGGCCTTAATCGCGAGCACAAGTTCTCCCTGCACCTGCTTCTGTGTTGTTTGTAGGGTGGCAACGGATGTCTTGATTGAAGTTTGTTGGGTATCCAGTTCTTGAAGCGATTTCTGGAGCGCGGCAAGATTCTTTGATCCGGTATCTACACTGTTCAAGAACGATTCCGCTTTTCCGACAAGCGAATCGCCCTGCAATATTGCCGCGTTTGCCTTCGCGAGCGTCTGGTTCTTCGGGTCTTTCAAAAGGTTTGCCGCCGTGACATATCGGTTTATCTCGTTCGCCAATGCGGGATTCCCAAGCTGTCGCACGACGCCTGCGAGTTGATTCGCCGCGGCTGTCCCTTCCGACATTACACTGAGCCCTTTTGCGTCCGGCGACTGCAATGTCTTCAGTTGAGCGAGACCGGTTTTTGCGGTCACAAGGTTTTTCTCACCTTTCGCTACGTTCTGAATTTTCGCTATCTGCTGTGTTACAGGTACCCGCTGCTGCGCAACGCTTGCGAGCTCTTGATTCGTCGCCTCTATTTGGCTCGTAATGTCGCTCACCCTATCCCGCAGTTCTACGACAGTTTTCGAAGGAGCCGGCGGCGGGATTTTGTATGCGGCAAGCGTAAAGGGTTCTTCTAAAGTTGTTACCGTAACGGGCGGCCGCACCGTCGCCGCAACCTTGACGGGCGCGGGTGGTGCAGGCACCACTTTCGCCGCTGGTGTCGGCGCGGGAGGCTGTTCCGTTTTTGCAACAACCGTTGTCGGCGGGTTGGTTCCTCCATTAAGGGCTACTTGCAACTGCTTCCCCTGGTCCGAGCTCAAACCCAGTACGTAATCAGTGCGGTCTTTCAGGTACTTGTAATTATCCGGTAATGCGACGACGCGCACCGATACCGGGTCGAGACTTTTTGCGCCGAGCGCCATTTGCGTCGGCGGCGGCAGGTCGATGCGCTTATTGTTGTACAAATTGCTCATGCGGTTGTTGACGACCGCAAGCACCGACTTTCCGTTTACTTTATCCGTGATCTCGACGATGGCCCCCAGCGGCACGGTCTTTCCACCCAGTTGATTGAGCGCGACGGACAACAAGCCGTAGTTTCTGACGTCGAGCGTGGCGCCCGCCGCCGTCACGATAGTCGGGTTCAACTTGTCCTTCGCGGGCGCATCATAGAACGATGCGACGAGATTCTGAGGTTCGCCGGGTGCTAGGCGCGTGCCGGGAATTGGCGACGTTACCGGCTGGGTCGCTGCAGGTATCGTGGTTGGCGCGCCCGCTCCTTTGACAGGTGTGAGCAGCGCGATTTCGTTTGGCTTCGCGATGGCGGGAGTGATAAAGTTTACGAATTCTCCTACGACGGGATTGGATAGGGCTGCCGTAATGACCGCCGTGCGTACGAGACTCGGCACGGTCGCAATAGACTGCCACAGTGACCTCGGCGCTACAGTCACGTTTTCCGGAAGCGCGGTCTTAGGTGCTGCCTGTATAAATGGAGTAGTAACGTCCTGCTCCTTCGCTATGGGAACGACGATTGCATCCGGTGGCGATTCGACCGGTTTCGGAGCAACTACCGGAGCATCGGTCCGTGCAATCGGGGTTCCTGCAATCTCATTCCACCATGCGGGATACGTGGGAACGACTGATAGCGCAGGTTTCTGTGACGGATTTTGGTTGGCGGGTTGAGGATTTACGGTCGTCGGCGGCGCCAGTGTTATTCCTGAAGGCGGGAGTGATGTTATGGGTACGGGTGCCGGAGTGCGCACGGGTGGTTCGGATGATGCACGAGCCGAAGCGGAGCCGCCTGCCCCGCCACCCGAAAGAAGCCCCGCCCACGGGTCTCCATACTGATAGAGTGATTCACGCGCACGCTGCGCCGCCGCATCGCCGAAATTGTTCCGTATGTAATCGAGAATGGTAATCGGACCGGAGGGCGAGGTAATTTTTATGACGCGTGGGTTTCCCGCGGCTCCATCTGTAGTGCCGTAGAGCCCGATTGTTCTTTTCTCCGCGGCGGTGAGTTCCGGCGCGGTGGGAATGGTGGTTTGAACGACCGGAGCGGGAGCGGGCGACGCTTGAGTGAGTACAGGGGACAAGTTTCCCGGAGAAGCAGTAACCAGAGGCGGCGTGGCGGGCAAAGCAAGCGCTGGAGGCGCACTTGCAAATGCATTTGAGAAACTTGTGCCCAAAACCGGCGGCACATATCCAAACGCTCCGAGCGAAAGACCTGACGAGACGCCCGCCGCAGGAGCTGATATTCCCGTTACCTCGGCGGGGCCGAAGAATGACCGCATGTTGATATCGGTCGGTACCCAGGATTCGTTTGCCGGGAGCCGTGCAAGAGGCTTGTACTGCGGAGCCTCAAAGACCGGCAGTTTTTCGGCAGCCTGAGCTCCCACACCGTAGAGAGGCTGTTCTGCCCTTTCGGCGGTCCGCGCGGCAGAGACGACCGCTTGTCCGTACTTGTCGTCGAGCGCTTGAATTTGTCGTGAGATATTCTCGGCTGTACCGAAAGCTCCATTTTCACGAGCAACGTCAGCGCGAGCTTCTAGAACACTCAAATCCTTACGATACTGGGCAAGAGCCGAACCCGGTAGATTATCGTTCGCCGCAAGAGCTGGACCTTCCCTCGTTATCTCACTCGTAAACCGCGACCCGCCGGGCGCAATATTTTCATTAAGGGCAAGCTCTGAAGTGCGGAGGGACTGGCCGCCGACCGCCTCGCCGTTTATGCTCGGAAAACGGGAAGCCGGCGCAATATTTTCATTCGCCGCAAGTGTCGGCCGGAACTCTGTGGCGGCTGCACGTTCAACCCGAAGAGCGTTCTCCGCGAGTACGCTTGTTTCAAGACCGCGGACGGCCCCAATTCCCTCGGCGACCGAACGGAATGCGGCATTTGAAAGTTTGTTGGGCATAACAGCGATATTCATTACGTCTACACCCGTTTGCGCAACGTTCCAGGATGCGGGTTGGGTAAGCGCATTAAGCTGTTGTGCATTGGTGGCAACATTTTGCATCGCATCCCAACCAAGTACCCCGCCGATTTTTGCCGTAATGTTTGCGCCGGCGTCATACAAGCCCGCCGCTGTCCCAACGACAACCGCGGAAACATAGTTGCTATGCTCCCACGCGTACTTGGCTCCGCTGTGGAGGGTATCTGAGATTGTCTGGCTGACAGTGTGAGCGGCGCCTGCGGTGCCTGCGAGTCCGTTTTCGAGACGGATTGCCGCATCGGTTCGCGTCGCGCCCGGGGCATATTGAGAAACGAGGTCGTCCGCTTGCCGCATTCTCGTTTGCGATATGGCGAGCTCATTCCTGATAACGTCATTAGTGCTTTCAAGAGTCGCTATTCTCGCGGCGGTAGTTCGAGTCTGCGGACTCGCTTGCAACTCGGCGATGCGTCGCTCTCCCTGTGCGAGCGCTTCGGACGCTTGATTGAAATCCGCTCTTGCAGCTGTCCATTTATTGAATGCCCCGAGAGCCGCGTTCTGAGCCGAGGTTCTCTCGGCCGGCTCGGTGGTAAGGGCCTGAGCAATCAATTCGGAACTTTTCCCGGAGACAAAATAATCCTGCGCCGCTGTTAGGCCCGCGGTTCTTGCTTCCGCTTGTGTTGCAGCCGTATTGTTGCCCGTATTTCTTGCCATCGCCGCATCGACATTTGCTTCGGCCCTGGCATCGCTTAGCGCCTGGTAGGCCCTTTCGGCAGCGGGTGCGTTTTGTACGGCCTTTGCCGCTTGTGTATATTCATTGAGTACCGATTGGCCTTCCTTCACTGCACGGTCCAGCGCCGCTTTTTCGGGGCTAGCGTTGTAGGCATCTAATGCCGTCTTGCTCGGGAAGTTCGTTATTGGCTCGGTCTGTTCAGCCAGGACGTACACTTGCGTTGCGCCGAGACTCGCTGCCTTGGCATCAGCTGCGGCTTTAGCTTCGAGAACCTTTGCATTTGCGTCGCTGAACGCTTGTTCCCTTATGGCAAGGTTTTCCTCCTGCAGCCTTAGTGAAGCAGGCTCGTCACGCACTGGCTGCATCGTTAGCGTATCGGCCGCTTTCGGCAGATTTTCCAGAGCTGTTAGATTGTCTGTTGCGGGTGATTGGGTTTGCGGCGGCGCGGTATCGGAAGTCCCCGTAAGACTTGAGTACGTGTCAGAAATCCACGAACCAACATTACCTGCCGCTTCTTTCGTCCAGTTCCCGGCAGTTTCCCACCAGCGCGGCTCTGCGGGTGCCGTTGTTTGCGGTTGCCCGAATGTACTCTGCGCGGTGTAGGGTGCTTCAGGAGTTTCCTGGCCCTCAAAACTAATCTGCGAGCCTGGCACCTGTTCACCTGCGAGTGGCACGACATTGTTCAGCTCTTTCTGCGGTGGAAAGAGGTAATTTCGTAAACCTTCGAACTTCTTACCGACTTCACCCATGAATCCCGGCTGCGTTTTGGATTGTTCCAGGAAATCGCCGACCGCATTCGCGGACGGCGAAAGTTCGCTCTTCGGTTGTTCGGTCGGCTTTTCGAGCATCTGATTCAGGAGCGAGCCACTGGTGCCCGGCGGTTGCCCACCGCTTACATCGCCCGTGCCAGAAAGCGAAGGCGGTACCGTCTTTTGAGGCGTCACCGGAGAAGGAACCGCTGTTCCCGGTTTCAATTGAACCTTCTCCCCCTCAGGAGACAGTTTTACAGACCTTCCCTCACAATCAGTTGTCGCATGGCAGACGCCCGCTTTCACGCATTTTCCGATGATAATTTCGCCGTTGTCGCATGAGGTATTGTCTTCACAGCGACAGTCTTTGCCGCCTTTTTTTCCGGTCAAGTTGCCGACGGCATCATATACAGGCTCACCGCATTTCACGAGATAGTCCCATTCCGCGTCCGGCTTGCAGAATTTGTTTGCGCTCGTATTTGCGTCTTGCGCGTACGCTACGCCTGCGAAGAACAAGAGTGCGAGCGATATCGGTATAACGAGAAAGGCCCGCGATGCGGTCGACATGCGTACATCATAACAGTGCAGCCGCCCATTGGGCGGCTGCACTGTGGAAGCTTTTCGACTTCAAGCGAGGCCTGCTGTGGTCATTCGAACCTCGCGCAGCAAACGTTCATGAATCTGCGTAATACAGTAGTGGTGACAGAGACTGGAGATGGCTCGAATGTAACGTTCGAATGTGCCACAGCAGGCCGAGCGCCGCTAGTACTCCTCCCCTCCTCCCATGCCACCCGCGGGCGCGGCTTTCTTTTCTTCAGGAATATCGGCGACAGCCGCCTCTGTGGTGAGAAGCACCGCCGCGGCAGATGCCGCATTTTCGACACAGCTTCGCGTAACCTTCACGGGGTCGAGGATGCCCGCTTCATACATGTCTACGATAGATTCTTCATCAGGCTCCGCGGAGGCATTGAAACCGAACGCAGGCCCTTTGTGTACCACTTCCTTCAGGACAACCGCCGCATCCTCGCGTCCTGCGTTGCGGGCAATCTGCAAAAGCGGTGCCGAAAGCGCCGAAAGCAGAATGCGGTAGCCGACGGTGTACTCGTCGTGCGCCTTTGCGTCAATTTTCTTACCGAGCTTCTCGCCGACTTTGGCGAGCGCCGCGCCGCCTCCCGGCACGATGCCTTCGGCAATCGCTGCCTTGGTCGCATTGACCGCATCCTCTATTTTGTCTTTGAGGTATTTCATCTCCGTCTCGGTGGCGGCACCGACGCGGATGACCGCGACGCCGCCGCTAAGTTTTGCGATGCGCTCTTCCAGTTTTTCCTTGTCGAATTTGGAATCGGTATTTTCCACCAGCTTGCGCAGCTGTGCGACGCGCGCCTCGATTTCCGACTTCTTGCCCTTGCCGCCGACGATGATGGTCGAATCTTTCGTCGCAACGACGCGGTTGGCGCGGCCGAGCATATTGAGCTCCGCCTTTTCAAGCGTGAGCCCCAAGTCTTCGGAAATAACCTGCCCGCCTACCGTGACCGCGATGTCCGCGAGCATTTCTTTCTTGCGGTCGCCGTATCCCGGCGCCTTGACTGCGAGGACATTGAATACGCCTTTCAATTTATTGACGACGAACGTGGCGAGTGCTTCCCCGTCCACGTCGTCCGCGATGATGACGAGGTCCCGTTTGCCGCTCTGTGCCAGTTTTTCTAAGAGCGGAAGAATGTCCTTCACCGTCGAGATTTTCTTGTCGGTAATGAGAATGGCCGCGTCTTTCGATTCCGCTTCCATGCGCTCCGCATTCGTTATCATGTAGGCGGAGACATAGCCCTTGTCGAATTCCATGCCGTCCACGAAATCGGAATCAATGCCGAACGACTGCGATTCCTCCACCGTGACGACGCCGTCTTTGCCGACTTTCTCCACCGTATCCGCGATAATCTTACCGAGTTCCTCTGATTCGGCCGCAATCATTGCGACTTGGCGAATGTCGTTCTTGCCCTTCACTTCGCGTGCCATTTTCTTCAATTCGTCTACTGCATCTCTGGCGGCCGCCTCAATGCCGCGGCGTACCATCATCGCGTTGGCGCCGAGCGCCGTGCGTTTGAGTCCTTCGTGAATGATCGCCTGTGTCAGCACGACCGCCGTCGTCGTGCCGTCGCCCGCCTTATCGTTGGTCTTGGTGGCGACTTCCTTCACAATGCTCGCGCCCATGTTCTCGAACTTGTCCGCGAGCGTGATCTCTTTGGCGATGGAAACGCCGTCGTTGGTAATGGTCGGCCCGCCCCATGATTTGTCGAGCGCCACATTGCGGCCCTTGGGCCCCAGCGTTACCTTCACCGCCGCCGCCACAATGTCGACGCCGCGCTTGAGCGCGCTTCGCACCTGTTCGTCAAAAATAACTTGTTTTGCCATAATGAATTAGGTTTTAGGTGTTAGGTTCTAGGGACTAGTAAACCCTATTTAATAACGGCAAGAATGTCGGATTCTTTCACCAGGAAATATTCCTCCTCGTCTCCCATATCAACTTCGTTGTCCCAGCCCGCGTTGAAAATGACTTTGGCGCCGACTTTGACCGAGGTCGGAATGAGGTCGCCCTCGTCGCCGAAGCGGCCGGGCCCCACCGCGAGAACGGTTCCGATCTTAGATTTCTCCTGTTTGGCGGTATCCGGGATGATGATCCCTGCGGGAGACTTTTGGTCGGGCGCATCTGACCGCCGTACCAGGACGCGGTCGGCGAGCGGTTGGATATTGAACTTGGTGTTCTTTTCCTGTTTTTTCATAGCAAAATAGTGAGGTTTTAATAATCGTTTGGAAGTGCAGCATACGCTGCATCGGCACTAATGTAAATGAAAATGGTATTTTCGGTCAACTTGACAGCGTGGCCGGAGATGATATAATTAATTTGATTGTTCGAAGAAGCCGTGATAGGCTCTTCGGAATGGTTTTGCTCCAGACAGCACTGCCCTATATACAGATAGGACTCTCGGTCCTTCTTGTTGCTGCGATTCTTTTGCAGCGCACGGGCGCTTCGATGGGCGGAGCCTTCGGCGCGGATAATTTCTCGTCGGGTTTCCACACGCGCCGCGGTTTGGAGCGGACGCTCTTCCATGTTACTATCGCCCTTGGTATCCTCTTCGCACTCTCGGCACTCATTAGTTTAATCATCAGCTAGGCGCTTTTGCGCATAGTCCGCCCCGTCTTCAAAAAGATAGCGGCGGATACATATGCGGGAGCGCAGACGCTTTATGCCCGGCAGGACAATTTCGAATCGCCTTGTATGAATATTCATCAACGTATGACAGGAAATGTTGATTTAGGTGTTTTGCAAAACATCCGCCGTTTGGTCTGCGCCGGTAATTATTCGAAATTGTACTAGCCGGGTATGGATTCCATTCACGACTCCTCTCCGGACACAACTCAAAATTTAAAACAAACGCTCGTGGAGGAGCGTTCGCTTTGGCGCGTACGGGGTATAGAGACCTTGCTCCGCGCGCTCTCGCCGGGCGAGCGGCTTGTCCTCTACGGACTCTCCATCCTCTTGGCCGTTTCGACGCTCGTATTGCTCGCCGGGCTCAATTCGTCCGTATCGGTCACGGTGCCGGCACCCGGCGGAGAGCTCATTGAAGGTGAAGTGGGTTCCGCCCGGTTCATCAACCCGATACTCACCATCTCACAGGCGGACGAAGACATTTCAAAGCTCGTCTACTCCGGGCTCACCCGCACGCTTCCCGACGGAGTCGTTCTCGACCTCGCGGAGCGCTACGAAATCTCCGAGGACGGGACGACCTATACCTTCACGCTGCGCGAGGGCGCGACATTCCACGACGGCACGCCCGTCACCGCAAAGGACGTACTCTTCACCGTCGCGGCTGCCCAGAATCCCGACATCAAGAGTCCGCGGCGCGCCGACTGGGACGGCGTGCAAGTATTCTCGCCCGATGCGCGTACGGTTGTCTTCAAGCTCGCCCACGCATACGCTCCCTTCATCGAGAACACCGCGCTCGGCATCCTTCCGAAGCATGTATGGGAGAATGTGCCCGCAGAAGAGTTCCCTTTCAGCCCGGCAAATACGCACCCTATCGGGAGCGGCCCCTTCCGGATTGACAGGGTTATGACGGATGCGACCGGTTCGGCGACCCGCTATGAGCTCGTGCCGTTCAAAAAATTTACCCTCGGCAAACCGTACCTGAACCGCATCACTTTTATCTTCTATCCGAATCAGGATGAGATGCTCAAAGCCTTTGACGCCGGCAGAATAGACTCTGTTGCGGGAGTAACGCCCGCGGACCTGTCCGCTCTCAAACGTGCGAACTTTGATTTCGTACACGTGGCGCTTCCGCGGGTCTTCGGAGTATTTTTCAACCAGAGCCATGCCGCAGTACTCGCCGACGCATCGGTACGCCAAGCACTCGAAGCGGCTCTGGACAAACAGGCTATCGTGGATTCTGTCATGAGCGGGTACGGTGCGACTCTGGGCGGTCCCATCCCGCCCGGCGTAATAGGAGTGATGCAGCCGGCCACCTCCGCCCCGTACGAAAAACCCGCAGAGGCGGCGACCACAACGACCGCGACGAGTACGCGGGCCAATGATGCGCGCGCAATCCTCACCCGCGGCGGTTGGACGTTTGATGAAAAAACCGGCGTGTGGATGAAGAAGAAAACGGAGCTTTCGTTTACTATCGCGACCGCCGATGAGCCGGAGCTCGTAGCGACGGTACATGCGCTTGCGGCGGCATGGCAGGCCGTCGGCATCAAAGTCACCGTACAGGTGTATTCCCTTTCGGAACTCAACACGAGTGTCATCCGCCCGCGGCAATACGACGCGATACTCTTCGGCGAAGTCGTCGGCCGCACCGCAGACCTTTTCGCCTTCTGGCACTCCTCGCAGCGCAATGACCCGGGATTGAACCTTTCTCTCTATACGAATTCGCGCGTTGATTCGTTGCTCACGCAAGCACGCGCGACGAACGACCTCCAAGACCGCGAAGAGCTCTATAAGCAATTCGCCGTCGTCGTCGCGAAGGACGACCCGGCCATCTTTCTCTACGCACCGGAATTCCTCTACATCGTGCCGCGGGGCATGCACGGTATCACTCTCGGCGCCCTCACGAGCGCCTCGGAGCGGTTTTTAAATGTGTACCGGTGGTACACGGACACGGAAGAGGTCTGGAGCATATTTTCTAAGTAACGAACAATTATCAATTCGCAATTTTCAATTTTCAAAAACCACAACAAACATATTTGGAAATTAAAAATTGGAAATTAAAAATTAATATCTATGGAACCACAGTCAGCATCCAACGAACCGCGCCCCGCCACGGCGGGGCCGCGCCCGAGCACGAGCGCATCACGCCA
>Ga0209211_10007738_pt1 | contig 14969 bp, 10 predicted proteins | sample RifGroA2_FD_183992 | JGI IMG/M metagenome (GOLD analysis project Ga0209211, IMG submission 183992) | Groundwater microbial communities from Rifle, Colorado, USA - Groundwater A2 (SPAdes) (version 2) | ecosystem: Environmental > Aquatic > Deep subsurface > Groundwater | place: Rifle, Colorado... | reverse complement strand
AGATAAGTATTCCAATTATAGTTGTTTTATTCATTAAGATATTTTTATTCATATAAAACTCTTTTCTTCTATTCTCGTATTCTCTGTTCTTTTAAAATGATTTTAATATTCTTTTATACGTTTAAAAACTTCTCAATTTTGTCGAACAATTGATCCTTTGAAAAGGGTTTAGACAAATATCCATCGCAACCCGCAGCCAATGCGTTTTGCCGGTCTTTATCATATGCGTGCGCCGTTACCGCTATTACTGGTATTTGTTGATATTCCTTTGATGCTTTCAATTCTTTGGTTAATTCCAACCCATCTTTTGAGCCGCCAATAGAAATATCCATTAAGATTATATCAACTTTATTCTTTTTTAAGATAGTGAGCGCTTCATCAGAAGAATCGGTTATGAGAGTGTTATATCCATTTTGTAGAAATCTTTTTGTTGTTACCTGGTTGACAAAATCATCTTCAACTAACAGCACTAGGCGTTTTTCTTCTCCATTCGCCGGTTCAATTTTGGTGATAATTTTTTCCGGTACCGCGGTTTCTTCTTTGTGGTTTATCGCTTTGGTGAACGTGACCGTAAAGGTTGTCCCTTCTCCTTTTTTACTTACTACGGATATATGAGCATTGTTCAAATCTAAGAACTTTTTAACCAACGAAAGCCCAAGACCAACGCCTTCAAAAGCTCTGCCGTAACCCATATCTTCTTGTCTGTAAGGTTCAAAGAGATGATCTAAATATTCCAGAGCAATACCAATTCCACTATCTTTTATCTCAAACAAAATTCTCTCGTTATCCATCGGGGAAAGAGTGACTTTTACGAATCCTTTCTTGGTGTATTTAACAGCGTTATCTACCAAATTGGAAACAGCTTGAGTTATTGAATACTCATCGCCAATTATTTTGGCTTTTCCGCACCGGTTATCGAATACCAATTCAAGGTTTTTCATTTCCGCTGCTTTTTTATTCTGGTTGATCACATGTTCACACATTTCAAGAAGATTTATTTCTTTTGGGATGACTGTAAACTCGCCGGTTTGCAAACGTGAATAGTTTAAGATCATATCCACTGTTCGAATAATCCTTTGCGCCGAGCTATCTATTCCCGTAAATAAAGATTCGTCTTCTTTTTCAACGTATCGGGCGTAGTTCTCCTTTATTAAACTTGTCAACCCCAATATCCCGTTTAAAGGAGTTCTAATTTCGTGGGACATATTATTAATAAACGCGTCTTTAAGTTTATTTGCTGTTTCGGCTTTTTCTTTAGCTTCGATCAATTCGGATTCCATATTCTTACGCACTGTCATATCGCGGGTTACAATAAGCAAATAGGGGACATCGTACATCTCGATTATTTTCCCCGACATGATTGCATCGATTATATGCCCGTCTTTCATTTTCAATTGTGTTTCAATAGTTGCGCTTCCATTTTGAGAGACAAGCATTCCACCAAAGACTTCACGCTGTTCGGGATGAATCCAGAAGTCCAAATCAAGAGATGATTTATCCAGAACTTCTTCAAACGTGTATCCCGATAATTTAGTAAACATATCATTGACGGCAATATATTTCCCATCCGGCATCGTGCATAGATTCATTGAATCCGGGGAAAGATTGAACAACTGCGAAAATTTCTCTTTCGATTGACGAAGTTCATTTTCCATCGCCTTACGTTCTGTAATATCAGTTAAAATTCCAAGTGAGCCAATTGCTGCCCCGTTCTCATCAAACCATGGATATGAACTGTCAGTAAGCCACTTAAAACTACCGTTCTTGGTTTTTATTAAATAGTCAGCGCTAAATTCATAAACAAGTTTATCGCGATTGGCTTTTAATTCTTCATTATTTAATTCTTTGCCGCCAGTTCCCTCAATTTTTACAACAAGGGAGGCAAATCCAATTATATTTATTTCGTCCGGGTTGTATCCTGTCAATTTTTCGATAGCCGGATTTATATAATCATACTTCATTTCATCGCTATATTTTAATCTATAAAGTACGGCATTAGTCTTCTCTGCAATTAATCTGAAACGTTCTTCACTTTCTCGCAATGCATTCTCTGCGCGTTTGCGTTCAGTAATGTCTTTAATTACTCCTTCGTAAGAAATGAGTTCGCCATTCGCATCATGTTTCGGGATGGCGGTATCGCTAACCCACCGGATTTTCCCGTTTTTACAAATTATCCGGTGCTCAATTGGGGATATATCTTTCCCCTCAATAATATTTGAAATTTGACCGGCGACTAACTCTCTTTCTTCCGGAAGAACCATGTTGATCCAGAGATAAGGATCTTCACTTAGTTCCTTAGGAGTGTAACCGGTTATTACCTGGCATGCATCATTATGAATTGTTTCTATGACTTTCCCATTTTTGATTTTAACGGTATAAAGGTAGTCGGTAATTCCATCTGTAATTCTTTTATATCTTTCCTCACTTTCAATTAATTTTTTTTCGGCATGTTTGAGTTTGGTTATATCATTTATGCTTGAAAGGATACATTTTTCATCTTCTATCGTAATTAACTCGGCGGAAAATAAACCTATCAACATCTCTCCGGATTTTCTTCTAAAGGAATACGACCGACTTGATATCTTGTTACCTTTCATTAATTCGGAAACAACAGAATCACGATCATTTTCGTCGACCCAAAGATTTAACTCAAGTGATGTCTTGCCAAGAGTTTCATCAATTGTATAGCCGGTGATAGAATAAAAGCTATCGTTTACTTCAATAATTTTTCCGCTGGAAGCGTTTGTGATGGTTAATGCATAAGAAGCTGAACGAAACGCGGAAGAAAATTTTTCTTCGCTTCTACGAAGCGCTACTTCCGACAATTTACGCTCGGTTATATCACGGAAAGAATACAAGATATGTGTGCATCGCCCTGTTGTATCCATCACGGGAACGACAGTAGAATCAAAATGAAGGGTTTTTTTGCCGAAGGGGACAGAGTGTTCGTACTGAACGGCAACACCACTTTCAATAGCTTTTTGGAAATATTGATTTTCAGAATCGAAGTGTTCTTGCGAAAATCCCATACTAAGTAAAACCTCATCCCGGTATTTTCCGATAATGCGGTTGGTTTTTGAAGGATCAATATTATTTTTCCCCAAAGTTTCAAGGAAGCTGCGGTTAACGGCAATTGTCCGGAGTTTGTAGCCGGATTCAACTTCCATCAATACTTGCATATCGGAAGTGTTGTTGAAAACTAATGAAAGTCGGGCTTCACTATTTTGTAATGCTTGCATTGTCTGCTTACGCTCAGCATCGTTCTGAATAAATTCAAGAGCGAATGAAATATCGGTTGCCATCTCATCAAGCAAATTTAACTCTATCTCATCAAAAAAAGCCGTCTCGTTGGAATAGATGCAAAAACACCCTATTACTTTCCCAAGTACCACAAGTGGAAAAACTATAAATGATCTAAAGCCCAAAGACAAAGCCTGTTTCTTCCAAATTTCAGATATATTACTATCCGCTTCGATGTTATTTGAAAAAAATCTTTTACCGGACTTTATCGCAATAATAACCGGATTTTGTTTAGGGCTCAATTCAATTAAACCGTTTGCAATACCGGCAAATGCAGAAGTTTCAATTTTGTTTGTCTCACTATTTACGAGACCAACCCATGCACTCTGAAATTTTCCTTCTTCAACTGCTATCAAACAGGCTTTGTTAAACAATTGTTGTGTATCGTGAATACGAACAATGGCTTGATTAATATTGCTAAGTACGGCATAGACGCGATTTAGTTTAATAATCCGTTCCTCAGCGCGTTTCCGAACTTCAATTTCAGTTGAAAGTTCCGCGGTTCTTTCAATTACTAATCCTTCCAGGTTATCATTCAGTTTTTTTAATTCATCCTGAGACTGCACCAATTCATCGTTCTTCTGAACCGCCGCTTCATAAGTGGAAATGAGTAAGGTGAGCATTTGTTGTTGACCTGCCGTGATAAACCGTCTCTTACCTCCAAAAAATATTTCAACTCCAATTCTTACTCTCTCGCTATTGTGAAGTTTAGTATTTGCCAGAATTTGTTCAATATGTGAGATTAGATAATCTTCCCGGTAAGGTTTTGTGATGAAATTATCTGCTCCGCAAGAAATGCCTTCAAGCACATCCTCCGAACGAGCGAGTGATGTTAACAATATGACCGGTATATCCATAGTATTTTCATCGGTTTTTATTTCCTTACAAAGTTCGTAGCCATCCATTTCAGGCATTACAATATCACTAATTACTAATGATGGTTTTACCTTTAGAATAACGCCAAGGGCTTCTTTACCATTATTAGCGACGATTACATTATAGTTTTGTTTCTCAAGCAGGTACTTTAACTGTTCCGCCTGAGTTTTACTGTCTTCAGCAATTAAAATCGTAACTGATTCATTCTCAGAATTCGTCTTGCTTTTCATATAGCTCTCCGTTCATTTTTTTAATTAGAGTAATTAGTGCCGTAATGATATCATCCGGTGGAAGAATAAATGTAGCTGCATTCAATTTTTCAGCCTCACCCGGCATACCATATACAATAGAACTTTCTTTATCTTGTGCAAAGGTGATTGCTCCTTTATCTTTCATTAGTTTCAGATCGTCAGCGCCATCCCGTCCCATTCCGGTTAGCAGTATGCCAACAGCTTTGGCACCAAAGACTTGTGCAGTAGTACGAAAAAGATATGCTACCGACGGTCTTAATCCGCTTTCCAATTCGTGGCTGCTTAAAATAATTTTAGAGCCTCTTCCAATGCCCATGTGAAGATTGTCGGGAGCGATATAAGCATGTCCCGGCAACGGATATTCGCCGTCAGTAGCAATATGCACCGGGAAATCTGTAGTGTTATTCAACCATTCAACAAAACCTTCCGTAAAACCTTGCGAAATGTGTTGAACGATCAAAAGCGGAACTTGAATATTTCTAGGTAGTCTGGAAAGAATTTTTTGCAATACCATAGGTCCACCTGTAGAAGCGCCAATAACAACAACCTGAATTTCAGATTCTTTACTGATCAATTTCTCGATTAACGGTTTAACCGGTTGAGGCTCCCGTGGAGTGCGGGAGATGCGCCTGACCAATTTTACTTCGGACATGAGTTTTAATGTAAGGTTTAGTTCCCGCATTTCTTTTGTATAATCGGGGTGATCAATACTTGGCGGTTTTTTAACTATAGCTAAAGCTCCTGCTTCAATCAAGCTGAAAGAGGAAATCATTTCAGTCGGGACCGAACTACCGGAAACGATAACAATTGGCGTCGGGTTTGTTTCCATTATAATGCGCGTTGCCTGGCGTCCATCTAATTTTGGCATGTGCCAATCCATTGCTATTACGTCAGGGTTATATTTTTCAACCGCTGCAATAGCTTCTTCACCATTCCCGGCAATACCGACCACTTCCAAATCCGCATCCGTTGCAATTGTGTGGGCAAGTAATTGTTGCATCACGGGGGAGTCTTCAACTATAAGAACTTTGATCATCGTTTGATACCTTTAATTATTTATAAAAGAGATTTTTAGGCTGTTAGGCTGTAGACTGTTAGGTTGAAGGCTGTTAAGTTGTAGACCGTTAGATTATTGACTTTCATCCTACCTACAACCTTTTAACCTACAGCTTATCAACCTACAGCCTAATCACCTACAGCCTATTTCCCTATTTTCTACTCCGTATACTTCGAGCCAGGGCTCCTAAAACTTTTTCAGTTTCGACTAACTTCTCATTGCACTCGCCGGCTGCTGATTCTTTTATAAAACCAAGACGGATTGCTAATCCTAATTGGTAATGTACTTCTCGTAGAGAAGCAAAAGCTATTTCGAGAAATCGAAGATATTCAGTTTGACTCTCTCGAGCGCAACCTTCAACAATATTCGATGAAACGGAAACCGCCGCTCTTCTCATTTGAGAAGTCAATCCATATATTTCCTCTTTCGGAAATTCTCGTGTTATGCGATATATCATAACTGCCGCTTCATCCGCTAATTCAAAGGCTCTTAATTTAGCAGGATCTCTCATGTTTTTCCTTTTCGGTTTTATTTTTATTTAACCTACAGTCTAATAGCCTACAGCCTAATCACCTACAGCCTAACAATCTTCAGCCTATCTCACAAAAGTTTCTGAATTACTTCCAACAAATTGCTCTGGTCAAAACTGCTCTTTACGATATAAGCATTGGCTCCAACATCTATTCCATGTTCACGGTCTTCACGAGATTCGAGAGCGGTAACAAGCACAACGGGCAGTTCGTTGTTTTTTTTATCTTTTCTAATTTTTGCGGTAAGTTCAAAACCATTCATTCTTGGCATGTCAACATCCGAGACAATCAAATCAAATTCACCTACCAAAACTTTTGTAAAAGCATCTACGCCATCCACCGCCGTCTCGACCGAATAACCGGCTGACTCAAGGATATTTTTAATAAGCGTACGGGAAGTGATAGAATCTTCAGCCACAAGAATTTTGTAAATCCTTTCACGGGTTTTCTTTTCACCCACCACCATTCCGGAGGTAGTTATTTTAGCGGCAGATTTCATCAAATCGGCAACATTAATTACCGGAACAACCGAACCGGAGCCGAGTACAGCAGCACCGCTAATATTACGTACACGGTTTAACTGTCTGCCTAATTCTTTAACAAGTATTTGACATTCCTCTAATATCTGATCAACAATAAAAGCGATCCGTTTATCTGTGTGAGTAAGAATCACTAATTGAATAAAACCAGGTGAGTCACTCTTTTTAACGGTTGAACTGTTCGTTGCCGCTGCCAATCCGAGGGCGGTACTCAAATAAACCGCGTTGAGAATTATCCCATCGATCATTATGGTTTCTCTATTTTCAACAGTTTTTATTTCCTCACGGTTTAGTCTAACCGCGCGTTCAACATTAACGGTAGGAACCGCATAGACATATTCTCCGATGCTAACGAGAATCCCTCTAAATGTAGCTAAGGTTAAGGGTAAGAGAAGGCGGAATGTTGTTCCAACACCGGATTGACTTTCGACGGTAATTGATCCTCCGAGTTTTTCTACCTTCTCACGAACAATAGCTAAACCTAATCCTCGTCCGGAGATATCCGTTATCATCTGACTGGTCGTTACTCCCGATTGAAAAATTAACATCAAAGCTTCTTGACGATTTAGTTTTGCTGCTGACTCTCTATCAATAAAACCGGTTTTAACGGCGGCATTACGTACTTTATCAAGGTCAATGCCAACACCGTTGTCGGAAATATTGATCTCCAAATGACGGCTCTCTGTTGCATTAAAACTTAAGCTTACTTTGCCGTGCGACTGTTCGCTTAAATGTTCGTCATCTCCATGTTTTTTTATCCCGTGATCGATACAATTCCGTATCAAATGAATTAACGGGTCTTTTAATTCTTCAAGGATTCGTTTATCAACTTCAATTTCATTACCCAGCAAGATCAGCTCTGCTTCTTTCCCCTGGTTACGGGCGAGGTCTCTGACAAATTTCGGAAAGCCCTCAATAATGGTAGCAACAGGCAGCATCAGAATACTTTTCATTGCTTCCAGATGATCATCCACCATTCGTTCAAGTGAGCGCAGATCGTTTTCAATTGCATGATTAAGTAAAGTTAAGTTGGTTTCCAGGTTATTTAACTTTTCATTATTCCAATCAATTATTTCTTTTACATTAAGCCCTCTTTCAAAAGAACGATGCGCCTCCCAATTTATAGATTCCTTTTTCCATGAATCGATAAAATTATTTATTGTTCGCAGTTCGGAAGTTCTTTGTGCGGAGGCTATTTTAGATTGGATCATCTGTTCAGCCTGTAAAAATAGGGGATCCAATTTTGCCGTTGGGATTCTCACCGTTTCAACCTGCGCCGGTTTTTCTTCAATAATGGATTCTGTTGTGTAAACTAATTCATCTGAAGCGGATGAATCTGCTGAAATTTCTTCAATAATATTTTTTGTAGTAACGGTTTCCTCTTCAGTTGTTTTGGGTAGGGGAGTTGTTTCGGTTATCAATTTTAACTGTTTTATAAGTTCTCTGTCGTCCCGTGGAATTTTTGTTCCCACGGTAGATACCATTTTCGTGATGCAGTCTAAGGTTTTATAGATAACGTCATATTGTCCAGCGGTCAAACAAAGCTGTTCGTTTTTTAACTTTCCAAATATATTTTCCAGTTCCTGGCACAGCGATTCGACTCCTTTCATGTTAACCGAACGGGCAGCTCCCTTTAAACTGTGTGTCTCCCGGAAAATAGTTTCTATTAAGGCAACCGATGTTTTGTTTTTGGGAGACTTCTCTAATTCAATGAGACCGGCAGTAAGTTTACTGAGGTGTTCGTTAGCTTCAATTCGAAAAGTTGCCTGAAGCCGTTTTAAAAACTCTTCATCTTTTGTATCCATCATTGTCCTTTTAATTAGGTTGTTTAGGCTGTAGGTTGATAGGCTGTAGGCAAACCGCCTAATAGCCTACAGCCTATTACCCTAAATTTTATACTGTTCAATCAAAAGTTTTAATTTCTGTCCTAACTCATTCAAACCCTTTGCCGCTTTTTCGGCTTGCATCATACTTGCCGCATTCTCGGTTCCTGCTTGATTGATATTATTCATCGCAAGACCAATTTGGTCCATACCGATAACTTGTTGCTGACTCGACGCGACAATCTGTGTAGCAGCTTCAACCGCTCTACTACTTCCATCCGCCAATGTTTTAATCGACTCGCCTGTTTGTGTTGATTGCGTAACTCCATTTTCTACAGCTTTGCTTGTTTGCTCGGTTGCCATTACGGCTGAGCTTGTAGCTTTCTGTATATCGCTTAAAATATTCCGCACCTGGATGGTGGCTTGCTTTGATTGTTGCGCCAGACTTTTAATTTCTTGCGCCACAACAGCAAATCCTTTTCCATGTTCTCCGGCTTTAGCGGCTTCGATAGAAGCGTTTACAGCTAATAAATTAGATTGATCGGCTACATCATTTACCGATGCTATGATCCCGCCGATTTGCTGGCTCTGTTCGCTTAAACGTAAAATTGTAGTCGCAACGGATTCCATCTGATCTTGAATATGATACATAGCTTTTACCGTTTCATCAACCGCTTTTTGACCGATTTGTGTTACCTGAGCAACTTGTTGAGCATTTTCCGAAACCCGGCTTGCTTTTTGGCTTGAGAGCTGCGCCGCCTGGCGGACTTCTTCAACCGTGGTTGTCGTTTCGCTTATTGCCGATGCGGTTTCTGCGGCTCCGGTAGCCACCTGGGTGGTTGCCGCTAAAATTTCACTTGATGAGGAAGCAAGGAGGTTAACGCTTTCAAGAATATCTTTTGTCATACGGCGTAGATTATTTAACATTTGCAAAAAAGTATTTCCTAAAATATCTTTTTCTGATTCCGGAATAATCGTTCCGGTAAGGTCTCCCGAAGCAATTTGTTGTGCGGTTGTTGCCATTTTTTTCAGCACAGAAATCATTTTGCTGAAAGTCTGTAAAAGGATTCCGACTTCATCGTTTCTTTCAACTTCAGAAGGTTCCACATTCAAATCTCCTTCACTAATTCGTGTGGCAATTTTCGTAATCTCATTAAGCGGTTGAGCGATTGTTCTATTCAACAACCATATCATCATCACACTGAAAAACAATGCGGCTGCTCCAAATAACACAAAAAGAAGGATTGCCAAATTTGCCGCTTGCTGATCAACAACAAGCTGGTCATCTGCTTCTTTTGTCGCGTTGTCTCCCATTTCAGTTGAAATTAACCTGATTTTTTCAAAACTATCTTTCTGTTTAGTCATTCCCAGTTCTTGAGCGGCGTCCATTTTCCCGTTTTTAATTAATGCTATTTCTTCTTTTCTTGTTATTCGATATTTGTTAATTTCATTTTTCAGTTCTTTTAATTGGATTTGAAATTGCGGATCAATATTTAATTTGGACAACTTTTTGAGAATGTTATCAATCTCTTCTCCTCTTTCATTGATGGACTCCTCAAGAGCCAATTGTTCGGACTTGTTTTTTGAAAGCATCATATCCAGTACAGCCGCTCGATTGAAATTTTGGTGAGACCGCACCTGCCTTAATTCAAGAGCTATTTGGAAGTGAACATCATGCAATTCCTTTTCCGATTTGGTGAGATTAGTTAAATCCCGGTAAGCAATAATCAGCACCACTAAAAACATTAACCAGAGCAATCCGAAACTAAAGAGTAGCTTAGCGCGGGTCGAAAGGTTCAAAAAATATTTCATGTTTATTTCTCCTTTGTTAAAAAAATTAATCTTAGCCTATAGTCTAAAAACCTATTCTAATCTGTTTCTTGATGGATAATTATTTTTTCATCTTCCAAAATTCTTAACGCGTTGATAATAATAATGCGATCATTAGTTATTGCCCTTAGATAGTTGGCTCCTATCCCGGTTGTAGAAACAGGCGAGCCTTGTATCTCGTTGAGTAATATTGAGCGCGTTCCTTCAATCGTGTCCGCCAATATTCCGAACTCCATCTTTTCATTACGAATAACAATTACTTTGTTCAATTCTCCAAGTCCGCTTTCCGGCAGATTGAAGAATTTTTTAAGATCAATTACTGAGATGATCTGTCCGCGTATGTTTACAATCCCAAGTACAAAATCGGGAAGACCGGGCAGCGTAGTAAAATCTTTTAACGGATAGACTTCTCGCACAAATTTACTCTCGATCCCGTAAGTTTCTGCCGCTAAGTTGAAAACAACAATTTCGATAAACTCTTTTTGAGCTATCTCAAGTTTTTTTTCGACCGCCAAAACTTGCGCTCTTGCTTTTAATATCAAACGTCTTTCTTCCGGAGGGATTATCATTTTATTGTTGAACAAATCTTGCCAAGCGCTGATTTTGTTTTTAACCTCATCCCAATCGATGGGTGCTTGATTATTATGTCGTTGTTCAATTTGAGTCTTTTTCATATTAACTCTTTGGTTTGAATTGTGGCGTTAACGATTTCTTTAAATCTGCGGGTGGTAAGTCCTTCAGATTCAAAGAGAATTTCTTCTCCTTCGCATTTATTTAATATCGAAAGAACAATTGCAAAACTTTTTTTAGCATTCTTAACATCACCTAGGCGTTGATAAATATTTCCCAGCGCATAATAAGAGAGAACAAAATTAGTATCCAGATATATTGCGCGTTTAAGCGAAACGACAGCTTCAGTTAATTGATTGTTTTCTTGCAGTATGGTTGCGTACAAATAGTAAAGCCGGGGTTCAAGTTTGTTGTTAAGGATCGTCTGTTCACACTTTTTTAATGCATCTCCAAGATTTCCCTCGTTGGCATAAGCGCGGATTAAAAGAATTTGCTCTTCTAAGGTTTGATCATCTTTTTGAAGATTAATGATTACCTCCGGGTAGTTTCCTTGCGAATATGTTTTTAAGGTTTCTTCATAAGTTGGAGGAGTTTGTTTGAGGATTTCTTTTTCGATTTTACGCGGTTCGTGTTTTATCCGTTCGATGGGCTGCTCTGTTTTTGGTATTTGAATTGGAACCGGTTCCGGTGGTTGATCAACAAAAGTTGTTTTGTAACGCTCCCTAATTTTCTTCACAGTCTTTTGATAAAAAACCATGCCCGGAACATTGAAGGCAGTAAATTCCGGGAAATTCTGCACCGATAGTTCACTCGCCGAAACGACAAGGTATCCCCCTTGTACCAAAGAGTTATACAACCTATGGGTAACTTGCCGGAAACGATCTTCTGTAAAATACATCAGCACGTTACGGCAAAAAATTATATCCATCGCATTTGTATTATTAACGGGGGAGGGAAAAACATCATCGGCTAAATTCAGATATTCAAATTTTACCATATTTTTAATTTCAGGAATAAGTTCGAACTTATTATTTTCTCCCGGCGTGAAGTAAGTCGTTTTTAACCATTGCGGTGCATTACGGAATGCCCACTGACTATATAAACCGAGTGAAGCGGTCCGTAATATGCGGGGACTAATATCAGACGCATGTATCGTGATGTTCCAATCTTTAATATCCGGGATACATCTTGTGAGAGCAATTGCTATCGAATAGGGTTCTTCACCGGTTGAACACCCGGCGCTCCAAATTCTAATTCTCTTTTCAACTTTCCGCAAACGCATTAATTCAGGAAGAATTTTTTGTTCAAGCAGTTCAAAAGTTTCGTGTTCACGCCAGAAAAATGTTTCGTTGTTTGTAAGATGAGCCGTTAATATTTCAATATGCTCACGTGTAAGTGGAGAAGAAATAATACGCCGAATAAATTCTTCTACCTCTTTATAACCGAACTCATTTGAGGCTGATATTATATTTCGCTCAAGATCATTCCATCGTTCCTTTGGGAAATTCAGCGCAAGATTAGCGGCAATAAAATCGCTTAAATGCAGCAAAGTATTTTCCGGAAGAGTCAACTTCATTCAGCCTCTCCCGTAAGAGCTTTGTTTAATATTATTTCTTCGTCTAAGGAAAGGAATTTTTCGAGATCGGTGATCAGTATTATCCTGGTGTCAACTTTTGCGATGCCCGAAATATAATCCGTATAAGGGAATGCTCCTTCAACTTCTACAATTTGAGGGGTATCAATCTCATAAACCCCGGCAACCGAATCTACCGCAAGTACAACAAGTCGTTTGGATGTGTGTGCAATTATGAATTGATCTTCTAGATCCCTTTCACGTCCGGGTAAATGGAAACGATCGCGTATATCAATTACGGGAATTATCTCACCCTGAAAGTTTATTACGCCTAATACAATATCGGGAGCTTTCGGTAAAGGCGTAATTTCCACTGCACGAACAACGCGTTCAACAGTTGACAAATACAATGCATACCGCGGTTCATCTAGTGAGAATAACACTATTTTTCTGTTCTCATTGCTATTTAGAATGCTCATTGGCTACTCCTGTTATTTTGGCCTAAGTTGTACCATAATCAGCAAATAGGCAAAAATGAAAACCAATTTGTACACTTTTGATTTTTGCTTAAGGACTTTATTAACAAAGAAAGAAATTTCGGTTGGAAAGGTGATTAGCGTTTTAATCAGAATAGAAAGACGGCTATTAGTTTTAGGAAACAAAACCAGAAATCTATCTATCTTGAAAAAATTACTAATGAGCAAAACGCAAGTTATTTTTTTTGAATTAAAGATTCCCACGAACATACCGCCTAAATTATTATAAAATTGACTGCTTTCAAGACAGGAAATTAAACAATCCAAAACAAGTGATCGCAAAGTAAATATCCATGAATTAGAAAGCAACAAAATAATCAGGAATTTGCAAATTTTTTCCCCCGGCAATTTTAAGGCGCTTGAACGATTCTGGTTAAGAGGGAAAGGGTTTTTAGAGTAAAAAGTGAATGGTCAATGGACAAAAGTCAGAAGTAAGTAGTAAAAAGTAGCTGAATTAGACATGTAAAAAAACGACGAGTACTGAACTGAGATAATCGATTAAATTTTTTCGGAGAGCAGATAGAATCGGCGTACAGCTTAAGATCGGAATAATGGTTGATGATAAATATTCTAAATAAATTGCTTGATAAAATGAGTTTATTGATTTAGTTTTTGATACTAATTATTGAATGATGAGACTTTTTAATCCTGAAATAGTTTTACATTAAATTGTTTTTTAAAACAATTTGGTATTTATTAATAATAATAGGAGAAAAAAATGGCTTCTTTCCAATGGAATGACAGTTATAACGTCGGTTTTCAACTCATTGATGATCAACACAAAATACTCATCAGCATTATCAATGACCTTTATGAAGCTCAGCGACACGGAACGCTTCAAAGCACGATAGGGGAGACCTTAGATAAACTTGCCGATTACACCATCTATCACTTCTCATGTGAGAAAGAATTACATGCACAATATGATTATCCAAAAGCAGCCGAACACCTTGAAGAACATGATTCTTTTGTAGTGAAAGTGAAAGACCTTCAGCAGGAATTGAGCAAAGGAAGCATTGTGCTCTCACTAAAAACAATGGATTTTTTGAAGGATTGGACAATCACCCATATTCTTGGTTCGGATAAAGAATTTGGTGATTTTGTTAAACAACGGGAATTAGGATTTGATTGAGACATAACATTCATGCGAATGACTGTTAGATCTCTTCACATCTTTACCACTGCATAAACGATATTTTTTTTGCTTTTACTTTTTAAGCTGAAGTTAGTACCGTAACAAAAAAGTTCGTGGAATCTGCCGATGCGGATTGGCAGAATATTAATGAGACAAATAAAACGATAGAATGACTGAATGAAGATGAATGGATGAAAGTTTTTCATTCAAACATACAACCATTCAATTTTAACTACTAAAGGTAGTCATTCTAGTGTGATAATTGGTTTTGATTTACCCGAAAGCTTATTGTCGAGTTTACCCGACAACTTATTGGCGAGTTTGTCTAGGTAGGATAATATCGATCCAACGAATAGTATAATTCACGTTGTTTCCCAAAAATCTGTTGTTGAATCTCTTCTTGATTATATTAATAATTAATTTTAGTTTACAGTTATTAATTGAACAAAGATAAAAACTTGGGTTTGATGACTTTGTAAGTTGTTAAATTATAACAAAGGACGTCAAAAAAATCCATCCCTTTTTATATTATCTTGATATCAAAAAGTGAGAATAAAATAAATGGAATCCACCGAATCACGGTTGCTCAGTGAAATTATCGGAAAAGAGGTTGGACCAATGCCCTACGAAGAGGCTATTCCTCTTTTTATTCAAATACTTGAAGAGGTTAGTATTGCGAAGAAGGAAGGCGTAATTCTACGAGCATTAAACCCGGGTAATATTCTGATTTCTCCCGAGAATAAAATAATATTCAGTGATTTTATTGATCCAAAATCAGCCGGACAACCTCAACTTCCCAAAGGCGGCGCAAAAAAGCAGAACCTCTTTTATCATTCTCCCGAAAAAGCCCGTGGGGAAAATATCGATGACTTATCAAATATTTACAGTTTAGGGATCATCCTTTACGAAATGCTCGCAGGCAGATTGCCGTTCGAAAAAGATGAAACGG
>Ga0209211_10007736_pt1 | contig 14971 bp, 16 predicted proteins | sample RifGroA2_FD_183992 | JGI IMG/M metagenome (GOLD analysis project Ga0209211, IMG submission 183992) | Groundwater microbial communities from Rifle, Colorado, USA - Groundwater A2 (SPAdes) (version 2) | ecosystem: Environmental > Aquatic > Deep subsurface > Groundwater | place: Rifle, Colorado... | reverse complement strand
TGCGATGCAAACTTCCTGGTACCCCAGCCCACCCTCTGAAGTTTGCATCGCATTGATCTAGATTTTGAGTGGGTGCGATTGTCTTGTTGGCTTGATGCCGGGTCAATATGCCATAAGGCATATATCATGCATGGTAATCGACGCAGTACACGACCCCGTCATCTTCTTCGGGTTTTATGTTGTTTCGTGAGGAATTTCACGCTTGGGCAAAGGAATTTCTGAGGTGGCTCGAAAGGGTGCAGGAAAGGTTCGCTAAGGGAACAAAATCTGCATCACTGTTCACCAGCGCCTGCGCTCAGATCAGTGGGCAAGTTGGTCTATCTCACGAGTTCATGGCGTGTTTGCGTCGGAATGGGTGGCTGCTTTGGGCGAGTACGCAGTATATTCCAGCGCACTTATTCTGGAGTCCGTCGACGCCCTCAACAACCCGGGCTAGCTACGCGAACTGAAGTAGGAGCATCAGAGAATGGTTCTGGTCAAAGGGATCGGGCGCACCTCATCGGATCATTAATGCCAGGTTCGCTCTGGCCCGCAGATGCGGTTGGCCTCGGCATCAATGGCACAGTCTACCTGCGCCGCCCGCCGATTCCTGGCGACAAAGCGTCCGATACCCGCCATCAACAAATAAGCAAGCGCCCCCGGCACAAACAGCACCATGCCCACATCGCCCCAGATGGTCGCCATGACCAGAAAGGCAATCGCCAGCAGCGGGAAGTCCCAGACCCGGATCAGAGACGGCGCCTCGGAACGGGCGTAATTCACCCCATCAAGGATCGACCAGTTGGCCAACCCCAATACTTGCGGCACCTTCTGGTCGGTGACGATCAGGCTGATTTCATGCCCGCGTCGAGCCGGCAGGTTGCGGGTGTTGACGGTGAACTTTTGCTGGGCACCCTCGCTTGGTTTGATCCACAACTCGTAGCGCTCGGTCGGCCCCAAGGGGCGACGGCCGTGTGTGAGATGAACGTTGGTGTAGCGGCGTAGATCGATAAGGTGCCCGTGGATGGTTTGTAGTGTGGACATGACCGTTCTCCGGTGAAATGGGTATTCCAGCGTCTCGCACGATCTGCCAACGTCAAGCCTGGCACCGAGCGTGTGGCTCCTCACATTTTTTCCAGAAGCGTCGGCCATACCTGCATGCCCTCATGTCATTGCCACCCGCAATCGCCAGCAGTGGCTGACGAATACGTCATCGCCTCTTGACGCGCCCATGCGCGCGCCGTCCAATTAAGTCGTCGTAAAGGCTCCTTGCCCTGCGCCATCCCGGCGCGAAAAAGGCGTCGCAGTCGTTACCTGCCGCTAAGTCACTCCGATCCTGAATCGGAGTCCGTGCCCCCCCGAGGGCGCGTGGTCATCTCCCCACAGTTCCCGGTGCGCCAGCACCCTGGCCACATCGCCATCCGGCCTGACCGGCAGCGATGCGCGTTGGCGCGTGCGTCATAGCGCGTAGGCGCCGTCACACAGTGCGAGCAGCGGACCCGCGCCAGCGAGCGCGGCCCGGTGTTCGCACGGCGGCATTTGTCCCGGTGCAATGCCGGGCCAGCGCGCGCGTCGTTACTGGCGGCCTGCTGCCAGTGACGACGCGCTGAGCACCGTCCACAGGTGACGCAAGCCCGCGCGGTTGGCGCTTTCCGGTGGAGGGTGGATCGATAGAGGAGCGATGGCGGTGCGTGATGCCGCCAAGTGACGAGCGGATCGAGGGTCAGACCTTCGAGCGATACCGAACCGGTCCCGCCTACCGGCGGTGACTACTTTACCCCTGCAACATGTTGCGACGGTGCCGATCGGCACTCATCGTCCTGAGCCCTGGCCACCGCGACTTCGGTCGTATCGGCTGGCGGCGCGGGCGACGCACGTCCTACTGAGGAGAACTTTCTGATGAAACGCAAACAGTGTCTTACCCTGGAACTACCGGCCGAGTTCGTCGACCTGTGTGCCGCCGATGGCGTCACACCGGAAACCGTACTCCGCGGCTTCATCGCCGATCTGGCCGGCATCATCAACTGGGCCAGCGCCCCGCGCGCTGACGGCTACGGCAGCAACGGCTCCGACGAGCGCGACATGGCGCAGGCCTATTACGAGCGGGTCGGTTATCCCTACCTGCACCGCTAGTCCTGGTGGATGAGTGGATCGAAGGCCAGACCTTCGATAGGTGTAACGGGCCTTGAGCCCTGCGGTGCGGTCTTGAACCGCACCCGTACTGCGCGGCGACGGCTTGACCGTGGCCCGCCGGCTGATCCCCGTCAGCGGATCATTCAAACGTGTGCGCGGCACACTCCTTGAACCCTGGAGTAATGGTTCCCGCTGCTGTTGCGGTGTCGACAGCCGTCTCGTCCACGCACGGACTGACTCGCGTACGCGGTACGCCCCTTGGACCCTGGGCTAATGGTCTCCTTCGCCTTCGTTCCCACCGGGAACGGGGCAAGGTGCCAAGAAGCGCGTGAGGCGCTGGCAAGCAGCAAAGAGATCCTCACGAAACGGGAGTGGTGTCCCGAGGCGACGTTCCCCTTCTGCCTGACTGCGGTCATGCGGAAAGCCAGAAACACTTACCAGACCGTTATGACACCGACCGCAGTACAGAAGTAGCGCAGCAAAAGGAAAACCGCTCTACCCCATTCTTGCCGGAGCCCGCATGCGCGATCTCAACTATCAATTGAAGCAACTGTGCCAGCGCAATCGCGACGGTAGCTATGCGACGCAAGCCGACCGCGAGCGCATCTTGAGTCTGGTGGCGGATCAGTTGGAGGAGGAAGGCTTTCGCCATCTGGAAGCCGGCAGTCTGAAACCAAAACATGTTGAGGCACTGGTAGAGCGCTGGCAGGCGGAGGGGATTGCCACCGGGACGCTGAAGAACCGGATGAGTGCGCTACGTTGGTGGGCCGAGAAGATCGGCAAGCAGAACGTCATTGCCCGCAGTAACGACGCCTATGGCATCGCCGAACGCATCTTTGTCACCAACGTATCGAAGGCCAAGGCGTTGGAGGGCGAGCGGCTAGCCCTCGTGACGGATGCGTACACGGCACTGTCTTTGCGCCTGGAAGCGGCATTCGGGTTGCGCCGCGAGGAATCGATCAAGATCGTGCCGGCCTGGGCCGATGCGGGCGACGTGCTGCGTCTGAAAGCGAGTTGGACCAAGGGCGGCAAGTATCGCGAAGTGCCGATCACGTCGACGGAACAGCGGGCCTTACTGGCCGAGGCAACGCAACTGGCCGGCAAGGGTAGCCTGATCCCGGCTGAACTGCGTTACCGCGACCAGTTGCAACGGTTCAAGGCGCAGTGTGCCAAGGCTGGGATCAACGGCGTGCATGGGCTGCGCCATCAATATGCGCAAACCCGTTACGAGCAGTTGACTGGCTGGCAAAGTCCGGCGGCGGGTGGGCCGACGGCAAAGCAACTGACGCCGCAACAGAAGGCCATCGACCGGGCGGCGCGGCAGACGATCTCGGTCGAGATGGGCCACCAGAGATTACAGATAACTGCAGTTTATTGCGGTCGATAGCTTCTATGCCATGCGTGGCAACTGCACTACGTTCTTGCCATTCGCCAGCAATTCGATCCTGTCGGCCCACGCCTTTAATGCTGCTTCGCGCTGGGCTTCGTAGGTATTGTGGTTGTAGTGCGCCAGCACGCCGGGCAAGACGTGGTTGGCGATCTTGTGACCTATGAAAGGCTCGAACCCTAGATCGGGGAGGCGGGTAATCAATGTTCGGCGGAAGTCATGCACCACGCAGCGGGTAACATTGGGTAGCGCATTGCGCTTGAATAGCGTCAGCAATGCGTTGTTGACTGAACGCCCATAGATTGCTTGACGGGGCCTAAGCGGCGAGGCAAAGACGTGGCGGCTTTTTCCCGTGAGCTTTTTTATGTCATTAATAATGCATACAGCCTGTGGGGCCAAATGAACGAGGTGGGCACGATCCTTCTTGGTACGAGTTGCAGGGATTTTCCAGAGCCCGGCATCCAGATCGAATTCCGGCCATTCGGCATCGGTAACTTCGCGCTCGCGCTGGCCGGTAAGGATCAACAATTTCATGGCTGCGACGGTCACCGAATCGGACTTGCAGCGTTCCGGGTCATTTAGTGCGCGCCATACTTCGGCCAGTTCATCGAGCCGTAGCGTCACTTCGCGTTTGACTGGGCGCGCGTCAAAGTCTTTCCGAGTTAGTTTTTCAATGCATGAGGCCGCCACCCATTCCCGCGATTCGCCGAATCGCCACAATCGCTTTGCCTGAATCAGTACTTCACCCGCCAATTGTTTTGCGGTTTTTCCCTCGCGTTGCCCATCGGCAATTTTATCGAGGGCGGTGATGAACTCCTTCCGCGTCACATCGCCTATTTTTTGTTCGCCCAAGTGAGCCGCTAACCGGTCAAGTCTGTAACGAATGGCTGATTCACTTTTCTTGCCGGCCATGTGCCGGGCCATGAAGGTTTCAATGGCCTGACTGACTGTAGGACGAGCCAGTTCGGCTTCGCTGTCCGCCGTAACTGCCGCTTCCGTCTCTCGTTCCCTCGCAAGTTGGCTTTCCCACTCGGCCACCGGATCGTGGCCAGCACGGCGCGCATCCTTCCAGTTGCCGGCAATGGAGCGCGCTTGGGTCAGCGACAGGCGGCCGTGTCGCAGCCAGCCGGGGATACTGTCGCCGTGGGCGCCCTCGCGGTCATAGACCCCGATGGTGTATTTTGTGCGCTGGCTGTTAAATTCGTATTCGATCAACCAGGTTTTGGTGCCGTGCGGGCGCACACGGAGAAACAACCCGTCGCCATCGCCCAGCAAGCGGTCGCGGGCCTTGTCGGGCTTGGCGGATTCGCAGGTCACTGCCGAAAGTTTTGCCATGGCGGGTTCCTTGGGTGGGATTCTGGGTGGGGATTGGGATAGGATTTTGTGAGATCACATGGGATGCTGCAAGACTAACAATATTAGGTTTCATCATAAAATCAAGGATCAATTGACGTAATCGGATGGTATGGGATATTAAATGCAATATTGGCTGATGAAATCGGAGCCGGACGAGGTTTCCATCGACGACCTCGCTGGCGCGCCGGGACAGGCGTTTCCGTGGTTCGGTGTACGCAACTATCAGGCGCGAAATTTCATGCGCGATGCGATGCAGGTCGGTGACCTTGCCTTCTTTTACCACTCCAGTTGCGCCGAACCGGGCATTGCCGGCATTTGCGAAGTATGTTCCGAGCCTTATCCGGACGAGACGCAGTTTGCTACGGTCAACCGGTATTTTGACCCAAAATCGAAACCGGAAAATCCGCGCTGGTGGCTGCGCGATGTCCGGTTCGTCAGCAAGTCGCGCCTGATTCCGCTGGCCAAACTGCGCGGTTATCCGGAGCTTGCCAACATGCGCCTCCTTGCCCGCGGCAACCGCCTGTCGATCATGCCGGTCACGCCCGACGAGTGGGCATTCATCAACCGTCTCATGGCAGATAACTCATGACAATCTGGTGGCTGGCCTATCCCCTGCTGGGAATCTTCGGCGGCTTCGTTGCCGGTCTGTTCGGCGTTGGCGGCGGGCTGACCCTCGTCCCGTTCATGTACATGCTGTTCGTCGCCCAGAACTTCCCGCCGGAGCATGTCATGCATCTGGCGCTCGGTACCTCGATGGCGACCATCGTTTTCACGTCCATTTCCAGCATGCGCGCCCACCATGCGCATGGCGCGGTGCGTTGGGATGTTGTCCGCAATCTGGCGCCGGGTCTGGTGCTTGGGACTTTTGCTGGCTCGCTGGTCGCTGGTCAGGTGCCGACCGGGCCGATGACGGTGATTTTTGTCGTCATCGTTTATTACGCCTCGATCCAGATGATCCTCGATTTCAAGCCGCAAGCCCACCGGCAACTGCCCGGACCGGCCGGATTGTTTGCTGTCGGGGGCGCTATTGGGGGCGTGTCGAGTCTGGTTGCTGCGGGGGGCGGTTTTCTATCGGTGCCGTTCATGCTGTTCTGTAATGTTGCCATCCACTCGGCGGTTGGCACCTCGTCGGCGCTCGGTTTTCCGATTGCCCTGGCTGGCGCCATCGGCTACATCGTTGCTGGTTGGAGTGACACTGGTTTGCCCAATTATTCGCTGGGCTACATATACCTTCCGGCTTTCGTCGGCATCGTCGTGATGAGCATCCTGATGGCGCCGGTCGGCGCCAAACTGGCGCACAAATTGCCGGTCAAACAACTGAAGCGGGCATTCGGCGGTTTTCTCGCCCTGCTCGCCACCAAGATGTTGTACAGCCTGATCGGCTAGGCGGATTATGAGATTGCTTGTTCTCGGAGCGACCCCGGAGAATAGGCGACCCCTATCCACCCATGCCGCCATCGCCAGATACTGATGGCGAACGGATGTAGCTACCAGGCCAGCACGTAGCGGCCGGTAAACGCCCCAATCGCAGTCGTGATGGAGATTGCGACCACGTACCAGATGGCGACAAACATGGCGCCATCGTTTACGCATGCAACCGTATAAGCCAAGGCTGCGAGCGAGCCCGACAGGACACCGGAAATCGCGCCAGCGGCGGCAAGCCGAGTCGGAATACCCCTGCGCAATCCGGCCTGAATGATGATGAGGCCAGGAAGGGCGGCGGCGACGATGACCCCTACACAAATTGGCGCGGACAGTTGTCGCACCCCTAGTGGCGGGATGCCGCTGCGATCGAAGAGCGCGCCGGCGAGAAGAAATAGAACGCCTGGGAGCAAAGCCAGAGGGCTTGTTGCCATCCCCGGGGTTCCGGCGGCGCGGACGAGAATGACGCCACCACCGGCGAGCAGAATCATTGCTGCAGCCTTGAACTGGAATGGCCAGGCCGTCAGCATCGTGGGCAGATCCGGACGCAACCCGGATACGCCAATTACAATGAGCAAGGCTGCGACAGTGGACAGCGTCAGGCTTGCCCACACGGTGCGACCAAAGGACATGGCCGCATGAGTCTTAATGCCGGCCTGATTGGACAGCCGATGGATAAGCTCATCCGTCCGCATAATCTCGTTGTTACGCTTACGCATCATTTACGCTCCCCTTTGTTGCCGCGATCAATCTCTTTAATGCTCGGTGAAACGCAACTCTCACAGCCCCCTCTTTCATCCCGAGTTCGGTGGCTGCTTCACTGGGTGACGCCCCATTTACGCCAATCGCGCGGACAACCGACTGCTGGCCTGGCGGCAGCTCGGAGATCAAGCGTTCGACGTCAATGCCGGACTCTTCCGGGTCTCTCTGATTGAAGGCTGGCAGGGAGGACCATTGCTCATCGTCGAGATCCACCCTGCCGTGCGCTTCCTTTCGCAGACGCCGCGCCGTATCGATGATCTTGTAGCGCGCAATGGCATTCAACCATGGCAGGAGCGGCCGACCATGATCCCATTGGTCGCGTCTTGAGTGCACAGCGATCAGTACGTCCTGCACCACGTCCTCGGCCTCCACGGAGTTTAATCCAGCATGATGCAACCGATACCTGATGACTCGCCGCAGATACGCCGCCAACTCCTGGAGGAAATGCTCGTATGCAAAGCGATCACCCACTCGCTCCTTGCGCATGGCATTCGCCCAAGTGCTCTCTTGCTTGTGCAATCCCACTCCTGATGCTCCGTTCTCATACCACGCCGTCGTTGCAAGGCATGATGTCGTGGTCAAGCTTCACGGAAGCTCACGGGAATTGGCTAAGCTATCCACGTCATCTCCTGACTAGCAAATTACAATCCCCGTTTCCCGGCTGCAGCCAGAATAAGCGCCGCAATGTCTTTCGGATGCGAAACAAGGGGGAGATGTCCGGATTCGACTTCTATCGTCTTGGCCTTCATGCGCCCAGCAAGGAATCGCTGGAAATCAGGCGAGATCGTGTTGTCGTTCTTTGCGACCGCGTACCAGGATGGCTTGGTTTTCCAGGCTGCAGTTGTGGTTCTGTCAGCAAACAGATTTGCTGCGACCGGTTGTTGTACGGAATAGAGCGTCTTTGCCTTCTCCATAGGTATGCCGTCCGCAAAGTGGTTGAAGAAAGCCTTCTCCGAAACGGTCAAATAGCCATTGTGTTTTTCGACGCCAGCGCGGAGGGGCATTGTCGGAAATTGACTGCCAAGCGCCAGAAAATCTTCGCCGGCATCAGGTGCGCGAGCCGCGACGTAGACCAGCGCCGTAACCTTCGGCTCTCCCCCTGCTTCACTGATGACACTTCCCGCGTAGGAATGTCCTACGAGGACCGTGGGTCCATCCAGCAGGGCGAGCGCCCGTTTCGTTGCGGCAACGTCATCGGCGAGGGAGGTAAGGGGATTCTGGACCGCTATCACCTTCAAGCCGGCCGCCCCTAGGTAGGGGATGACGTCGGACCAACTGGAGCCATCGGCCCAGGCTCCATGTACGAGGACGACATTCTTGGCCTCGACAGGTACGGCCTCTCTTGCGAATGCGGTACCGCCAAAGATCGTGTGCATCAACCCGAAGGCCAGCGCAATTGTGGAAAAGAGTGTTTTCATCAAATAACTCCTGAATGGTAACGAAGCACAGCGCTTCATCATGGCTATTCGGCAATCGGAGTGATTTGTTACATCCACTGGTAAAAAACATGTTCAGAAAAGATGGTACGCAACGCGATCGGCATCTCGGCTGTGCTCGGTTTTCGCCTCGCCAGTTGGAGCGATAGCGGCCTGCCCGGCTGCTCGCTCGGCTGACCGGGGTCACAAGCCGGCCTTGAAGTCGCGCAAGGTGGCGACGAGGTCGGCGAAACGTTCGCCCTGAACTGTCACGTGGGCGCGTAGCTGCGCCGAGGCGAGTTCGCTGTCGCCCTTGACGATGGAATCGACGATGGCCTGGTGCTCGTTGAACGAGGTCGCCATCCGGTTGCGGACGCGCAACTGTAGCCGGCGATAGGGGCGCAACCGGCGGTGCAGGGCGGTCGCCTGCTCAACCAGGAAGCCGTTGTGGCTGGCTTCGTAGATGCGCTGATGGAAGACCTCGTTGAGCTGGTAGTAGATATCCGGAGTATTGGCGTCACGCGCAGCTTCGCAGGCGTCATGTGCCTCCTGCAACGCCACTTGCTCGCTTGGCGTAATACGCCGCGCGGCCAGTCGGCCGCACATCGCTTCCAGTTCGGCCATTACTTCGAACATTTCGCAGACCCGGTCGGCCCCAACTTCCGGGACGGTCGCCCCGCGTCGTGGCTTGATTTCGATCAGTCCGACCGAGGCAAGCTGGATCAAGGCTTCGCGTACCGGCGTTCGGGATACGCCGAAGGTGTCGGCTAATTCCTGCTCGTCGAGCCGCGTGCCGGGTGGATAGACGCCAGTGACGATGCGCTCTTCAATCAGTTCGCCGAGGCGTTCCGACTGGCGGGTGGTAGGGGGTATTTCGACAGGGCTGTTCATGATTAGTGCTCCAGCGTGCGGCAACGATTTAATTATACGAAATTAGTTGACCAGTATTCAATGTATGACTATCGTGTATACACAACGGTGATTTTTGAACACAAAACAAGAGTGCGGTATTCCCTAGCGTGGATAAGCCAGCCAGTGAGGTTTCACCGTCAGTGCTTTTCTAACCTTGGAGGAGATATCCATGTTCAGCAAGACTAAACGCCAGCTTACGCTGGCCATCGCTGCCGCCGCTCTCACCTGTGCTCTGCCCGTCGCCCATGCCCAGACGCCGCGCGTCATCAAGATTTCCCATCAATTCCCCGCCGCGACCAACGAGGAGGGCGATTTCCGTGATCGACTTGTCCGCCGCTTCGTAGCGGAAGTTGAAAAGCAGTCCAAGGGCAGCCTGAAGTTCGAAATTTATCCCGGCAGTTCGTTGATGAAGACCAACAGCCAGATCGGGGCCCTGCGCAAGAGCGCGCTGGACATGAGCCTGGTCCCGCTAGCCTATGGCGGTGGAGAGATTCCGCAGGTCAACATCACGCTGATGCCGACGCTGGTCAATAGCTACGAACAGGGGATGCGCTGGAAAACAGCCCCGATCGGCAAGGAGCTTGACCGCATTCTGGCCGACAAGAACATCAAGATCATCACCTGGATTTGGCAGGCTGGCGGAATTGCCTCGACCAAGAAGACCGTGGTTGTTCCCGATGACGCCAAGGGCCTGAAGTTCCGCGGCGGCAGCAAGGAAATGGACCAGATGTTGAAGGGCGCCGGCGCCGCAGTGACCGGCATGCCGTCCTCGGAAATCTACAGTGCGATGCAGTCCGGTGTGCTCGACGCGGCGCTGACCTCCAGCACGTCGTTGATCAGTTTCCGTCTGCAGGAATTCAGCAAGTACGTGACTACGGCCCGCAACAAGAGCTTCTGGTTCATGTTCGAGCCACTGCTGATCTCCAAGGGCCTCTACGACTCGTTGACCCCGGAACAACAGAAGATCATCAGTGACGTCGGTGCCAGTCTGGAGAAGTTTGGCGTTGAGGAAGCCAAGAAGGATGACCTGCGCATGGCCGAGGTGTTCGCCAAAGCAGGAGCCAAGGTGGCCGACATGGACGAGAAAGCGTTCCTGGCCTGGCGCGGTATCGCCGAACAGACCGCTTTCAAGGATTTCGCCGAGAACATCAAGGATGGCCGCGTCCTGCTCGACATGGCGCTGTCGGTCAAGTAATCCACCGGCCGGGCATGCCCGGCCCATCCTTCTTAAAGGTGAATCATGAGCCCCGGATATTTCATCAGCCGAGCGGTCAAGGCCTTCAATATTGCGACAGGTTACCTGTCGGCTTTTCTGATCGTCATCGCTACCTGCGTTCTTGTTTTTGAGGTCGCAGTCCGTTATTTCTTTGCCTGGCCGACCGACTGGGAAATCGAGTTTTGCGTCTATTTGCTGATTGCCTCCAGCTTTCTGGCCGCCGCCCATACCCAGCTCAATCGCGGTCATGTGACGATTGAAATTCTCGACGAAGTCACGCCGCCGAGCTGGACCCAGTGGCGCATGGCGTTTTCTGACCTGCTGTCCTTCCTGTTCTGCGCCTTCATCGCCTGGAACTGCTGGCACCTGTTCTACGAAGCCTGGGACGAAGGCCGGATGAGTGACACCTCCTGGGCGCCCAAGATGTGGCCGGTCTTTGCCACCATGGCGGTCGGCATGACCTCGCTCGCCCTGCAGGTCTTTGTCCAGTTCATCGAAGACTCGCTGCCCGAAGCCATGCGCTCGCACCAGCCGCCGCCGCAACACAACGCGGCCATTCAGGTGGCCATCGAACGCATCCAGCATGACGACGAAGGAGAGCGCAAATGAGCGTCGGAACCTTGGGCTTGCTCTACGCGGCCGCCACTTTCATATTCCTGTTTTCCGGGATGCCGATTGCCTTTGCCGTTGGCTCGGTCGCCCTGATTTTCATGTACTTTTTCATGCCGGTGGCGCAGCTGTCGATCATCGCTGAAACCATCTTTTCCGAACTGAACAGCTTCACGCTGCTGACCATTCCGCTCTTCATCATGATGGGCGCAGCCATCGGCAAATCGCGCGCTGGCGCGGATCTCTACAACTCCCTGAACCGCTGGTTGTACAAGGTACCGGGTGGCCTCGGGCTGGCCAATACGCTGGCCTGCTCGGTGTTCGCTGCGATGTGCGGTTCCTCGCCGGCAACCTGCTCGGCCATCGGTTCATCGGGCATTCCGGAAATGCGCAAACGCGGTTATTCCGAGCGTCTGGCCACCGGCCTGATCGCCGCCGGCGGCACGCTGGGCATCCTGATTCCGCCGTCGCTGACGCTGATTCTTTATGGTCTGGCCACCGAACAGTCGATTGGCAAGTTGTTCATGGCCGGCGTTGGCCCCGGCTTGATGCTGACTGCTTTGTTCTCGACTTGGGTGATCTACAAATCCTGGGCCGAAAAGAACGAAAAAATTTCGGCCAATCGCTCGACCGGTATGGCCATGCCGGCGGAAGAGTCCTATAGCTGGAAACAGCGCCTGGAAACGCTGCCCCGCCTGGCGCCCTTCCTCGGTCTGATCATTATCGTCATGGTTGCCCTCTACGGTGGCTGGGCCACGCCGTCGGAAGTCGCCGGCATCGGCGCCTTCGGTGCGCTGCTCATGGTCATGGCGATCTATGGCTGCTGGCGCTGGAGCGACCTCAAGGTCATCCTCTCCGGGACGGCGCGCGAGTCGTCGATGATCATGCTGATCATCGCCATGTCCTTCCTCTACACCTACGTCATGAGCTACCTGCACATCACCCAGTCGGCCGCCGCCTGGATGATTTCACTGGAGTTGAGCAAGTGGGCCTTCTTCTTCTGGGTCAATATCCTGCTCATCGTGCTTGGTTTCTTCCTGCCGCCGGTCGCCATCATCCTGATGGTCACGCCGATCATCCTGCCGGCGCTGAACGCCCTCGGCATCGACCTGATCTGGTTCGGCGTGATCATGACCATCCTCATGGAAATGGGCCTGATTCACCCGCCGGTCGGCCTCAACCTGTTCGTGATCAGCGGCATTGCCCCCGACATCAAGCTCAAGGAAATCATGTGGGGCACCGTGCCCTTCCTGCTGCTCATGGCGCTCGGCATCGTGTTGCTCTGCATTTTCCCGGAAATCGCCACCTGGCTGCCGTCGCAGTACAGCGGTTCCTGAGCGAGCGGAAAGACGATCATGAACGCACCTCTCCCGCGTGACTGGGACATTCTGCGCCAGAGCCGTGGCCGCCGCCTTGAGCGGGCAGCGAGCCTCGGTTTTGGCAAGGAAATTCCGGTCGACCGTATCATCGACCTGCTCGAAGCCGTCATCCAGCCGGGCGACCGCGTATGCCTCGAAGGCAACAACCAGAAGCAGGCCGATTTCCTCTCCGAGTCCCTGGCTGATTGCAGCCCGGAACGCATCAATCACCTCAGTATGGTCCAGTCAGTCCTGGCGCTTCCGAGCCATGTGGACCTTTTCGAGCGCGGCCTGGCAAACCGCCTCGACTTTTCTTTCAGCGGTCCGCAGGGCGCCCGCCTGGCCAAGCTGGTCCAGGAGCAGCGCATCGAGATCGGGGCGATTCACACCTATCTCGAACTGTTCGGCCGCTACTTCATGGATCTGACGCCGAATGTGGCGCTGATCGCGGCGCAGGCGGCGGATGCCGAGGGCAATCTCTATCTCGGGCCGAATACCGAAGACACGCCGGCCATCGTCGAGGCGACCGCCTTCAAGGGCGGCATCGTCATCGCCCAGGTCAACGAGCGCCTCGACAAGCTGCCGCGCGTCGACGTGCCGGCCGACTGGGTCGATTTCACGGTGCTCGCCCCGAAGCCGAACTACATTGAGCCGTTGTTCACCCGCGATCCGGCGCAGATCACCGAAGTGCAGGTGCTGATGGCGATGATGGCGATCAAGGGCATCTACGCCGAGTACGGCGTCACCCGCCTGAACCACGGCATCGGTTTCGACACGGCAGCCATCGAGCTGCTGCTGCCGACCTACGCCGCCGACCTTGGCCTGAAGGGCAAGATCTGCACGCACTGGGCGCTCAATCCGCACCCGACGCTGATCCCGGCCATCGAATCCGGCTTCGTCGAATCGGTGCACTGCTTCGGTTCGGAAGTCGGCATGGATGCCTACATCTCGGCCCGCTCCGACATCTTCTTCACCGGCGCCGACGGCAGCATGCGTTCCAACCGGGCGTTTTCCCAGACGGCCGGCCTCTACGCCTGCGACATGTTCATCGGCTCGACCTTGCAGATGGACATGGCCGGCAACAGCTCGACGGCGACGCTGGGCCGCATTGCCGGCTTCGGCGGCGCCCCGAACATGGGCTCCGACCCGCACGGCCGGCGCCACGCCAGTCCGGCCTGGCTCAAGGCCGGGCGCGAGGCCTACGGGGCGAACGCCATCCGCGGCCGCAAGCTGGTTGTGCAGATGGTGGAGACCTTCCGCGAGCATATGGCGCCGGTCTTCGTCGAGGAACTCGATGCCTGGAAACTGCAGAAGTCGATGGGCGCCGAACTGCCGCCGATCATGATCTACGGCGACGACGTCAGCCATATCGTCACCGAGGAAGGCATCGCCAACCTGCTGCTCTGCCGCTCGCCGGAAGAGCGAGAACAGGCGATCCGTGGCGTCGCCGGCTTCACGCCGGTAGGCATGGCCCGTGACAAGGCGATGGTCGAAAACCTGCGCGACCGCGGCATCATCCGCCGCGCCGAAGACCTCGGCATCGACCCGCGAACGGCTACGCGCGACCTGCTCGCCGCCCGATCCGTCAAGGATCTGGTGCGCTGGTCCGGTGGCCTGTACGCCCCCCCTTCACGCTTCCGCAATTGGTGACCGCCATGGAAACTCTCGATTTTCGTTTCGACTCCAAGCCCGTGCCGCGGGCAGCCGATCCCGCGTTGTGTGGCGTGGTCGGTTCGGGCAATCTGGAAATTCTCGTCAAGCCCGGTATTGAGCCGGAGGCTTGCCGGGTCCGCATCAAGACCTCGGCGCGCGGCTTTGGCGACACCTGGCGTGCTGTGCTCGACAGCTTCGCCACGAGTCATCCGGCCGGCGGCACCGTTATCGCCATCAACGACATGGGGGCGACGCCGGCTGTCGTCACCTTGCGCCTGGCTCAGGCGCTGGCCGAATATCAGGGAGGCGCACTATGATCACGTCGCTTGCTGCACGCCACAGCTGGTTCGAGGCGACTGCCCGGGCTCGCCTGGCCGGTCTGCTTGATACCGGCAGTTTCAGCGAAATCCTGCCTCCCGCCGAATCGCAACCGAGCCCGCATCTGGCCCTACTCGACCTACCCGGCGCCTTTGATGACGGCGTGGTCGTTTGCTACGGTCAACTGGAAAAAAAGCCGATTTATGCAATCGCCCAGGAAGGCCAGTTCATGGGTGGTGCGGTCGGTGAAATCCACGGTGCCAAGATCGTCGGGATGCTCCGTCGCGCGGTTGAAGAAAAGCCGGCAGCCGTGCTCTTTCTCATCGATTCCGGCGGCGTTCGTCTGCACGAAGCCAATGCCGGGCTGATCGCCATTTCCGAAATCATGCGCGCCGTGCTCGATGCGCGTGCGGCCGGCGTGCCCGTGCTGGCGCTGGTCGGCGGCAGTTGC
>Ga0209211_10007734_pt1 | contig 14977 bp, 11 predicted proteins | sample RifGroA2_FD_183992 | JGI IMG/M metagenome (GOLD analysis project Ga0209211, IMG submission 183992) | Groundwater microbial communities from Rifle, Colorado, USA - Groundwater A2 (SPAdes) (version 2) | ecosystem: Environmental > Aquatic > Deep subsurface > Groundwater | place: Rifle, Colorado... | reverse complement strand
ATAAAATGCGGCGGCGACAATATCCTGGCTCTGAAACACTACCGGGAAAAACCCCTCATGAATTGGGATTATGGTTTATTTAACAAGGAAAAGTGGCTGCGGTAATAAATCGGGAAAAATGCGGGAATTATTATGAAAACACGTTTAATACTGGTACGGCACGGGGAAACCCACAAAAATGTAGCCAAGGTACTTCACGGAAGAAAAGATGACGCTTCTCTTAACAGCCTAGGAAAGTCTCAGGCGGAAAGAGCGGCTAAAGCCTTAGTAAAAATGGGAGTTGATATAATTTATTCCTCGACGGAGACACGGGCTAGTGAGACGGCCGAGATTTTAAACCTCTTTTGTGAAGTTCCGATAATTTATATTGATGATTTCCGGGAAAGGGATTGGGGAATTTTTGAGGGGAAGCCCTGGAAAGAAGTTGAATCTGTTCTGAGTCAAATGCAACTTCCCGGAAGATATAACTTTAAGCCGGAGAGAGGTGAGTCGTGGCAAGAGGTGGAAACAAGGCTTATTTGTTCAATCAAAAAAATTCTTAAGGAAAATAAAGGGAAGAAGGTTGTTGTTGTGACTCACGGGGGGACGATTCGGACACTCATGCCGCATTTATTGAACGTTCCCTTGGCAGAAAGTTTTAAATATGATCCTAAGCACCTATCTTTTACGATTTTCGATTTTGACGGTAAAAAGTTTTCTAAAGTCTGTATCGATGATACCTCTCATTTGGATCGAGAAGAATGATATAATATTAGTAGGCAGAGTACGGTTTTTTGGTTTTAGTAGCGACTAAAACTACTGCGGTAATAAATCGGGAAAAATGCGGTAATTATGTTAGACAAAGTTTTTAAGCCAGCAGAAGTTGAAAACAAGATATATAAGATGTGGGAGGAGGGGAGTTACTTCACTCCGAAGATCAAGAAGGGGAAAAAACCTTTTTCCATCGTTTTACCCCTACCAAACGCTAACGATCCGATGCACATGGGACATGCCCTTTTTGCCGTGGAAGATATTATGGTCCGCTACCACCGGATGAAAGGGGAGCCAACCCTTTGGTTGCCGGGCGGGGACCACGCCGGAATAGAGACCCAATTCGTCTTCGAAAAACACCTGGCCAAGGAAGGTAAGTCGCGTTTTGATTTCGACCGTAAAACTCTTTACCAAATGATCGCGGAGTTTGTGGAGAAAAACCGGGATCTAAATAAATCTCAAATGAAAAGTCTAGGTTTTTCTTTGGACTGGACCCGTTATCACTACAGTTTAGAGCCGGGGATTGTTGACCGCGTGACCCTGACCTTTAGAAAAATGCACGAGGATGGGCTCGTCTACCGAGCCGAGCGGCTGGTTAATTACTGCACCCGCTGCGGGACCGCTTTTTCCGATCTCGAGATCAACCATGTTGAGCGGGCCGACCCTCTTTATTACTTAAAGTACGGTCCTTTTATACTAGCGACGACCCGGCCGGAAACGAAGTTTGGCGATACGGCCGTGGCTTTCCACCCGGGTGATGAGCGCTACGAAAAATATTTGGGCCGGGAAATTGAGATTCAAGGAGTCAACGGCCCGTTCCCGGTGGAAGTCGTGGCCGACGAAGCGATTGACCAGGAATTTGGTACCGGCATTGAAAAGGTGACTCCGGCCCACGATTTTCTCGATTACGAAATCGCTAAACGTCACGGTTTACCCATCAAAAAAGTTATTGATCTTGAGGGACGACTGACCGAGGTGGCCGGACGATTCGCTGGTCTTAAGGTCAAAGCCGCTCGGGAAACGGTCGTCGCGGCGATGCAAGAGATGGGTCTCATTGATCATATCGACGAGAACTATAGCCACAATATTGCTGTTTGTTATCGTTGTGGAACGACGATCGAACCCATGCTCTTGCCTCAGTGGTACGTCCGGATAGAGCTTTTAGCCAATCCCGCGATCGAAGCCGTTAAAAAGGGTGTCGTAAAAATCGTTCCTAAAAAACGCTTTGAAAAGATGTACTTTGATTGGATGGAAAATATTAAGGATTGGAACATTAGCCGGCAGATTGTTTGGGGTCCGAGAATTCCGGTTTGGTATTGTCTTTCGTGTAACCCTAAGACACAGATTAGCTTCGTCAATAAGGAGGGGGAGAGGATTAACGGATCGTTCCGCGAACTCTCGGGAAAATATTCTTTGTCTGAAGTAGAATCCGGTTTGCAAAGCCTGGTTGCCGAAAAAGATGTGATTTATCAACTCGAGCCGGGACCGTGCAAAAAATGTAACAGCCGCGATCTTCTTCAGGAAACAGATACCTTCGACACCTGGTTTTTATCCGGTCAGTGGCCGGTTAATACACTAAAATCAAAACCGGGAGATTTTGAATATTTTTATCCGACTTCGGTGCTCGATACCCTCTGGGATATCCTCTTTTTTTGGGTGGGAAGGATGATGATGTTCGGGTTGTATTTAACCAGAAAAGTTCCTTTTAAGACCGTCCATATTCATTCTCGGGTCGTTGATAGGGAAGGCCGGAAAATGAGCAAGAGTAAAGGTAATGTTTTAGATCCGATTGTGATGGTTGATCAATACGGGGCTGATGCCTTAAGGATGGCGCTGGTTATCGGTGTGGCGCCTGCCAGCGATATTGCCATCAGTGAGGAGAAGATACGGGGGCAGAGAAATTTCACTAACAAAATTTGGAATGTGGCCCGCTTTGTTTTAGGCGAGTTTGAGAAGTCAGGCGGAGAAGTACCTTTTTTAGAAAAGGAAACAGCCGGTTTAAAAAAAGAAGACGCAGATATTATCCGAAAATTGAATGATCTTATTAAGTCGACGACGAAGGATATTGAGGGCTACCGCTTCGGAAAGGCTTCGGAAAATATCTACCAATTTATTTGGCACGAATTCGCCGATAAATACATTGAACTTTCCAAGCCGCGGTTGCAACATCCGGATCCCGGATCCGGTAGTGACAACAGCGGCCTTCCCGGGTCGATTCATTCGAACCATCCTCCGGAAAGTGATAAGGATAGGGTTTTGGTGCTTAGTGTTTTGCGCCACATTCTTATCAACAGCCTAAAGCTTCTTCACCCCTTTATGCCTTTTGTGACCGAGGCTATCTGGCAAAAGATACCGCGAAGACACGATGAACCCTTAATTGTTTCCCAATGGCCGGAACCGAGTAGATAATATAAATGAGTTTATGTTTAATACGGATAAAAATAAAGTAGGGTTAGGCACGTTCCCTTTAGCTGGGGTTTTTAAACCTATTACAAAAGAAGAGGCAATAAGTCTGGTGCGTACGTTTTTAGACAACGGCGGTTACTATATTGACACAGCTCCAATTTACGGGATGGGCTACGTGGAAGAACTACTTGGAGAAGTGCTAAAAGAGTATCCTCGCGAGAGCTATTACTTAATTACTAAGTGCGGTTATATTGGCATAGAAGATAAGAAACCGCTCAAGAGTGGTAAACATGCTGACGTAGTCCGTGAATGCGAAAAATCCTTAAGGAGGTTGGGTTTAGATTATATCGATTTATATTTTTCCCACTCACCAGACCCTAGCACCTTTTTTGATGAGACAATGTTTGTTCTCTCTCTGCTCCAAGAGCAGGGAAAAATAAAGCACATTGGGGTTTCCAATGTTAATCTTGCCGAACTTAAAGAGTACAACAAAACAGGGAAAGTAGAATTTATTCAAAATCGTTTTAGCCTTTTAAATAGAAGTATAGATAACGAGTTGAGAGATTACATTTTGGAAAATAAAATTTTCCTCATTCCTTATCAAGTCATCGATAGGGGACAGTTAACAGGAAAAGTCTTTGAAAGTTTAAACCTTAGGAATGAAGACTTAAGGAAAGCTCGGTCAGATTGGGAGCCGGCTGTGTTAGAGGTAATTTCCAGTTGGGTTAGGGAAGACCTAAGCCCGACTGCGAAAAAGTTAGGTATCACGCTGGGCCAACTTTCGATTGCTTGGGCCCTCCATCAGGAATTTATGGGATTTGTGGTAGTTGGTTCAACCAGCAAAGAATATGTGTGCGTTAACCTAAAAGCCGATAGAATAAAACTTCCGCTAGAAGAACTATCGCAGGTAAATGCAGCTTACGAACGGTTGGAGATACTCGTAAAAGATAAATACGGAAAATCGTTGCGTGAGTTTCGTGGATTGAACGATAAATATTATTAATCTAGTAATTTGTGATTGTCCGTGGTTGAAGCCATTGTTGTTGTTTTATTTCTTTTCCTTTTTCTCTTCTTTTTCCGTTTTTGGTTCTTCTTTGGTCTTAGATTTGTCAGTGGTCGATCCTTCGCCTTCGGTGCCTTCCTCACCCTCTCCCCTTTCTTTAAGAACCTCGATTTCCTCGACGCTTTTAACTTCCTCCTCTTTCTCGATCTGTATGGCGTAGTCAACCTTAAGGACAACATCTTCCGGGCGGTGTTGTAGGACCTTAACCCTACTGTGATCGATCGGTAGATCTTTGACGCTGACGACTTGTCCGATCTCGGTAAGGCTTGAGACGTCAACAGTGATTTCGTGTGGCAGATCAAGAGGCAGGGCTTCAACGGTTATTTCGTTAAGAAGGGTCAGAATGATGCCTTGGGCGGATTTAACGACCGGAGACTCACCGATAACTTTAATGGGGATGGCCACGGAAACTTTCTCGGCCAAATTGGCTTTGTAGAAATCAACGTGGATAAAGGCATCGCTGACGGGGTCAACCTGTGTATCTTTAATAAGGACTTTAAAAGGTTCTTTTTCACCCTCAATATTCAGGTCAACGATGGTCGACTCCCCGGCCTTCTTATAGAGATTTATAAAGTCCTTTAAATTGACGGAAATATGAGATGAATCAAAACTCGGACCGTAAAGAACGGCCGGGATGAGGCCTCGGTCACGAAGTATTTTGTTGTTTTTTCCGGTAATTTCTCTTTTCTTGGCGGATAATTCCATACGAGCCTAGAGTTTACCGAAGACTTATAAAATAAGCAAGTCAAATTGAATTGATGCTATCATCGAAATAATGGAAAAGTTACTCATTGAAGTAGTTGCGATTTTGAAAAGCGGCGGCGTCATTGTTTATCCGACGGAGACCGTTTACGGATTGGGTGGGAACGCTTTAGATGAAACGGTGGTCAAGAAAATTTTTGATATAAAGAGTAGGCAAGCGGACAGGCCTTTGATTGTCTTAGTTAGGGATTTTGCCATGGCGGAACAGCTGGCCAATTTGGGTAACTACAAACAGATTCTAGGAGGATATTGGCCGGGCGCGCTCACGGGAATTTTCCGGGCAAAAAGGGAGTTACCCGTCGGCGTTCTTTCTCTCGACGGAAAAATAGCTCTGAGAATTTCTCCGCACCCTTTCATCGTAGATCTTTTCAATTCAATAGATTTCCCTTTGATTTCCACCAGCGCCAATCGCTCCGGAGGCAAGAGCTGTTTAAATATAGAGCAGGTAAAGAAGTCATTGGCTGAAAAATACAAGCTTGTTGATTTTGTTATTGACGGGGGCGTGCTTTCGTTGTCTCTCCCTTCTACATTGATTGACTTTACGGTTACGCCACCAAAGGTTCTAAGACAAGGGGTTGTTAGTTTCCCTCCGGGTTTTAGCCTGCTTCGATGATTCGAATCATCGAAGCAAAGGATTGAATGTACTATACTTAGCCTATGCCGGTTATTGAAGTCTCACATCTTAAAAAGTATTTCCAGGTTCATCTGAAGGAGCCTGGACTTCTCGGTTCTATAAGGTCGCTGATTAATAGGAAATACTATGACGTTAAAGCTATCGATGATATTTCCTTTAGTATTGATGAGGGAGAACTGATCGGCTTTATCGGGCCTAATGGGGCCGGAAAAACGACGACCCTTAAAGTTCTTTCCGGGTTGCTTTACCCCACCGGAGGAGGCGTTACCGTTTTAGGCCACAATCCTTATCAGAGAGAACCGGTTTTGCAAAAACAATTCAGTCTGGTCATGGGAGCGAAAAACCAACTTTGGTGGGACCTACCGCCGCTCGAAACCTTTATTCTAAATAAGGAAATTTATGAAGTTCCGGACGTCCAGTATAAAAAAAATCTGGATGAACTGGTAGAGATGCTCGATGTTAAAGACGTTCTTAAGATCCAGGTGAGAAAGCTTTCCTTAGGTCAGCGGATGAAGTGTGAATTGATCGCGGCTCTTATCCACGGCCCTAAAGTCCTTTTCCTTGATGAGCCAACCATCGGTTTGGATGTGGTGATGCAAAAAAAGATGCGTGATTTTATTAAAACTTATAACCAAAAATATAGATCAACCATTATACTGACCTCTCACTACATGGATGATGTTAGGCAGTTGTGTGAGCGTGTGGTGGTTATCGATAAGGGTAAACTCATGTTTGATGGAAAGCTCACAGAGATTATCGAGAGGTTTGCCGATCACAAGAAGCTGTCGGTAGTTTTCCAAAACACGCCGACACGTCTTGATTTAGAGCAAATCGGCGAAATAGAAGAGTACGATTTGCCGCGGGCCGTTCTTAAAGTTCCCCGTGGTGAAGTCTCACAAAGAGCGGCAAGGCTTCTCACCCAATTTTCCGTGGCCGATTTAAATATCGAGGAGGAATCGATAGAGGATATAATTCGTCGCCTCTTTTCCCAAGGATCTATTGTTTAAGCGGGACATCAAAATATCGGTCTTCGCTTAAATCCCCATCCCATTCGATCGTATCTCCGAACAGTTTGAAGTTTTCCGGTAGCGGGGTCGAGAGGGCGCCGAAAGGCAGCTTAAACTTAAATTTAAAACCGTCATTTTTGGTTCCGGGCTGTTTTTGTACAGTTAGATTATATCTGTTCTCCGGTAGGGGAATGGTATCGGCCGGCAAAACATAGGTAAACACGAGAGTGGTACTTTTACCGGTTTCCACGGTAAAGGTCGTGGCGAAAAATGTTTTACCCAATTCATCACCGATTTCGGCTTTTCCGGTAATATCTTCGCCCTCCTCGCTTGATCCGTTTTCACTCAAGATAACCTTAAGGAGGGCCGATTTTTTAGGGACAAAGACTCTGAGGAAGTTTTTATAAGGTCCTCCTGGCCAAGAATCAGTCGTGCCGTTGTGCTTGTAGGATACCCGTAACTCCGAAAGATACTCTCCCTCACGGTTGTTCCTCTCCAGACGGTAATCAAGAGATCTTTCAACGAAGTAATTAGATTTGGTCGATCCGACGTTGGTATCAACAACCATGAGGTAATCATTGGTACTGTTTAATATCCTCCCGTCCCAGTTAAGCTGAGAAACGATCGACTGCTCGCCTTGAATATAGACGAGAAGGTGCTTTTGGACGAGAAGATTTTTTACTTCCTTAATTAGGTCGAGATATTTTCTTTTATCAAGCGAAAAAACATTATCAATTAGTTGCTGGCCGAGAATTGAAAGGAAGGTTTTCTTTTGGGTTGACCCGGGAAAGTAGGCCGCTTCCGAGTGAAATTGCGCCCTCTCAAAAATATTCTTCTCACTAATAGTCTCATTGAAGGTCGGCAAAAATACCGGACCGGTGATTCGCAGTAACCCTTCAATCGTCGAGAGATCCAAGGCAATGACACCATCAACGTTTTCATCAGTAATTTGGGTATAAAGTTCCCTGATCCGCTCGGCGCTTTCGGGAAACGAGGGTGAGTAGTTGGCGTCCCTTATGTGTAGATAATCGGTTTTAAGATTATCCGAAAGGAATTTAGGTTGTGTGACTTTGATTTGTCTCTCGTCGATCTGGCCGTCAATATCGTAAACGTCGACGATTTTTACTTGGGTCAGGCGCCCTTTTTCGAGGACAATCTTTCCCAAAGATCCGATGAACCCGCCCGTCGGCCGCAGTTCGTTGGAGTTCTGAAAGACTAAGAGGTAATTTCTGGTACCCTCAATTCCCAAGGCCCCCGGTGCCATTCGGCTGATGAGGTTTAAACTCCTAAGGGTTTCATTGAAGTTTGAGAGTAACTGTCCGTAAAGCAGGACTTTATCTTTGATGAAGGTCGGGAGTTTTTCCGTGTTTACTTCTTTAAAATCCGCTCTAGCTAGATTTAAAAAATCCGAAGAACTGGTGAGCCCTTCTAAGGCCAGTGAAAGTTTAGCCAGTTCTGTTTCTGTTTGTGCGTTATCGCTGGTGGGCGATGACTGGCTGAATCCCAACCGGAGGAAATTATCAATAAGTGGTCTCACCCCCTGTGAGGCCGAGAGAGCGGCTTTGCTGGCGAGGGATACGGAACTTAACAGTTTTGACATTTGCGAATCCTTAAGGATCGGCGTCAATTCCCATGTTTCCTCAGCCCCGCTTATTTGGTTGCTGATATTTTGAATATCGGTGGTTATCCTGTCTGTTTTCATTTCTCTAATGTCACTTTCAGTTCTCCTAAATTCCCAATAAGACATGCCTAAGTGATAACCGATCTTTAATAGAGGTGAAAGTATCAGGAGTATTACTGACGTAAAAAAGAGTAAAAACGTACCGATGACCCGCTTTTTAGAAAGCCTTTTGATATTTAAGTTGTTTAAAAAATTCAGGTGTACTTCCGGCAGTTTGATTTTAACCGGATTTCTTGTCTCTCGGTAACGCCCGGGAGGTATAAAGTTTTCTGTTATGATTTCTCCCATCTCATGGGTTTTCGTGGCTTTTTGTTCGGGGGTCTTGCCGAATCCAAACTGGTCGAGAGTTAATTTTATTCCGTCTCTAAGGGTTATCTTTGGTTTCCATTTCAGCTCTCTCTGTATTTTTCCGTCGATAACTTTCACCTCAGGGATTTCTAAGTCTTCAAACTTGGGTTTAAAAATAACTTGTGTTCCGGGAAGGGCATAACCCTTTATAAGGTAAGCTAACTCCAAAACGGTGATGGGGTTAATATCGGTAATGGGAAAAATTCCCCCAGTCGTGTTGGGTTTAAAAAGCGCTTTAGAGAGGCCATCTAAAGCATCGGAAATATAACAGTAATACTCTTTTTCCAAACCGTCTCCGTAAACGACGAGGTTGTCTCCCTTAAGTACGTTCTCGATAAATCGCCCCAGGTTTGAGGTTGCTTTAAGATCCATGCGCGGTCCGTAGACCTCTCCAAATCTGACCACTCTAACGTCGAGTTTGTATTTCTTAAAGTATTCGAAGGCAAGACCCTCGGCGTACCTTTTTGATTCGGAATAGGAGAAGGATCTTTCTTCCTCTTCCGTCGCACCGAAATAATTCTTCAGATTCGTGGCTGAGATGGCGCCTTGATAAACATTTATTGATGAGGTGATGACTGTTTTGGCTGAGCAGTGGCGTGCCAATTCCAGAAGATTGCGGACAGCGATAGCGTTAGTAACTAAAGAATCCATCTCGAGGTTGTCTTTACCGGTAAGGTGAATTTCCTCCCCAGCGAGGTTGATTATAAAATCACAGCTTTCGATCTTTGCCGGTATGCCTACATTAAGATCGTACTGGATAAAAGCGAAGCGCGGATGCCCTGTAAATTGAGCGATAAGATCTCTACTACCTGTTTGGAGTGAATCGACAACAACAACCCTAAGGCCCTGTGAGAGAAGGTATTCACTCAGATGTGAGCCGATAAATCCAGCCCCCCCAGCGATAAGGGCGACCGGCAGCTGAGGGTTTTTAGTGATCTGAGGTGGATTGTACATAGGCAGCTTCTTCAATTGTCAATTGTCAGCTGATGCTTGTCAATTGACAAGGATAAGCCCTTTCCTTAAGCTGTTGTTGTGGAATTTTGGCAAGTTATACGGTTCTATAAAAAATACCTTTTGTCCCTTCTCCTCCTCTCCCTGGTGATTTCCTTGGCCGCGGGCCTTGCGGCAACGCGTTTACCCCCTTCCTTTGAGGCGACACAATCGATTTTCGTGAGGCGTGAAATCCAATCGCCGTCAGAAAGTTTTTATAGCTATGACGGTTACTATTCCCAACAAGCGGCCGAACGTTTTACCGATACGGTTGTGGGGTTTCTTAAAAACAAAGAGACGGTGAGGAAAGCCGCTAAGAATAGTGGTTTTGGCGCTTCTACCGAAGAGGCAAGTCGGCTCGCCTCGGCCCTTCGTATTAAAAGGGTCGCTCCGCAGCTTGTGACGGTGAGCTTTTCCGCCGGGCGTAAAGAGAGGGCCGTCTCGCTCGTTGACAACCTGACGAAAGAGGTTGGCAGTTTAAGCGCTTCTCTTAACGCTAAAGGCGATAAATTTTTGGTTCTCAGCCCTATTGAACCGACACCCTTCGTTGAAGATAAACAGTTCGTTCCCTTAATCGTAGCTCTCTCCGCTTTTATTTCCGTCTTCTTTTTTTCCTCTCTGATTCTGGCCGTTTTTGAAGCCGTCAAGGAGCGTTCTGGGAGGAAGTAGTTGGCAACTTTTTACTGATGGGGGCTCTCGTGGCAACCCCGGACCAGCCGGGGCCGGCTTTGTCTTGACAAATCTATCAGGAGCCGTTATCGAAAAGGGCGGCAAATTTATAGGTAGCGCCACCAACAACGTTGCCGAGTACTCCGCTTTAATATTCGGTTTGGAAGCAGCTCTTAAACTCGGGGGTAGTCAATTGGTTTGCTACTCTGACAGTGAACTTATAGTCCGCCAAATAAATGGACAATATAAAGTCAAGGACGCTGTTTTGAAGAGCTACTATCTGAAGGTTAAGAATTTGGTGGGCAAGTTCAAGAAGGTTTTGTTTGTCTCCGTTCCACGTGAGAAGAACCGACGGGCCGATAAGTTAGTCAACGAAGCGATTGATCGCACCACAAAGAAGATCCTTTTATGACAAAGGAAGAGATAGGAATTATCAGCCTTCTCTCTTATGTTGAACTTTTCGGCTATCCTTTAAAGGAATCAGAGATTTTCTCTTACTATTTTGGCGATCCTCCCGCCGGTAATGTGGATCGGAGAATTATTAAGGAGAGTTTAGATTATTTGGTCGGTCGGGGGGTTATCTCTAAAGATATTTCCACCGAATTATATTTTTTTCCCGATAAATCTTATACGGTGGAATTGCGTTTGGAGAGAGAAATATCTTCCCGAAAGATTTTACTGAAAGTCAGTAAACTGAGCCGTTTTTTAGCTTTTTTACCGTGGATAAGGTTTATTGGGGTTACCGGAGCTCTCTCATCACTCAACAGCTCTCCAGACGATGACGCAGACCTGATGATTATCGCAGCCCATAACCGACTCTGGTTGACCCGTCTCATTACTTTTCTAACTCTTAAGATTTTCCACCTCAAAAAGGGTCAGAAGCGCATCCGTGGCGGGAACGCTATTTGTGTTAATGTCTGGATGGATGAGAAGTATTTAGCCGTCAGCCCTCAAGATCGAGATTTGGTGGTTGCTTTCGATATTATCCGTATCAAACCTCTTGTCGATAAGGATGACCTGCTCAAGAAATTTATAAATAATAATTCTTGGGTCGTAAACTTTTTTCCTTTATTCCAAGAAAACTACAGCGCAAAGCAGGGTAGGGAAGAGTCGTTTTTCCCTCTGAAAGTTATTTTTGATATTTTGGAAAGGGTGGCCTATAAAACCCAACTCCGTTTAATTAGAAAGAATTTTCCGGATAATTTAAATATTAAGGAGAGTCCTTACCATCTTTGGCAGCATCCCACTGATAACAGAGGACGGATTCTGAATCTTTATAAAAGCAACGTTAGAAAAAGATTAGATGTTAGGCCGTGAGCGCGGACAGGCTGCCTTCTAAGTACCCGAAAGATTTCGTTGACACGGTGAGGTTAGAAACTAATTCCACTATAATATCCGGGCTCTCCAACACTCTTTGGTAGGCTGTTTTGGCCTTACCATATCTTCTGGTTACACGAGCTCCATCCCTGCAACGAATTGAAGTTTCCCAGGCGTGGAACGTCAGACGTTCCGTGGTTGTCAAGGGCGGACCCTGTCTTGACAATAGGTGCCAGTTTTTCGCTGTCACGACGCGGGTGGGATCCGGGATCCGGGTGTGACCATTAAAGAACTTTGCAAGGCGTGGTCTTGCAAGTTGGAGAGTTGATTTGACAGCATTAGACTTGACTGGTTGAATAAGTTGAATAAATTGAGCCGAAAGATGCAAATCTTCGGCTTTTTTTCGTTGTTATAATTGGTAAAATTGGTATAATTTGGCGTGGTTGTAATGTTTTCAACCCCCGGAGTTGGAAGTTGGTTGGAAGTTGCTAACTTTTTGGAGATTTAGTCTAATGGGTCGGAGGGGGAGGAGGGGGCCGATGGGTGGACGGTCAAGGGCGGTTTCGTGGATCACCTTGAAGGTGTGGACCGACGCTGGGCTCACCTTCAAGGTGACTGGACAACGGACAAAATACTCTTGACAATGAGGCGGGGTTTAATATAATGGCTTATCGCGGAGGGTAGAGGCCCAAGGGTCCTTTACCCCTGGCCTCTGTCCGTTTTATTAAGCTTTAAATTTTACAAAAAAAGCTAAAAAATATGGAGATTTCTAAAGTTCGACCTCTCGAAGATAACGTTTTGATTGAGCCGCTTGAGCGTGAGCAACGCTCCGCTTCCGGTATTGTTATTCCTGATACCTCAAAAGAGAAACCCCAAGAAGGAAAGGTTATCGCCGTGGGAATGGGAAAAACCACCGATGAGGGGAAGCTCATCGTCCCGGCCGTTAAGGTCGGCGACCGTGTCCTTTATAAAAAATGGGGCGGCAACGAAATTAAGATTGAGGGTAAAGAATATTTAGTTGTTAAAAGTGATGATATTTTAGCCGTCGTCGGAGAATAATTTATTATGGCCAAGCAAATTGTTTACGGAGAAGAAGCACGAAAAAAGTTGAAGATGGGGGTAGAGGCTCTGGCTAGAGCCGTGGTGACCACTCTCGGACCTAAAGGCCGTAATGTTGGCTTAGAAAAAAAGTGGGGCGCTCCGAGCGTCGTTCACGACGGCGTGACCGTGGCGAAGGAGATTGAACTTTCTGATCCCTTTGAAAACATGGGGGCACAGCTGGTTAAGGAAGCCTCCAGCAAAACTAACGACGTCGCCGGAGACGGGACAACAACGGCCACGCTTCTGGCTAAGGCTTTGGTTGACGAGGGCTTGAAAAATATCGCCGCCGGCGCTAACCCCATGATTCTTAAGCACGGTTTAGAAAAGGGTCTTGAATTGGTCATCGAAGAGCTAAAAAAGATCGCCACACCCATTAAAACCCGCGAAGAGAAGGCCCAAGTAGCCACGATCAGCGCCGCCGATAAAGAGATCGGAGAAATGATTTCCACCGCCCTCGATAAAGTCGGGGATGCCGGTGTTGTTACCGTTGAAGAGGGTAAAGGGTTAAAAATGGAGGTTGAGTACAAGGAGGGCATGATGATCGATAAAGGTTACGCTTCCGCCTACTTTGTCACCAACGCCGAAAGGATGGAAGCCGTCGTCGAAAGCCCCCACATTCTAATAACCGATCAGAAGGTCTCCTCCATCAGTGATATTCTCCCTCTTTTAGAGGGTCTGGTTAAGCAAACCAAGAATCTGGTCATCATCGCTGATGATGTTGATGGAGAAGCTTTGGCCGTGCTTGTTGTTAATAAAATTAAAGGTGTCCTGAACACGTTGGCGATTAAAGCGCCGGGATTCGGCGACCGCCGTAAAGAGATGCTTCAGGATATTGCTATCTTGACCGGTGGTCAGGTTATTTCCGAAGAAATCGGTCGTAAGCTCGATAGCGTCAAGGTTGAGGATTTAGGTCAGGCCGATCGGGTTGTTTCCGGTAAGGATGAATCTGTTATTGTCGGTGGTAAAGGGACTAAGGAGGCCATTGATGACCGTATTAGCATCCTTAAGAAACAGATTGATGAGACTGACTCCGATTTCGACCGCGAAAAGTTAGAGGAACGTCTGGCTAAACTGGCCGGAGGCGTGGCCGTTATTAACGTCGGCGCGGCGACGGAAGTTGAGCTTAAAGAGAAGAAAACCCGTGTTGAGGACGCGGTTCACGCCACTAAAGCGGCCGTTGAGGAAGGCATTGTTCCGGGTGGCGGCGTGGCCTTGCTTCGGGCGCGAAAAGCTCTGCTCGAGCAGAAATTAGAAGGTGAAGAGAAACTCGGCCTGGAAATCCTTTACCAAGCTTTAGAGAAACCAACCCGGATGATTGTTGAAAACGCCGGAATGGATTCGGGCTGGGTTATTCGGGAGATTGAAAGCCAGGGTGGTAATCATGGTTACAATGTTATGACGATGAAATTCGAAGATATGATTAAATCGGGAATTGTTGACCCGGCGAAAGTTACCCGTTCGGCTCTACAAAACGCCGTTTCCGTCGCTTCAATGATTCTCTCCACCGAAGCCCTGGTCGCGGATCTTCCCGAGAAAAAAGAAGCTCTGCCTTCAATGCCCGGCGGTATGGGTGGTATGGGTGGTGGCATGGGCGACTACTAGGCCCTTTGTTAAGATTGGACTTGACAAATAGAAACTGCGTGGTACTGTAAACCTACAACTGAATATTATAAAGCGTCTAACTGGAGTCACGATCCAGGATCCGCCTGGGGCGGAGCGCTGAGAGCCAAAATGCTCTACGGAGGTTGAACCGTAAAATACAACAGTCGATGTCGCGCTGCGGAGTCGGCCCAAGAGTCTAAAGGGGAAATACCTTTAGGAAACAAGGATGGGACCGCGGGAGGTCTTTTTTTAATGCCTCTCGTTCCTTGCTAATCATTTTTGTGATTGGTAAAGAACGAGAGGTTTATTTTTTTGGTGGTGGTAGCTCAATTGGTAGAGCGCTCTGTTGTGGACGGACTGGTTGAGGGTTCAACTCCCTCCCACCACCCCAAGCTCCGGGAAATATCCGGAGCACGCCCAAAAATCAAGATGGAAGAGAGGAGAAGAGGAGATGAAGGAGCCGGATCCGGCGGTCAAATGGTTCAACACCGTTTTCTACCCACAGGAGAAAACGGCCCGCGCGGTTCGGTACGAAGACGGAGTCCTGCCGCGGTTGCGTGCCGATGAACCCAGGCTTTTCACGCCCTGGGGCCCGCGTTACCACTGGCGGGAAAGAGGCGTCGAAATCTGTCCTGACGATAAGGAAG
>Ga0209211_10007733_pt1 | contig 14979 bp, 5 predicted proteins | sample RifGroA2_FD_183992 | JGI IMG/M metagenome (GOLD analysis project Ga0209211, IMG submission 183992) | Groundwater microbial communities from Rifle, Colorado, USA - Groundwater A2 (SPAdes) (version 2) | ecosystem: Environmental > Aquatic > Deep subsurface > Groundwater | place: Rifle, Colorado... | reverse complement strand
AATTGCCTCGTCATCATCGGCTTGCACCGGCACCGCCGCCTGGGCAATGATCGGCCCGCCGTCCAGCGCCGGAGTGACGAAATGCACGCTGCACCCATGCAGCCGCACCCCGGCGGCCAGCGCCCTGGCGTGGGTCTTGACTCCCGGAAACGCCGGCAGCAAGGATGGATGAATATTCAGCAAGCGGCCCTCGAAACGCTGCACGAAGCCGTCGCCGAGGATGCGCATGAAGCCGGCGAGCAGCACCAGATCGGGCGCGTGTCGCTCGATCTCGACCGCCAGCGCGGCATCGAAGTCCTCGCGCGAGGCAAAGCCGCGATGATCGATGACCAGCGTGGCGACACCGCGCGCGGCGGCGGCGGCCAGTCCCGCCACATCCGGGCGATTGCTGATAACTGCGGCGCAAGCACCGGGCAGTCCGGCGTCGAGCAAGGACTCCATGTTGCTGCCGCGCCCCGAAATGAGTATGACGTAGCGCTTCATCGCAACGCCATCACGGGAAGAAATACCGCCGTCGCCACGCTTTGCGCGACGCGGGCGATGGTGCGATGGCCCTTGTCGGCGATCAGGGTGGACAACAGATCGAGGTTGCCGATCATCCTGCCGAATTCGCGCTCGAAACTGAGATTCGCCGGTTGCGGCGCCACCGCCATCTCGTTGGAGAGCAGCAGCAGGGCGCCGCCCACGTCGCGCGCCGTCGCCAGCTTCCACGCGGCGATCTCAAGGTTGCGCGCACTGTTGTAGAGCTTCTGCGGATCGAGCTCGTCGAGCATGAAAAATTCGGTCTTTTCCTCGAACGCGGCATTCAGCATGGCGCCGAGACCGGCGATAAATACGGCCACCCGGTCGCCCTCGAAATCGGCGCGCAGACCGAGCAGGATCGCATCGGTGCCGCGCCTGCCGCCGGCTTCGGCCAGCCGCCAGCCGGTGCGCGGATCGAGCAGGCGATCGAGCGCCGCCTCGATGCTGGCATGACCGCCCTTTTTCCACTCATGAGGATTGCGTCGATAAAGTTTCTCGGCAAGCCGCCGCAGACTGGCGAATATTTCGCGACGGTGCAAATCGGCGACGCGGTCGACGTCCGTCTTGCCGATCTGCTTCGGATCGAACGAGGCTACCGAATTGCCCACCGACTCGCCCACTGAATTGCCGACCGAGCGGCCCTTGTCGTGGGCGCAGCCGGCCAGCAGCAGCACGATGACAACGACCGCCGCGCCGCGCATGTTCAGGAAGCCTTCGGCGCCAGGCGATGCCGCAGCCACGCCAGGGCCAGCGGCAGCAGCGAAAGGCCGATGGTGCCGAAAACGATGAGGGAAAGATTCGCCCGTACCCAGGGCAGGTTGCCGAACCAGTAGCCGGCCAGGCACAGCGAAAACACCCAGAGCACGGCGCCGCACAAATCGAAAATGAAATAGCGCGGGTAGGTCATGTTGCCGACCCCGGCGACGAAGGGCGCGAAAGTGCGCACAAACGGCATGAAGCGCGCCACCAGCATGGTCTTGCCGCCGTGCTTCTGGTAGTACGCATGCGTGATGTCGAAGGCCTTGCGATTGAAATAGCGGGACTTGTCCCCCCACGCCAGGATGCGCTTGCCGGCCCAGCGCCCGATCCAGTAATTGGTGTTGTCGCCGAGGATCGCCGCCGAGAGCAAAACCGCGATCACCATGCCGATGTCGAAGTTGCCGCCGCTGGTTGCCGCAAGCGCCCCGGCGACGAAAAGCAGCGAATCGCCGGGCAGGAAAGGCGTCACCACCAGACCCGTCTCGCAAAACACGATGGCGAAAAGAATGGCGTATATCCATGTGCCATACTGCGTCAGGAGCACGGCAAGGTATTTGTCCACGTGCAGGACAATGTCGATGAACTGGGCGAGAAGTTCCACAGGGAAGGATCGTCGAGGGAAAGGGGCGATTTTACCGGAAGCTATAATTCGCCCCCATGGGAATCATCAAGCCGCTGCCGGACCTCCTGATCAGTCAGATCGCCGCCGGCGAGGTGGTCGAGCGTCCGGCGTCTGTGCTCAAGGAGTTGCTGGAAAACAGCCTCGATGCCGGCGCCACAAGGATCGACGTGCAACTCGAAGAAGGCGGCGTGCGCCTGATCCGCGTCGTCGATGACGGCGGCGGCATCGCCGCCGACGATCTGCCGCTGGCACTGGCGCGCCATGCCACCAGCAAGATCGCCAGCCTCGACGATCTGGAGCGGGTCGGCAGTTACGGCTTTCGCGGCGAGGCGCTGGCTTCCATCGCTTCCGTGGCACACGTCGCCATTACCAGTCGGCAGGCGTCGCAAGCGCACGCCTTTCGCCTGCGCAGCGAAAAGAACGCGATAGAGCCGGCGGCGCTGGCCGGCGGCAGCGTGATCGAAGTCGCCGACCTGTATTTCAACACCCCGGCGCGGCGCAAGTTTCTCAAGACCGAAGCCACCGAATTTGCCCATTGCGACGAAGTCCTGCGCCGCATGGCGCTGGCCCGGCCCGATGTCGCCTTCACCCTGAGCCACAACGGCAGCGCCAAACGCCGTCTCGCCAGCGCCGACTTTCCACGACGCGCCAAAGAAATCATCGGCGAGGAGTTCTTCCCGCATGCGCGAGCGCTCGATGCCGTCGCCGGCCCGCTGCGGCTTTCCGGCCTTGCCGCCCTGCCCGCCTATTCGCGCTCGGGACGCGACGAACAATACTTTTTCGTCAATGGCCGCTATGTCCGCGACAAGCTGCTGACGCACGCCGCGCGCCAGGCCTGGGCCGACATCCTGCACGGCGCGCGGCAGCCGGCCTACGTGCTGTTCCTCGAACTCGACCCGACCGGCGTCGATGTCAATGTCCATCCGGCGAAGACCGAAGTGCGCTTTCGCGATGCGCGCGGCATTCACCAGTTTGTCTTTCACGCCCTGCAACGCACGCTGGCGACGCCGCTTTCCAGTGCGGCAATCCCGGCAGAGGCCTCGCCGCCGCCAGCGCCGTCAAGCTTTTCGTATGCGCGCCAGTCCGGCCTGGCCATCGGCGAACGCGCCGCGCAGCCCTACCTCGAATTCGCCCAGGCGGCGTTTGCCGGAGCCGCAACCGCCGCATCGCCAGCGCCGACTCCTGGTACTCCGGCCGACGGCGCCGCGCCGCTGCTCGGCTACGCCATCGCCCAACTGCACGGCGTCTACATCCTTGCCCAGAATGCCAACGGTCTGGCGCTGGTGGACATGCACGCCGCGCACGAACGCATCCTCTACGAAAAACTGAAGCACAGCCTCGATGCCGGCCCGCCGGCGACGCAAGCGCTGCTGGTGCCGCTGCTGCTGTCCGCCAGCGAGGCCGAAATGGCGACGGCCAGCGAACAATCCGCCGTACTCGTCCGGCTTGGTTTTGCCATCGCCGCCGCCGGCCCCAGAGAACTCGCCGTGCGCGGCCTGCCGGCGCTGCTGGCCGGCGGCAACGCGGTCGACCTGGTGCGCTCACTGCTCCGCGAACTGGCCGAACATCCCGCCAGCCGCGTGGTCGAAACCCGGCGCAATGAACTGCTGGCGACCATGGCCTGCCATGGCGCGGTGCGCGCCCACCGGCAGCTCACTTTGCCCGAAATGAACGCCCTGCTGCGCCAGATGGAAGAAACCGAGCGCGCCGACCAGTGCAACCACGGTCGACCGACCTGGGTTCAGTTGTCCATGACGGAACTCGACCGGCTGTTCATGCGCGGACGCTGAACAACATTTGGCTATCCGGTTCAGGCATTCGCACTCCGACACGAACAGAACATCCGTCAAGCTTCCGGGCGAGCAAGGCTCGGCCAGGAATTCATCCACCCAATTTAATTTTCCCGCCGGCTCACGTTGCGTATGTAGGCCAGATCGATTCGACGTGCGGCCAAGGCGACCTTCTCCGCAAAAGCGTTGGCTTGCGGGTCTTCCGCAGCAACGACCGCTGCCCATTCGAGGATGTCGGAAACAGCGCCTTGCTCAGCCAGATCGCGCAACTGCTGCATCCTTTCGGGCGACGGCGGCGCGTCGAACGGCTCACCAACCATGGTCCTGCCCATAATGGGAGCGACTTGAGTGCCCGTGTCGAATTGCAGCAATTCCGCTACCCGCGACAACATCGCATCGGCATCGACGGGCTTGAGAAATGTAGCAGTAAACGACAGATCGGACGGCCAGTTGGCGGGTGGATAGGGATAGACCGACGAGACCAGGATCACCGGCGGTCCACCGCCATCGCCATGGCGGGCGCCAATCGCACGCAGTACATCCCAACCGCTGGTCTGCGGCATCTTCTGGTCGGTCACAACGAGATCGAACGGCTGCGCGGCCTCTGCGGCAATCGCCTCTGCTCCGCTGGCAACCGCAACAACCGCGAATCCGGCGCTCTCGAACAGGCGACGCAGAAAGTCGCGGAATACATCATCGTCTTCGGCCACGAGTATCCTTCGCTCGACTTCTGTCCCATCGGGCAAGACCCGGTGAGAGTGTGGCCTGGGTGCCGTGGTTTCAGTAACGACGGCGCAATCGATACAGAAAAAGAACCGGGAACCCTGGCCCGGCGCGCTCTCGACCGCAATCTCGCCCCCCATGAGGTCAACCCATTTAGCAACGATGGCCAATCCAAGGCCGATACCCCGCGGCGATACCCACTCGCCAGCGACGCGATATAACGGTTCAAAGATACGACGTTGTTCCTCTTCCGGAATACCGATTCCACTATCCGTAACACTGAAGCAAAGGCTCGCAAACTCTCCGGGCGCCGGCGCGGGTGTATCGCTGGCGACCTTCAGTGTTATGCAACCGTTCTCGGTGAATTTACAGGCATTGTCGAGCAGGTTCAGCAACACCTGGCGCAAGCGTTTGGCGTCGATCGCCACCACGGCGGGCAGAGGGTCGACAACATTCATTTCGAAACGGTTGCCGTGCTTCTGCGCCAGCATTTCGGCGTGTTCGCCGATGCCGCTGACAAAGACGTCGAGTCGCACGGGCTCGATCATCAATTCCTGGACGCTATCCTCGCCTTTTGCAGCGTGAATCAGGTCATCGATCAGGGACAACAGATGATGTGCGCTGCGTTCGATAGCGCCGGGTTCGAGACGCTTCGCCGTCTGCGCATCGGTTGCCAGAACGGCCGCATAGCCGAGAATGGTGGTCAGCGGCGCGCGCAAGTCATGGCTGACATGCGCCAGAAAATCGCTCTTGGCCTGACTCGAAGCGTCCGCCGCTCGCAAGGCCTGGTGCAGTTCGTCTGTTCTTTCGGCGACCTGTTCTTCCAGCTTGCGCCGGTTCCGCGCGTCGAGCCGCGCATTCTCCCGTTGCAGCAGTACGACACGGTCGGTCACAGCCCATAGCATCAGCGTCGTGGCCGCAAGCATGGCCCAGGGCGTGGCTTCAACAAAGACAACCGCATGGGGAATTAGTCCATACCCGATCATCACCCGCGTGATCACCATCCCCCACAAGATCACCATCGCCAGCAGGACGAAGCGGGCGCCGACCAGCCCCTTGCGCCATGCCAGAACAGCGGCGACCGGTGACACCAGAGCGGCTGCCAGCATAAAGGGCTGGGAAACCTGTATGGCGAAACGATAGTCGCCCAGGATCGCGATCGCCCCCGCCAGGCATTCACCGGCGATCACTACCCGCATGAACTTGTCGATGCGTGGCAGCAGCTTTCGGCTTTGCAGAAAAACGCGCAGGTAAAGCAACTCGGACAGCGATGCGAGGGCGGGCGCCGCCCCCACGATGCGCAAGTCCCATTCCGGCGCATCGGGCCACAAATAGCGCAAGGTGTAGCCGGCGAAACCACTCTCGAAGATGAGGTAGCAGAAGACAGCCGACGCCTGGTACAGGAACGCCGACTGGCGCAGCGAAAAAAACATGAACAGGCCCGAGAACACCACCATGCCGAGCGCACCGAAGAGAAGGAAATTCCGCTTGTGAAGGTCATCCTCGACCGTGCGAAACGTCATCTGATCCCACAGGGAGGCTTCAAGACGCATGGTCGTCTCGCTGGCGATGCGCAGGTAGAACGTCTGTGTTTGTCCCGCCGCCAGTTGCAGCGGCAGCACGGGTTTCTCTTCGGCCACCGGTCGTTCGCCGAAGCGCAGGCGCGCCCCGGTCTCAATGCGATCAACCCGACCGTCGTCGTGGGGCACAAACAGGGTTACCTCGCGCAGGCGGGCGAAGTCCAGCACCAACCAGCGTTCCAGCGCCTGGTCGCTGCGGTTCGCGATGCGCACTCGCAGCCAGTACGCTGCCTTCGAGTAACCGGGATTCAGCAGCTTCGGCGTCGCCGCGACAAAGGTCGAGCGTCCCTCACGTTCCTCGGCCTGCAAATCCTCGAACGAGAGGCGGGCGGAATCGTCGCGCCGGATTTCCAGCAGGCCATTGAGCGGCTGCATCGTGTCGGTCGGTCCGACAGCCAGCACCGCAGCGCCGGAAACAGGCGATAGCGAAAACAACAGGAGCAGAAGACAAGCGAAGCGGGCAAACATGCGGCGCAGTCTACTGCGCTTTCGTTTGCTGTCGACCAGGCCGGCCTACGTGATCTTGCCGGCGCGAACGCCTTGCCGATAGTCGCGCGGACTCATGCCGAAGCGCTCGCGGAAGGCCGTCGAGAAGTTCGCCGCATTCGGATAGCCGAAGAGCGCGCCAATCGACTGGATTTCCATGCCGGTTTCGGCGAGCATCTCCCGCGCGCGGCGCAAGCGCTCTTCACGGATGAAGCCGCTCACGCTCATGCCGACCCGCGAACGGAATACATCCAGCAGGCGCTTTTCGTGGGTGCCGATGGCCGCCGCCAGTTCCGCGGTACTGGGCGGCGCGTCGAGACAATCCGCCAGCATCGACGTGGCGGCCGCCAGCAGCGCATCTTCTTCGGAAGGCTTGCTTGCCGACGACGGAAGCGTTCCCGTCGTCGCATCGCGCTGGCGACGCGCCAGGCGGATGTGGATGTGCGCGCGCGCCAGCACTTCGTCGAAATCGAAAGGCTTGCCGATGTAATCCACGGCACCGGCATTGAGTCCGGCGACACGATCTTCCACGGCATTTGAAGCGGTAATGAAAATCACCGGGATCGATTTTGTGCGTTCGTCGGCCTGGAGCAGGCGGCATGCCTGAATACCGTCCATGACCGGCATGCGCAGGTCCATCAGGATCAGATCGGGCAGCAATCCGGTGGCCTTGTGATAGCCGTCCCGACCGTCGCTCGCCACGAACAGCCTGAAGCCGTAGTGACTCAGATGGTTGACCAGCAGAGCTTGGTCGTCGCGCGAATCCTCCACCACGAGAATGCGACCGGAGCCGCATTGATGCGTGGTGTTAAGCGTATTTTGAAATTTGGATAACTTCACATCAAGCCTGCAAGCGATCCACGGGATGTAGCGCCTAAGACGCAAGATGGATGACGCCGCTGATTCTAACGGGATTGGCGACTGTCTCGGGCGCCAAGAATATGTTTTCCAAGCGCCAAACGTATTGGCGGCTACATCAAAAGTCATGTACTGCGGCCCGTATAAGCTACGCGCCAGCGAAGTGCCGGGGTTGCCGGGATGCCGGGGTTGCCGGGATGCCGGGGTTGCCGGGATTTTGACGTTATCCCGGCCAATGGCACCAAGGTCAAATGTCCAACAATTTCATCCGAACCGTATCAATCCAAGTCAGCGTCTGAGGAGCTTTTCGTGCGCAAAATGCCCGCCCACCTTTCTGCTCGCCTGCCCAAGTCTCCCCGCAGTCGCAGCCGACTTCTGGCACTCGAACCGCGCTACCTCTTCGACGGCGTCGCCCTGACCGACGCGCCGCACGATCCGTCGCACCTGGACACCCCGCAAGTATTGCCCGACACGGCGCCACGCGATACTACGACAGTTGCCATCAAGGTGGATTCCGGCGCTGACCGGGAAAATATCGAATCTTCCGCTTCCGTGTCGTCATCCAACGAGTTCCTGTTCATCGATCCGCAGATTGCGAATTATGAGGAACTGGTCGCAGCGGCGCGCCCCGGCGTCAAGGTCATCGTCCTCGACGATTCCCGCGATGGCATGGAACAGATCGCCGAAGCCTTGCAAGACCAGAGCAACGTTACCGCAATTCACCTCGTCACCCACGGTAATAGCGGCGAGTTCTACCTCGGCAATACGGTCATCAACCAAGCCTCGCTGGAAGCGCGGAGCGACGATCTCATCGCCCTGCGCCAGAAATTGTCGGCGAACGCCGACATCCTGATCTACGGCTGCGACGTAGCGCAAAACGATGCAGGGCGCGCCATGCTTCGGCATCTGGCCGACTACACCGGCGCCGATGTCGCCGCCTCGTCCAACCCGACCGGCAACGAATCGGGCACGGCAACCGGCGCCGACTGGAACCTCGAATACCAGGTGGGCCAGATCGACACCTTGGCATTCCTGGCTACGGTTCCGGCGGCGTTCGACGGACGTCTTTCAACCATCGCCCTGAATGGATCGAGTGGCTGGACGGCCATCATGTTCGGCGCCGCCAAGGACCCGGACGGTGACAGCCAGGCCGGCGCGGCCGACACCGACATCATCGGCGACGCGGGCCACGGCTCGCTTTACTCCGCCTATGATGACAACGGCACGGCGACCACGGCGGACGATTCCCTGGCCTTTCGCATGCGCATCGACAACCCGACAAGCACCACGTCAGGCAGCGAATATTTCGGCGGCGTGGCCATTGTCGGCATGGATGCCAACCAGGATGGCCGCATCGACATCTTCATGTCGGTCGATGGCCGCAACAACACTCAGGCGGTACGCCTGCTCGATCCCGGCACCGACGCGAACATCTCCCCAAGCACGACCTCGACTTCGCCACTGCCGACCGGATGGCTGCCCAGCAACGGCATTTATCCCTTCTCCAACACCAGCATCTACAACGTCAGCGCCGTTTCGGAAAGTACCGACCCGCACTGGGGAGCGTCCTCGTTGTCTGGCGGCAGCAACGCCGACTTGACCGGCGATGGCAAGGCTGACGCCTTCGTCAGTTGGAAGATTTCCATGTCCGACCTCGCCACCGTCCTGGCCAAAGCCTCGCCGGTGGACCGTAGCGGCGTCTACGGCCCGCGGGGTGCGACCGGCATCGCCGGGTTCACCAAGGACACCACGGTCAGCTATGTCAGTTTCACCCAGACCCAGCCCGGCCCGATCAATGGCGATTTGAACGGCATCGGCGCCAGCTACGACAAGAACGCCACCTTCGCCACCCTGGGCGCCATCACCGCGCCGATGTCGGCGAGCAATCCGGCAAATGATGGACCCGGTATCGTCATCGGCGAGCCAATCAGCGGCGGCACGCTGAACGACGCCGAGGACAACAGCGTCACCCTCTCCGGCACCAGTTCCAACCTGGCCGATGGCACCAATGTCAGCCTTACGGTCAGCGACGGAAGCGCCACGCTGACCTTCACCAATGTCACGACGATAGGTGGCGGCACCTGGAGCGCCGCCGGGTTGGATCTGTCCACTCTCGGCAATGGCGCGCTGACCGTGACGGCAACTGCCGGCAGCACCACTGACACCGCGAGCGTGCTGCACGACAAGACGGCGCCGACCATTGCCATCGACCAGCAGGCCGCCGCCCTCTCCGGCACGCCAACGTTTACCGGCACCACCGATGTTCCGGTGGGATCCTCGATCACCGTCACTGTCGATCCGGACAACAACAGCGGCACGGCCAACAGCATCGTCTATCAGGCGGTGGTCGGTTCCGGCGGCGTCTGGTCGCTGAACACGGCCACGGCGACGCCGACGTCCGGCACGCTGCCCAACGGCGGGCTGGTCAGCTACAGCAAGGTCACCGCCAGCGCCACCGATGCCGCCGGCAACTCCGCCACGGCCACGGCGCAGAACCGCCCGACCGTGACGAGCCAGAGCACCAACGACACTACCCCGACGTTGACCGGCACCTGGACCAACATTGCCGGCGACACGCTGACGGTAACGATCAATGGCGTGACCTATTCCACCGGCGGCACGCCGGCGCTGGTCATCAACAACAATACCTGGAGCATCACGCCCACCGCCGTCTTGACCGCAGGCCAGACCTATGACGTCACCGCCACCGTCACCCGCTCCGGCGCGGTGCTGGACACGACGACCAACGAGCTGACGATCACCAACACGCCAATCAAGGTCATCGACATTGCCGGCGGCGCCACGGCCAGCGGATCGGACACCACTCCGACCATTACCGGCACATCGTCGAACGCCGGCGGCTATGTCATCGTCCGGCTCGACCCCAACAACGACGGCAACCTCAGCGACGCCGTCACCTATTCGGTAACGCCCGACGGCGGCGGCAATTGGTCGCTCGACACCGGCAGCGTCACGCCGATATCCGGTACCGTGCCGAGCGGTGGTTTTGTCGGCGCCACCGGCATCGTAGCGACCGACAGCACGGGCGTCGTGTCCGACACGCAGGTGCTGACGGTGACGACGCCTACCATCGCTATCAGCAGCATCACCAGCACGGCTACGACCGACACTTACGCCGTGGTCGACAACACCGGCGCTGCCGCGAACTACCTCAATATGACGGAGGATAACAGCGTCACGATTTCCGGCACGGCAACCAGCGCAACTACCGTGGATCTGGTGATCGCCGATGCTTATGGCAACTCGGTTGAGGTCAATGGCATAGCGGTGAGCGGCGGCAACTGGTCGACGACCGGGAATGATTTGTCGAACCTCGACAACAGTACGCTGACCGTAACGGCGACGCTTTCCGGTACCGCCATATCAGCCACCAATACTGCGGTGACGCACGACAAGACCGCACCGCGCATTTTCAATACCACGCAAAGTACGGTGCAGAAGACCTCCGGTCAAACGTACAAAGGTTCCAGTGAGCTCGCTAACGCCACTTCACTGACGGTCGGTCTCTACACAAGCAGCGGCTACAGCACGCTCGATCAAACCGCCTATACCACCACGGTCGATGCTCAAGGCAATTGGACGATTACCACAACCAGTAACCTGGATAACAGCACGGCGCCTGTCTATATCCGCGTTGCGCCAACCAACCTGACAACAGACGCGGCCGGCAACAAGGTGCTTGCCAATGATGCGTCCCGCGTCGTCAGCCAGAGCCAGGGAAATGTCAGTAGCTTGATCAACGCCTACGCCATCTCCGATGGTTTGATCACCGTAGATGAAATTGGTAGCGGCCTGACCATCATCGGTGACACCAACCTCACATCGCGACCGGTCACTGTAACGATAACTGACGGCACCACCACCGTAACGAAGAGCACCACGAGTGGCGCCACCTACACCCTCGGCACACAGAATTGGTCCGTCAGCCTGACCACCGCCGAAGTGCAATCACTGAGAAACGGTCAACTGACTGTCACAGCGTCAGTGAGCGATACCAGCAACGTGTCGGTTTCAGACGTTGAGCTACCGTTGTTATCACTGGTCACGCCGACGCTCACCATCACAGACAATGTCTCCGGAACAGCAGCCGGCGATGTAACCTTCACGTTCACCTTTAGCGAAGCAGTGAGCGGCTTTACCCAAAGCGATATTACGATTACCGGCGGAACGGCCGCAGCCAACAGCCTTACCGGGAGCGGAGGGACGTATTCCCTGGTTGTCACACCGACCACAAACAGCAGCGGCAATATCGTGGTGAGCGTCGCCAACAGCACCTGCACCGGAACCTCGACAGGCCGCAACAACGTCGGCGATACCGATACCCAGCCGTTCGAAACCACCGGTGCCGCCGCCGCGCCGACCGTGACCATCGACATCGACAACCTGGCCACCGACACCACGCCGCTGATCAGCGGCACCACCAGCCTGTCGGCCGGCGCGCCCATCGTCATCGCCGTCGATCCGGACAACGATGCCACCACAAACAACAGCGTTACCTACTCTGCCACGGTGCAATCGGGCGGCACCTGGAGCGTCGATACCGGCACGGCGACGCCGACTTCCGGCAGCTTGCCGGCGGACGGCCTGCCCACCTACGCCAAAATCACCGCGACCACCACCAACGCCTACGGCAACAGCACCACCGCAACCGGCCTTAACAAGCCCACCGTTACCAGCCAGACGACCAACGACAATACACCCACGGTCAGCGGCAAGTGGGCCAACATCGCGGGAGACACGCTTTCCGTGGTGGTGAACAGCGTCACCTATACGGGCGGCAGCCTCGCCATCAGCGGCAACACCTGGTCGCTGACGCCGACTTCCGGCATCGCCGACGGCACCTACAGCGTCGCAGCCACCGTCACCCGCAGCGACGCGACCAAGGCCGACATCACCAGCAGCGAGCTGACCATCGACACATTGGGCACCGTAGACATTACCGGCGGCGCCACCGTCACCACCACCGATGCCACTCCGCTCATCGCCGGCACCACCGCCGGTCTCGCCGACGGCACGGTGTTGACCCTCAGCGTGGATAGCGACAACAACGGCTCCTACGACCTGGTGTACAAGACGACTGTCAGCAGCAATGCCTGGTCGGTGGATACCGGCTCGGCCACGCCCTACAGCGGTTCCTTCCCGGCGAGCGGACTAAGCGGATCGACGCCGATCACAGCCACCGCCAGCGACCCGGCAGGCAATGTCGGCACCGACACCCAGACCCTGGTCGTCGACGTCACGCCGCCGGTCATCGCCATCACCTCCAACAATCGCACCGCCGACGCATCGCCGGTAATCACCGGCAGCACCGACCTGCCCGCCGGCAGCATCATCAGCGTCACCATCAATCCGGGCGGCGGCGCCACCGGCGACGCTTTCACCTACAGCAACGTCGTCGTCCAGACCGGCGGTATTTGGTCGGTGGACACCGGCAACGCCGCCAATACCGGTACCCGCAGCGACCTCTCGGGCGCTACCAACACCGTCACCGCCACGGGCACGGATGCCGCCGGCAACAACGCCACCGCGACCGGCAACGTAGCCATCGTCGCCAACACGCCAGCCATCACCATCACCGAGCCGCTTGACTGGAACAGCGGCAACTCGAACGGCACCCTCAGCGCCGCAGAAGACGATACGGTCATCATCAAGGGCACCACCACCGACGTACCCGTAGGCAGTACCCTGGCCGTCACCATCTCCGACGGCACCACCACCATCACCGATACCGCCACGGTTCAGGCCGGCGGCAGTTGGCAACTCGCCGTCATCAACCTCAGCGCCCTCAACAACGGCGTCATCAGCGTCAGCGCCACCTTCGTCGACGACACCGGCAACAGCTACGCCGACGCCGCCTCGGTCCTGCACGACAAGGCGGGCACGGTCTCCATCGATAGCATCAGTAACGACACTAGCATACTCGGCGACTTCATCACCAGCGACCAGACTTTGATCTTTAACGGCTCTGCCTCCGCCAATGCCAACGTCGACCTTACCCTGAGCGGTGCAGCCAGTTTCAGCACCACCGTAACCGCCAACAGCAGCGGCGTCTGGACCTACAACTACACGGGAACCAGCCTGGCGGCCGGCAACTACTCCCTGCAAGCTGTCAGCGGCGCCACCGCCACCCAGGCCATCGTCATCGACACCACGGCACCAACCGCACCCACGGTGGCGAGCCTATCCACTTCCGATACCACACCTGCCATCACCGGCACCGCAACAGTCGGCGCTGGCGAGACGCTGACAGTTGCCGTCAACGGCGTCACCTACACCGCCGGCGACGGTAACCTGGGCCTCTCCGGCACGAACTGGACGCTCAATATCCCGACCGTTAACGCACTGTCTCCCGCCGTCAGCGGCGGCTTCAACGGGGTCTATTCCGTAACCGCGACCGTGACCGATACAGCGGGCAACGCCACGGCAGATGCCACGAGCGGCGAACTGACCATCAGCGACACCACTGCCCCGGTCATCGATCTCGATCCATCCGATGGCGCCACGCTCAACCACAGCGCCACCAGCAACAACGGCGCCGCAGTCAGCTTGGACGACAACAGCGATGGGGCCACCCTCGTCGAGGCGTCCGACAAACTCAACAACCTCACCCTGACCACTGGCGGCTTGCAAGACGGCGCCAGCGAGAAGCTGATATTTGGCTCCACCACGGTTGCCGCCGATGGCAGCGATATCGGCAGCGTAGACGTCACCGATATCACCGTCGGCGGTGTGCGCGTCAACATCACCCACGCCGGCAGCATTTTCAGCATTCAAAAATACGATTTCAACGACCTGACTACTGCCGAGGCCCAAGCGGTTATTCGGGATATTCGCTACCAGAATTTTGCGGGTGGGGCCAGCACAGTGGGCAACAGAACTTTCGCCTTTGCTGCGATTGACGACGCCGGAAACACCGCAGCGACTGCAACCAGCACGGTGACGGTTGCAATCGGTGGCGATACCACGCCGCCGGCAGACCCCGTGATCACCAATGTCACCGAACTTGCGGGCGATCCCAACGCCGCCGACCTCATCACCAAAGACAACACCCAGGTTCTGACCGTCACGGGAGAAACCGGCGCGACACTCAAGGTTTTCACCAACGCCGGCGTATTGGTGAATCAGGGCAACTATTCGGTCAGCGAAACGACCGGCACCTACACGGTTGACTTTGGATCCTACGTCCTTGCAGACGGCTTGTATAAAGTCACCTTGACCGATGCCTCGAATAACCAAAGCGGCTATTCAAATACTTTTACTGTCGACACCACGGCGCCTGCCACCGGCAGCGGCGCCACCGACGTCAATGTTGTCTCGATCACCACCGACTCTGGCGTCGCCGCCGACTTCCGCACCAACGACACCCAGTTGTCGATTGCCGGCAGCTTCAACGCCGCCGATACCAACATTCTGACGGTGAGCCTCAACGGCACCACCTACACCCTGGGCACCGACGCCGTCCTCACCGCCGTCGGCAACGTGTGGACCCTGAATGCCACCGGCGTCACCCTGGCCGAAGGTACCTACCCGGTGGTGGCCACTGCCACCGATCTGGCCGGCAACGCCGCCAGTGACACCCAGAACGTCGTCATCGACACCACGGCGCCTGCCACCGGCA
>Ga0209211_10007732_pt1 | contig 14980 bp, 9 predicted proteins | sample RifGroA2_FD_183992 | JGI IMG/M metagenome (GOLD analysis project Ga0209211, IMG submission 183992) | Groundwater microbial communities from Rifle, Colorado, USA - Groundwater A2 (SPAdes) (version 2) | ecosystem: Environmental > Aquatic > Deep subsurface > Groundwater | place: Rifle, Colorado... | reverse complement strand
CCTGAGGAACTTGTCGAATTCAAATCATTCTGAAAAACATCGTTGCATTCAGAGGCACTTAAAGCGTAGCCAGTCCAGAACCTGAAATTAGACAAAGTTCCGTTCCAGTCAGCATCCTGCCCAGGACCTATTTCAATTGGCTGCGTCCAGTTTCCATTGGAAGAAAATCCAGTGACTGAGTTTGCCAAAGTCCCATTGTAATAATAATTAACAGTGTTCTGCTGGTTGTTAAAGGAGATACACAAATGAAATAAAGAGTTATTTCCAATAACAACTTTTGTGGGATGTGCAAAATTACCATGGATTTGAGAGCTTAAATTGCCATTCGTTCCTTTCTGTATTTGCAATTGCCCTAAACCGCCAGTGTCGACTCTGAATATAGCCCTTCTGTTGTTTGGCATTGCTCTTGTGTTGGAAACAACGGCAAAAGTGAAGCTCATTCCGCTTTCATTCAATGCGACTTCTGTCCAGTTTGTGATTCTCGGGTTGTTGTTATACCTTCTGGTTGCCAGCATATCAGTTTATTGTGCTATTGAGTATAAAAGATTTGCGCTGTTTAAAGGCAAATGTTTTTTGGTTTTTATTCTTCTGTAAAAGTTCTTGGTTTTAGTTCAAGATTATAGTGGTTTGAGAAAACTGTAGTGGAATCTTGGCCTTGGAAACCCTTTTTATGATTTTAAACCTTCAATAAAAAAGGGCTACAATACTAAGTATTAATGCAACTACAAACGCGGGGTACTTCCATTCAGATTCAATAATAAAATTATTGATGATTACTTTTCTAACTAAAATAAAACTTACGACATCAGCAAATAGTCCTATGGAAGCGATGGTTAACAATATTCCAACGAGAAAATCATGATTAAATCCACGAATTATGTGGACAACTAAATATACAATTCCGTACAGTCCAATACTCGTAAAGTAGATTCTTTTTTGATGTGGATTTAAGTCTTTCATAAAAAAATTTGTAGTTTTCATTTGCATCCCTTCTTACAATAAGCATTGCCAGTTCCGTGTCCTCCCTTCCAAATACTACCTAATGCTTGATATTTTTTATACATTACTACACTATCTCCTTGTTTTTTTAGTTTAACATCCTTAATACTTTCTCCTTTCTGAAGCCCCCCAGTAGGCAAATAGACACTATACAAGTTAGCAACAGCACTGAACAAATTATTTCGTATCGAATAACCTTGAATAATTCCATTAGTAGCTGAAGGGCTCTGTGCAAAAGTCTGTAGACTCATCAAGTTACTTAATACTTTAAATCCTATTTGTTTTGTCACCCATGCAGTCCCACTTACATACACTCCAATACCTGACCTAACTCTATCAATATTTTCATTTCTGAATGGATCTTTTTGATCTCTACTAATAATATCATTTAATGATTCATCAAAAGGTAGGTCATCTATTGTTTCTCCATATCCTGTAAAACTTTTGATTCCTCTTTGAACCGTGTAATCTCTATGCACTTCGACATCCACAGTTACTCCGGTTGATTGTCCATTGATTACTACTGGTGTACTAACTTTATCAACTTTGGCTTCGGTCACTCTGCCTACATAAGAATCATCATCATAAATTGCCGTTATTTCATCTCCATTATAATACTCGTTTCTTGCTTCTATTCTATGACCATCAAAGTCTGTAAAGGTGTATGGATTATCTCTAGCGTAAGCGAATCTATTCAATTGTTGAGGATCATGGGGTTTTGGAATTTGAGAGTCTGGGGTAACATATTTTCCCCAATTCTGGTTATACCTTCTCGCCATAAAATCATAATCTTGAGTTTGTGAGTCAAATTCCTTTCCGGTGTAGTCTTTCCTTGTTTCTTTTCCACCCTCAATAATATTTCCAAAAGGCTCATAAAAAGTATTCTCCACAACATTTCCCGATAAATCAGTTATCAGCGAAGTCGACCCTTCACCATCAGAATGCATAAACTGTTTTGCTCCATTTGAATTAACCTGCGCAACCAGCTGTCCATCCTGATAAACATACTTCTCTGTAAAGTTACCAGAGCTATTCTGAATATTTATAAAGTTTTCATTAACATAAAACACAGAATAATTCTTTACTCCATTAGAAAAAACATCCTTAATCAAGATGCGTTCTTCAACTGGATGCCACACGAATTCTTCTAAAATATTTCCACTAATTAAATTTCCAGACCTAATTCTTATCAATTGATTCAATTCATTGTACTCTCGATAATACCCATCTCCAAAAATTAAATTTCCATTTTTGTCATAGCCCAAAGATTGTATAGTTGTATTGGTTGATGGTGAACTTGAAGAACCTGCAGTTGTATTTGTGTCTGCATTAAAAACATCCGAGCATTCGGTTGTGCTCAACTCATATCCATTCCAGATTCTTAAATTCTTTAAGGTTCCGTTAAAAACACCAGTATTGTAATCGTTATGACCTATTTTAAAGCCTCCAGATGTGAAATTGCTGGTGCAGCTCAAGGAAAAGTTGTTTACGATCGTTCCGTTTCTTCTAACTACAAACCTGTTTGTTGACGGATTCCAGGACATGCAAAGGTGTGCAAATGTGTTGTTTCCTAATTGGATTCCTGTTTGGGCTCCAGAACCACACAGAGCAATAGATAAATTTCCTGCATTGTTTCCGCCAATCTCTAGGGGATTTGTTCCTGCCCCATTATCGTGAATGAAATCAAAAGAGCCGGATTTTCTCTTGTTAAACAAGAATGAAATGCTATACCCCTGGTCTGTCCTTGGCAAAGCTGATTTTGAGGCGTTCAATAACAATGGCATGCCGCAGCAGTTTCCCGGCGGTGTGAAATTCAAATAAAGAATTCCACTGACATTGATTAGATTAACGTAATCTGTGTATCCTGAAGACCAGGTTAAATTATTATGCCATTTCTCACCTGTTGCATAATCATATACAATTAAATCGTTTTTATTTGTGTTATTTATCGGAAGGTAAACTGACATGTTTGTGCTTACCGCAGTTGGGTCTATGATTTTGTGCCATTTTGACCAATCATTGTTTTTGGTATCGAGTCTTACGTTGATATTCTTATTGTCAACTTTATTTAATGAAACCGTCAAATTAGGATCATTTAGAAGTATTGCCATGTCCTTATACAGCAATCTGTCGTCAAGAACTTTGACATCATCACTGCATGTTATGTTGTAATGGATGTATTCTGTATTCAATCCCTTTGCTGCCAAGTCATCAGAATTGGCAAAATCATATCCTGAAAGGTCAAAGTCAAAAGTGTATGAATTTGGAGTTTTCTTCGTAATTAACTCCGTACTTGTCAAATCAATGTCAGTGTCATAAATCCTTGCTTTTGGCACACTGAAAGTGCATGTCAGTTGCGGTGTGGTCAATTCAATCTTGTCATAGTCTTTGTGAACTGAAATGTCATCTGACCATTCTGCGGCGAATACAGCAGGCAAGGATATTATCAAGTAGGATAAAGTCATTGCAACAAATCTGAGATACCTGTTCATGAAACAGCCACCCCTGTTGCGTTGTCGTTGTAGGTGGAAGAGTTAATCACAAAGTTCAATGGGTAGATTCCTGACGATGAGAAATTGCTTTCAATAATCACTAGAGCAGATTGTGAAGTGCTCAACGACAAGTTTAAGGTTGAATTAATGACCGTTTCTGTGTTGTTTAGTTTCCATCCAATGTTCAAGGGCTGAGTGTTGTCAACAATCTGGGCAGAAACTATATTCCTTGATGTGCTCTCAAACAAAGTCTCTAATTTGCTGATCTGTATCTGCCTTATCTTGAAGACTTCTATTAAATTATCTTCCTGCAATGTCCTGTTGAAGACTTTGACATTCATGGTTTTGTCCCCTTGCGAGAAATCCTGCTCAACAATAACAATCAAAGATTCATTACTTGTAAGATTCATTGTATAATTCAAAACTGGCTGTGAAATGTTAAAGAATGCTGTTGTATTGATTGAGTTCCTGTTGGTAATTATGAAATCAAATATTCTGGTGGTGGCATTCTTCAATGTCGAATAGAACTGGTTCAAATCTATCCACTTGATGTAGTAATACTCTGTGTAAGTGTCGGTAAAGTTTCCAAAGCCTATTGTTGTTTGTACTTTCTTCAATCCGCCATTTGTGAAGTTTATTTCCTGTGAAACAGATGATGAAAGTCCCTGACTAATGGAAGATATTGTGTCATTGTACCGATTTCCGTTTGCTGTGATGTTCCATTTTATGTTATTCAAATTTGAATAGTAGTTCTTTACGTTGAACTTTACCAATATTGTATCTGAATCAACAATAGTGGAATTGTAGTTCTCAATCTTGATTCCGTCAAAATTTGTAATCAGTGTCCTTGACTGGTTTCCATCGGAAGAGTTGATTTTGCAGGTAATGTTAACTCCACCATTTAGGGAGTAATTGTACTCCATAATGATCATCAAGGACTGGTTTCCTGACATATTGAATGCTTTTGTTGAAATTACGCCATTCGAGCAGTTCCAGCCCCAGTTTTGGCTTAAATCGCTCAAAGTGTTTTGAACAGAGAATTCAGTCACAATCAAAGTTGCGTTTTGCTTCAAAGCGCTAATGCTGTTTGCAATAGCCCCAAAAGCAAGCTGCAACGGCTCAAAGTCAGAAGCTCCGTTGGCAGTTCCTGTCAGGTTGATTTTGTAATTTCCTCCTCGGGAGTATGAGTTTTCAACAATCACCAAAGCATTCTCGCTTTTGTTCAAATTGAAGGCAACGTTTGAAGTAATGATGTTGTTGTCATTGAATTCAGCTGTCCAGCTTACATTGTTCAATGAAGTGTTCTTGTCATTCACGATAAAGAAATTCACCACCTTTGATTTGTTTGATGTTGCCACTATATCCTGCTTGTAGACGTCAACGCCAGTGCCTGTGGTAATAACGCTGCTGGGAGCATGGGGGATGTTGCCGTTGTATTTCAAGAATGTTGATTGTGACGTGTTTCTTACAATCTTCAAAATATTGCCGATTGCGTCATAAGAATAGACCCATCTGAAATTATTGATTGAAACATTTGTCAGCCTGTCCAGATTGTCATAACTCATCCTGTACGTTCTGTTGTTGGCAGAATCGTTGATTGAAAGTATGTTTCCAACATTGTCATAGGTATAGTTCAAATTTTGGACTGTATCCGTCTTTATTTGCCTCAATCTGGCATTAAGAGGATAATAGTCAAAAGTTGTTATCTTGGAGTTGAAATAAGTCCTGTTTAATGGGTTTCCAAAGGCATTGTAGTTGGTTTTGTTGATGAAACCCTTGATTTTGTCAATCTTGCCCTGTTCGTTGTAATACAAATCCAAATCAGTGCTGTCAGGCAAGGTTCTCTTCAAAATGCGGTCCATTGAGTCATAAACAGAGCCTGTAGTGTACTTGAAGCCCCTCAAATTCAAATCTTCCCTTATTACCCTTAACCTGTCATCATAAGTGTAGGAAAATGTCCCATTGCCATAGGAAATATTGCTTAAAGTGCCTTGGTATTGGACATCATATCCAAATGTTATGGCTTCTTTTGATGTGTTCTTCTGCAATATCCTGTTCAGAGAATCGTAGCCCAACCTTATGCTGTTGCCATTATTGTCCCTTTGCCTTACAAGGTTCCCAGCCAAGTCATATTCATAGTTCCAGGTACCTAAATCAGGGTCATCAAGCCTTACTTTCCTTCCCAAAGAATCATAGGTGAAATTGAAGTTGTTGCCGTAAGCGTCTCGTATTCCAGTTAATTCATCTGCACTATTATAGCCGTAAGTTGTATTGTATGTTTCATTTATTCCAAGATAGAAGTCCTTATTGTATTCAGTTACTGCTATTATCCTTCCATAGGAATCCAAGAGATAAGTATGCTTATTGGCATTTTCATCGTAGTCGTTAATTTCCCATTTGGAATATGTGGTATTTTTGGCTGTATTGTCAGGATTAATTACAGAAGTAACTCTTCCTAAAGAGTCATAAAAATATTGCGTTCTTGGGACAGAAGGAGAAGGACTGGTCAAAGTATCATTTCTTACGTCAAAGTAAAGGTTTTGTTCCGATGAAACCCTAAAGAGGCCGTCGTAGAATAAGTTCTTCACAACCTGGCCATCAGAAGCAAGGCTTTTGATTTGCACAGGATTTGAAAAGCCATCATAAACATACAAAACATCAATTGTTTTATTCGAAGTTGTCTTCTGCTTTATTGTGATATATTCAGGCGCAACACCATCAAGATTATAGATGTAAGATTTCGTGGGCAAATCTTCTGAATCATAAGGCATAACTTCCTTGGTAATTCTTCCAAAAACGTCATAAAATAAGTATTTTGAGATGCCATTCTTGGTTTCCTGCAAAACATTGCCAGTTGCAACGTCATAAACAAAGTCGGTTTTATGCCCAAGTGAATTTATAATCCTTTCCGGATATGTTCTTGTTTCATCTCTTAAACCATATTCAATTTTTGTAACTCTTCCAAGAGCGTCTGTTGTCTCAACCAAATTCCCATAATCATCATACTTGAACCGTGTTGTCGGGTTTCCAGAACCTGTGTTAAGCCATGATTCTGTCTTTGTCAAATCTCCCTTTGAAGGCGGGCTTCCGTATTCGTGCTCATCGTAGAAGTTTTTAGATTCTCTCACCTTGTTGTAATTGGAATCAAAAAGAAAATACCAGGAAACTTTATCCAAAATCCACGATGAAATGTTGTAAAGGTAAGTGTAGTTCTCGTATTTTTCATCTCCTGAAACTGAAATATCTCCATAACTCGTCCTGGAAATTACATTGGAATAATTATCATAAATAAAAGAGGAATTTGTTGTCACAGAATTTGAAGCTCCGTCGTATAAGTATGAAGCAGCCGAGCCAAGCGTGACAACATAATATCCTGGGTTTTTGAATGTAAAATTAAAATTGTTTTCTGATTTTGATATCAATGCATTGTCTTTGCTGTACATCTCTGTTTTGTATTCCTTGCCTTTCAAAATGTCGCTCTGTGAGAAATAATGCTTTGTTGTTGATTTGTCACTAAAGATTTCATTTACAATATTGAATCCCCTGAACTCTGAAATGTTATAGTCAAAGAACCCTCCAAAATAGGAATACGAAGTATTTGACATAACTCCGAAGTCATTCGAAAGAGAATTATTTTGGATTATTCCATTGACAACCCACAAGCTGAATCCAAGGTCAGAAATTCCATCATCATTTGTATTGTTATAAACAGTGCTTGGAGTGTAATTTATTGTTGTGATTCCTCCAAATTCATTTGTGATATTTTTAAGTAAGTAAGGTATTGTAAAATTTCTGACCTGCGTCAATCTATTGTCAGTCCCGTTGTTGTCACCAACAATTATATCTCCAAAACCATCTCCATTTACATCTCCAATCCTCCTATTTACATTTTTACCACTCTTTGTAAACCCTTCCGGAGAATTCCAGTAGGTGTTATTCTTCCATCCATTGCCTGTGTTTAAGGTTGCTTCCTTGTCAGGATTTGATCCATTAACTCTGAAATCCTGCCACAAATCAGTTAGTCCGTCACCATTTAAATCGATCAATCTGATTCCATTATCAACTCTTGCTGTTGAAGTAAAAACGTCAGGAGGCACCCATTGAGGAGCATTGACCCACCCAGAGCCATTGTTGAGCCAAGCATTCCTTGTGTCAGTGCCGAAATTGTATCCCTGCAATAAATCTACCAAGCCGTCACCATTCAGGTCAACAAGCCTTAAGCCATAATCTTCCCCTGTGCTTTTTGTAAAGTTAGCAGGAACTATCCAGATTGAACTTACGTCTTTCCAACCTTCTCCTGTATTCAAATAAGCTGCTGATGCAGAGCCATCTTTTTTCTGTAAAATGTCCAATCTTCCATCACCGTTAAAATCCACCAATTGCGTTCCCTGGTCAACATTTGAAGAAACAAAATCTACGAGGGGCGCCCAGCTTGAGTTGGTATACCACTTTGTTCCATTCATTAGCCAGGCGCTTCTTGAGTCCCCATTTCCCTGTATTAAATCTGGAAAACCATCATTATTTAGGTCTCCAATTCTAAGCCCAGTGTCGGTGCCTGTTGCGCCTGTGACAAATTCTACAGGCACAGTGTAGAGAGGCGAAACGTTAATCCAAGACGTCCTGTTGTTTAGCCAAGCTGTTTTTTCATTAGAATTCTGCCTTCCTTGAAGAATATCAATAAGCCCGTCATTGTTCAAGTCCACAAGTCTGATTCCATAATCTTCCCCGTTTGAGTTGGAAAAAAGGCTGGAAATATTCATTGTGGCAGAAGTATCATAAAGTGAAGTCGGTTGGTAATAATCAAAAGAAATTGTGTGCAATACAGAATCTCCGTCACTGCCGACATATTTTATCTTTGAAAGGCTTGATAGAGAGCTTTCATTATTTAATGAGATAAATTCAAAGTCATATCTTCTAACTAAGGTCTCATTAAAGTAAACATAAATGTTAGACAATCTCCTGCTCTCGTCAAGCCTATTTCCGGATTCATAAACCATCCTCCTATCTAGTCGAACGCTGCTTTCATACGCAAATGATATTTTTCTTTTCTGGTCGTTATTGTAAGTTATTTGCGACAAATATGAAGTTCCGATATCTTCTGGATTTGGATTCTCAAGATATGAGTAAAAGATTTTGTTGTTGTGCAAATCCGTAACTTGGTCAAGCCCCCATTTGACAGAATAACTATATCCAACATTCGAGGCTAATTCTGAATCTGAATTATAGCCAAATCTTAATTGTGTTCCATCTTTTAATGTAACAAGCCAATATATTGCATTTGAATTTGTAATCGTCGTTAAATTCTGGATTCTTGCAAAAGTTTCTGTTTTAGTATGGTAAGATCCATCGTTATTATCATAGATCAAATCATAAGAAGCTCCATTTAAAATTAATTTGAACAAATCATCTGTTACATTGGAAGGTGTATAATTTGTGTCCCTGTAAATGTAATTCTGCGTTATGGACCATCCTGCACCTAATATAGATGACCTCTGCTTCATTGACTGGGAATTGTAAGAAACAGTCAAAGAGGGTTGCAGATTATTTGTGCCTTTCGGAATCTCTATCTGATAAGAATAAGTTGCAGCCCCTGGAAACAGGTTTGTTGAATAAGAACCGTATAGTTTCGGCTTTGGGTTGTCTGGGATATTTGCCTTGTGCAAGTACGGCTTGTACTGGTTGTCCGCAGCATTAATCAATGGGAGTAATGATAAGAACAATGCAAGAACCAGAACAATTTTCTTTTTTTGCATTATTTTATCCCTCTTTTTCCTTTCACCTCCTCATTTGGTTGCATTAATCAATTTTTCAACTTCTAGTCTTATACTGGTGTTTGTTACATTCCAAAATTCCAAATTATAGAATACTGGAGTTATATTGAACATTCCTACTTTGCTTTGGTTCATGCCAATGCGATTAAATGCCCATATTTTATTTAATTTCTTTGCAACTTTGTCAAAAACACCTACTGATTGGTTATTGGCACTGTTCCTGGAATAAAGCTTCTGGTCTGCATAGACTGAATACCCTGAACCTAAAGAATTGCTCATTCCAATTTCCATAGCCTTTCTGGCTGCATTTTCAACTCCGCCTGCGTTAACAATTAATCTGCTGCTTGTGCTGTTAGTCGTATCTAATGAAGTGATACAACTTATATATACACTACTGTTTTCATAAAATAGTTCGTCTTGGTCTGATAAAGTGCACACGTGTTCTGTGCTGTTGCCAGTTGTAGAACAACTTTCATTCCTATTCATAGTTGAGTAATTAAGGTCATTTATTCCTATTGCACAACTTGCAGTGATATTTGTTCTGATAAATACAGTTGGAGTTGTGTCAAAAGTGCTGCATGGATTATTCTTGTTTACAATCCAATTTGTGCAACCTCCATCTGAAGTTAAATTATAATCTCTTATCGATGCCGTAGTGTTTGGAAATACTGGTACAGTTTGTATGTAAGACAAATTCACAACAGAAAAATTATCGAGTTTTATCGTACCAGTTGCAAATGCGCTCCTGCCAAATAAAAAGAAGGAATTGTTTGCAGCAAGTACATTTGCTAAAGTATGTGGAAGTGATTTATTTAAAATATTATCTACATAGATTTCAGTTGTTGAGTTTGTGTACATTACAAAATCGACCCATCTAAAGCGATTTTCAGTAGTGGTTAAAACATTAACATAAACACCGTTAAAATATGTCTGTACATTAGTGGTCCCCTCGGTTCTTATAGCTAATCTCTTAAATAATGGAACATTTTTGGCATAACTTTAGTGTTATCGAATGTTTTCCGTAAGTGATATTTTGCTGCATTTAACGATGGAATTACTCTATTTGCCAGAGCATTTCTTCCTGGTTTCCAACATTGTTCTGTTGGGTTTTCCTCTGGAGAGCATTTTGGGAAATATTCAATTTGTATTGTCTTTCTATTCTTTTTTAGGTATGCTCTTACTTTAGCTCCTCCATGCGCTTTAGCACTGTCTACAAAGAGTAAGTATCTCCCCCATCTTCGTCGGAGTTTTTTCAAGAATTCAATAAACTGTTTTTGCCTCTTTTTCTTTCTGAAAAAATAGACGAAACTCTTAGAACTTCGTGCGCCAAAGACGTTTACGCAGTCATTCTTATGATTTATTTTAACGATAGGATGACTCCCACGTCGAGCCCAACCTCTCATTATAATGGGGATTAAGCCGAAGGTTGCTTCATCCTGTGTGCCCACAACAAATCCTTTCTCACGGTAATATCTCGCTTTTCGTCGAGCTTTTTTTTAAACTGTACAATATCTTCGTTGCTTGGTTTTTGATAGTGTTGTTTTCTTGGGCGTTGCATTGAGAAACCCAAGGAGACAAGCAGTCTCCAAACATGCTGATTTACAAATTCGACTTGATATTTGCGTTTAAGCAAATCTTTTAGCTCTTTTGTCGACCATAATCCTGTTGAATTATAAGGTGGTCCGCGTTCCAAATCTTTAACAAGATTTTTTCGTTGAGTGAGAGTTAGCGTTGCAGGTCGTCCAGATTGTTTAATGCTGTCTTTTCCGCTGATGCCTCGCTTTTGGAAGCGAGTAAGCCACCCATGAATTGTTCTACGAGGTTTTGAAAGTAGGTATGCTATCTCATCGATACTTTTTCCTTTCTTACGGTGTACTGCGCTTAGCAAGCGCAGCTTTGCTTTTGCATTTTTTTCTTTATCATATGACTTCTGCAATTGATTAACAGAAGTTGCTGGCAAAAAATATTTTCCTTTTAATAGAGTCCACATAATATTCACCTCATAAGAAATTATGTGGAGACACTAGTATATAAAAGTTCCTAAATTAAAGAGATTAGCTATAAGATAGGTGCAAAGAATTGCGAGGCATTGGACGGAAGGCCTTTCATAAGTCTTCTGTAATTTAAGAGCTCAAATTCATTTAAATCTGATACCCCATATTTCAATAAAGCATACCAATAAAGAGGAAAATTTACCTTCAAAGAGCCATAGTGTTTGACCAGTTTCGGTTTTAAGACTTTAACACATTCTCCTTGATTAATTCTAAAAATTTGCCTAAACCTACCCTCCCCAACAATATTTTCAATATTTTGGACCATAATATTTGGTGAAACGCTTCACTTTAAAATCTTTTTTAAACTCAAGAAAAATTCAATAAATATTTAAAATAAACACATTTAACATTTTCATGGTAGACCGCCTCCTGTCAGAAAACAAAGAAAATGCGGATGTCGTGTTATTGGGCCTAAGTTACGACAAGACTTCTTCATTCGGCAAAGGAGCTGACAAAGGGCCAGAAGCAATAATCAATTGCCTCAGCACGCAAATAGAGCTTTACGAAAGATTTACGAAATGGAGCCCTGCAAAGCACCTGAAGATTGCAAACATAATCCATGATTTGAGCAAATTGGAACCGACAGAGATGGTGAAGGACGTCTCGCAGAAAATTTCAGAATATATTGCAAAGGAAAAATTCGTCATATCCCTTGGAGGGGAGCATTCGGTTTCTGCCGGCATTTTTGATGCGTGGTCAAAATCAGAATTGAATGACGAAATAACCATTTTGCAGATTGACTCCCATCTTGATTTAAGGGATAATGATTCCGATTACAACGAAAAGCCAAGCAGGTTTGCGCATTCCTGCGTTATGAAAAGAGGTATAGATTATGGGTTGAAGCTCGTTTCTGTCGGCATTAGAGCCTATGCAGATTTTGAGATGGAAACAGCAAAGAGAAAGGACTCTGCAGTTTTTGAGTGGCCAAGGGAAGAGACAAAGGAGCTCATAGAAGAAATCCTGGATAGCATCAAAACACCTTTTGTCTACATAAGCCTTGATGTTGATGGAATCGACCCTGCACATATGCCTGCAACAGGAACTCCTGTCCAAGGCGGCTTAAGCTGGAAATTCACATTTGACTTGTTAAGGGAAGTATTTGAAAACAAGGATGTTGTTGGCGCTGACATTGTTGAAGTTGCGCCAAGGGAAAATGAATCATTGACAGAATATGGAGCTGCGCAGATTTGCTATTATATGATAGCCTTGCAGTTTAGGGAGAAATATTCTTAAATCAAACTCCATGTCTATTAAGCACGCATCTAAATTTTTTCAATTTTTAGAGAGTCTTTTTCCATATTTTGATTATTAATTCTCAAGTAGTCACATTGACGAAATCTTTATAAATATCTCTTTATTTCCATAGAATAGAATGATAAATAGTAATCCCAAATTAGCAATGATGGCACAAGTTGCAATCAGTTGTGGGGATGCAATTAACGCTTACAGACTCATAAATGAAAAGTTATCTGTTCCGGAAGCTGTTGAGGTTTTAGCCCAATCACCCAAATACAGAGAAATTCTTCCTAGTGCATTAGAGGCATACACACAAAGTGGTGCCAGAATCGGAAATGCAATTGCAAGTTTTCCAGAATTCGACCATAGAAGAACTGTTGCAAGAGAATTATCAGACCTACTTGAAACTAATAGATTTGATGCAATGGGAGCCACAACAAATTTAGAAGACCCTCATGTTCAAGAACAGCTTTATGCAGTTGAAAGAGGATTTCCTAAAAAACACACTTTTGATAACAGAGTGAATCCTGTTGTAAAATTGGCTGTTATGAACGCAATGTACGGACAATCTCAAACAATAGATCGACTTTTAGGAGAGTCCCTTGGAAGTTTAGATATGGTCCCTACATTACAATTAGCAGTTGATGGATTCAAACCAGACGTTTATGCCCAAATTGTGAATGAAATTTTTGGGCTTTATGCGGACTTACATGAAAAGGGAAATGTTAGAATTTTACACCCGGGCATAAAGATTAATGATATTGATTTAACAAAAGTATTAAGGTCTTTTGCTAATAAGTATCAGCAAACTAAACGAGAGGGCGATTGGGCCTGGTCTATGCCGATGCTTGATCAATCACCTGAAAAATATTCTTGGGATGGAAATACTTTTGCTGATACGGTAAAAAGAGCAGAAGGTTTATTTGAAACTGGGAGAGCTTCTTTTGTTGAAAAGGTTTTAAGTAGAATTAATGGAGAAGAACTTAGAGGAAGAATTGGAAGAAAACAAGTTTATGAAAGTCCAAAAGAGGTATTAGATTCTGCTGAAAGACTGAAAGCAGCCAAACTTCCAGAAGAAATTTATGCGGCTTTTGGAACAGAATTTGATGGTTTGACTTTTGTTGGCTTTGCACAAGGAGTGCTACAAGAACCGGTCTTAGCAAGGATTAGAGCATTAGATAAAATGGGGCCTCATCTTGGAAAAGCTGCAATTGCCTATACTGCTTGTCATGAAAGTCCTGAAAATGTGTTATATGTTGCTGAACATATTTTAGATGTTGCTCAATTAGGAAAAACAAGAAATATCTATAAGGCTGTTATGGCTGGTGGAAGACAAGGACAAGGAACCGATAGATTAAGGGCATTTTTACCTGAAGGAATTGACTTAAGAAAATTGACAGATACAGGGAAAAAAATTGTAAGAACGACTGGATTTAGAGGAGATTTAGAGCACATGGCAACATTTCATGATGTTTTGAGAGAGAATAAGGATAGGTTAAGAAAAATTAACGAATTACCTCAAACTTATTTTCCAACAACATGGAGTGATATGGGACCTAAAGAAGTTAGAGAAATATACGAAGAATTTCTTGGAATTAGAAAAGTCGAATCACAATAGAGTCTCTTAGGGAAAGTGGATTCTCCTATTTTGGTCATTCCACAAACAAAATGCAGCAGTTAATTTTTTGTTTTTCTCACAGAAACTCTTTTAAAACAATAACAGCCTTCACCACCAGATGGAAACTACAGAATCAGCTGAAGCAACGCTCGAGGAAAGAGTTGAATCTGAAGAAGCAAGTGGAGAAACAAGAGATAATCCTCCAGATAAAGAAGCAGATGCAAAAGATATTGTCACCTACAAAAGTCTAGGCTCAAAATCAAGAGCCGACTTGAAAAGAACAGTCGAACAATTAGAAAAGGAAGCAGACCGTCTTGGAGTCGACAAGACTGAATACATAAGCGATTATTTCGCAAAATCTGGAAAGAAAAAAGGCGCAAGGACAAATAATGCCTCTCTTGTAATTATCTCCTATGTAAATCCTAAAACTGGCCAGGCAGAGCTCTTTTTGGAAATCAACAGGGATGATTATGCCTTGCCTGAAGAAAGAGGAAAAATAAGGCCGATTGGAGGGGCTCTTGATGTCGAAGATAACAATGACCATTATGGTGCGCTGATCAGGGAACTTAATGAAGAAATTGGGGGAAACTGGGCAAGGGAAATTCTAATCAGCGAGTTCAAAAAAAATCCGAAGCATTATATGACCCTGACACAAAGGGCAAATGGAGAAGAAACACGGGCCGTTATTTATGAAATAAAATTCGAAGATTCAAGATATGGCATTGTCAACAAAACTCATCCTACGCATGATGCGGGCCAATTTAAGAACTTTAAGCTTGAAGAGATATTGGCAAAAAGCCCCAATGATTT
>Ga0209211_10007730_pt1 | contig 14981 bp, 13 predicted proteins | sample RifGroA2_FD_183992 | JGI IMG/M metagenome (GOLD analysis project Ga0209211, IMG submission 183992) | Groundwater microbial communities from Rifle, Colorado, USA - Groundwater A2 (SPAdes) (version 2) | ecosystem: Environmental > Aquatic > Deep subsurface > Groundwater | place: Rifle, Colorado... | reverse complement strand
GTCGGCCAAGGCGTCGTCGTGGGTGACGAGGATGACCCTCTGGAGCGCGGCGCCCATCAGATGGGCTCCAAGCGCGCGGTGAAATGGGCGAGATGCTCGGAGGCCTCGAGCAAACGCAGCCCCCGCAGGGAGGCGGCGCGGGCGGCGAGGTCGGCGAAGACCTCGATCACGAAATCGATGTGGCTCTGGGTGTAGACGCGGCGGGGGACCGCCAGGCGGACCAGTTCCATGGCCGCGGGCTCGAAGCGCCCGTCGCGACGGCGCCCGAACATGAGCGAGCCGATCTCCACGCCGCGGATCCCGCCCGTGCGGTAGAGCTCGCAGATGAGCGCCTGCCCGGGATACTGCTCCGGCGGGATGTGGGGGAGCATGCGCTTGGCGTCGACGTAGACGCCGTGCCCGCCCGGCGGCTCGATGAAGGGCACCTGGGCCCGGCGCAGGCCGTCGGCCAGGTAGGCGATGGAGCGGATGCGGTAGCTGAGGTACTCCTCCTCCAGGATCTCCTGGAGGCCGATGGCCATGGCTTCGAGGTCCCGGCCGGCTAGGCCGCCGTAGGTCGTGAAGCCTTCGCCCACGATAAGGACCTCGCGCGCCTTCTTGGCCAGCTCCTTGTCGTTGAGGGCGAGGAAGCCTCCCATGTTGACCAGGGCGTCCTTCTTGGCGCTCATCATGCAGCCCTGGGCGTAGGAGAACATCTCCCGGGCGATGTCCGCGACCGGGCGCTTGGCGTAGCCGGGCTCGCGCAGCTTGATGAAGTAGGCGTTCTCGGCGAAGCGCGCGCAGTCCAGGAGCAGGGGGATCTTGTAGTGCCGGCAGATCTCGCTGACCTCCCGGAGGTTGTGCATGGAGACCGGCTGGCCGCCCACGGAGTTGTTGGTCACGGTCATGATGACGACCGGGACGTCCTTGCCGCGCTCCTTGAGGGCGGCCTCCAGGGCCAGGGTGTCCATGTTGCCCTTGAAGTCCGCGGGCTGGTCGATCTGGTGCGCCTCGGCGACGGGCAGGTCCAGGGCCTCGGCGCCGGAGACTTCGACGTTGGCGCGGGTGGTGTCGAAGTGGGAGTTGGCGATGACGGTCTTGCCGGCGCCGCCGATGATCTGGAAGAGGATGCGCTCCGCGGCGCGGCCCTGGTGGACCGGGATCACCTCGCGGTAGCCGGTCAGGCTGCGGATGACCTCCTGCAGGCGGAAGAAGCTGCGCGCGCCCGCGTAGGATTCGTCGCCGCGCATGATGCCGGCCCACTGCTCGGCGGACATGGCCGAGGTGCCGGAGTCGGTCAGAAGGTCGATGAGGACCTTGTCGGCCGGGACGTTGAAGAGGTTGTAGCCGCCGTCGCGCAGGACCGTCTCGCGCTCAGACCGGGTGGTAAAGCCCAGGGGCTCCACCGACTTGATCTTGAACGGCTCGATGATGGTTTTCCAGGCCCAGTCCATCCGACCCATAGATTAACTCCCCTTTGAGGTCGTGTCAACATGACAAAGGATATGGGAGGTCGCGAGCCGGGGGTCAGGGTCTAGCCTCCGGCCCGGCTCATGCGGTATCCTCTACCGCACAATGGCAGAGACCCGTCCATTGGAAGTATTGGCGCCCGCCGGGGATTTGTCGTGCCTGGAGGCGGCCCTGGAGGCCGGGGCCGATGCGGTCTATCTCGGATTGGGCGAACTGAACGCGCGGCGCCGGGCCCGGAACTTCACGCCCGAGGAATTCGCCCGCGCCGTCGCGCTCGCGCACGCCAAGGGCGCCCGGGTCTACCTCACGCTCAACATCGATCTCGCGGAGAGGGAACTGGGGGAGGCCGCCCGGGTTTTGGCCCTGGCCCAGGCGGCCGGGGCGGACGCCGTCCTGGTGAAGGACCCCGCGCTCCTGCTGCTGCGGCCCGCCACGCCCAAGCCGCAATTCCACTTCAGCACCCAGACCGGGATGACCAACCGCGCGGACGTGACCGCCGTGGGCGGGCTGGGCGCCGCCCGCGCCGTCCTGGCCCGCGAGCTGAGCCTGCGGGAGATCGCCGCGGCGTCGCGGATCTTCGGCGTGGCCACGGAGGTGTTCGCGCAGGGGGCGCTCTGCTTCTCGATGTCGGGGCGCTGTCTGATGTCGAGCTGGGTGGGCGGGCGCAGCGGCAACCGCGGCGCGTGCACGAGCCCCTGCCGGGTCCCGTGGAGCGTGGAGGGGGAGCCCGGCCGCACGCTCTTCTCGATGCGCGACCTAGGCTGCGTGCACCGCGTCGCGGAGCTGCGGGCCGCGGGCGTGCGGGCCTTGAAGATCGAGGGCCGGCTCAAGACCCCGGTCTGGGTGGGGAAGGCCGTCGGGCTCTATCGCCGCGCGCTGGCGGGCGAGGATCCCGCGACCCTGCTGCGGGAGGCGGCCGAGCTGGGGAAGTACACGGGGCGCGAGCTCTGCTGCGGCTATCTTGACGAGGCGCGGGACGGTCTGACCGGTATCGCCGGACGGGAGCCCGGAGGCGGCGCCGGCGAGTCTCCGGGAGCGGCGGCGCCCGCCGAGGCGAAGGACTACGATCTTTCCGGGCGTCTGGAGGGGGGCAGGCTCGAGTGCCTCCTCGCCTTCCGGGGCCGGGAAGCGCGCTGGACCGTGTCCCTGCCGCCCATCCGCCGCGAGCATAAGGCGGTGCCGTTCGGCCTGCTGTGCGAGGCCCTCGAGCGGGAGCCCATCCAGGGCTGTTCGCGCGCCGGGGGCTCGGAGGTCCCCGATGTCCTCCTGCCGCCGCGCCTGGTGAAATCCATCCGGGACCGGATCTCCGTGGAATTGCGGCTGGGGCTGAAGAAGACCGACGGCCGCATCCAGGCGGAGCTGGCCCCTCTGGCCGAGGCGGTCCTCGTCAAATCCCCGCCGCACGAGTCGAATCGGCGCAGCCTGGGCGGGGAGCCGGACCGGGCCCGCATAGAGGCCGGACGGCTGGGCGCTTTCCTTAAGAAGGTCCGGCCCGGCGGCGTCATCGTGGAGGGCCTCACGGCGGGGACGCTGGAGGCGGCCCTGCGGGCGGCCAAGGGGATCCCGCTCGTCGCGGCGCTCCCGTCGGTGTTCTTCGACGACGACATCCCGGCGGTCAAGGAGCTCCTGCAGGCCTGCCAGGGCGCGGGGGTGACGGTGGAGGTCAACAGCTGGGGGGGCTGGCGGTTGGCTCGGGAGGTCGGGGTCAAGACCGAGAGCGGGCTGGGACTGCCGGTGCTCAACTCCCTCGCGGCCAAGTGGCTCGCGGAAGCGGGGCTATCCTGCGTCGCGCTGTCGGTGGAAGCGGACCGGATCCAGTTGGAGGACGTCAGCGCGCATTGTCCGGTCGCCGCTTCCTTGGTCGTCTTCGGGCGCCCGCCCCTCTTCACCTCGCGGGTGGACCTTTCGAAGGAGGGTCTGCTCGGCAAGATCGTCGAAGACCGCCGCGGGGTCCGTGCGCGCTGTTCGATGGAGGACGGGCTGTGGATGTTCCGGCCGGTCGAGCCCTTCGACCTTCGCGGCCTTCGCAATCCCAAGATCCGGGTCCGTCATCTGGTCGCGGATCTGGTCGGTTCCGACGATCCGGTGCGGGATTGGCTGGGGAACCCGGGGAAACCCGGCTCCGGACGCTTCCTATTCAATTACGATCGCAAGCTGGCCTGAAATCCTGTTTGCATGTATAATTGATACTTTATCATCATTTTGGCATAGGCTTTATCTCCATTTATGCGTTTTCATGGCATGCGGCTTGCATAATTGCTGATATTCTGCTAAAACTATGCCACTGGGAGGCCGCATGATCAATGGCAAGGAGTCCGTCACGGAGCTTTTTGGCTGCATGACCTTCAACCGCAAGGCCATGGCCAAGCACCTCAGCAAGGCCGTCTATCAGAAGCTGCTCGACGTCACGGTGCACGGCGAGAAGCTCGACGATGAGATCGCCGACGAGGTGGCGCACGGGATGAAGGAATGGGCGCTCACCCTGGGGGCGACCCATTTCTGCCATTGGTTCCAGCCCCAGCGCGGCGTGACCGCCGAGAAGCACGACGCCTTCCTCGCCTTCGACGAGCAGGGACAGGCCATCGAACGCTTCTCCGGACGCCAGCTCATCCAGAGCGAGCCGGACGCGTCCTCGTTCCCCTCCGGCGGCATGCGCTCCACCTTCGAGGCGCGCGGGTATACGGCCTGGGACCCCACCTCCCCCGCCTTCATCATCAAGACGGGGGACACCTCCACCCTCGTCGTCCCGTCGGTGTACCTCTCCTGGACGGGCGAGGTACTGGACATGAAGACGCCGCTCTTGCGCGCCCTTCGGGCGGTGTCGGAGCGGGCCTACCGCGTGCTCAAGCTGTTCGGCAACCGCACGGCCAAGCACGTCCAGGTCTCGCTCGGGCCCGAGCAGGAATACTTCCTGGTGGCCAAGGAGTTCTACAACCGGCGGCCGGACCTGATCTATTGCGGCCGCACGCTCTTCGGGGCCGCCTCGGCGAAGCAGCAGCAGATGGAGGACCACTACTTCGGATCCATCAACCCGAAGGTGCTCTCCTTCATGAGCGACCTCGACGCGGCGCTCTTCGAGCGGGGCATCCCCGCCAAGACCCGGCATAACGAGGTCGCCCCCAATCAGTTCGAGCTGGCGCCCATCTTCGAGGAGGCGAACCTGGCGGTGGACCACAACCTCCAGGTCATGGAGATCATGCGCCGGGTCGCCGACGAGCACGGCTTCGCCCTGCTGCTCCATGAGAAGCCCTTCGCCGGCATCAACGGGAGCGGCAAGCACGTGAACCTCTCTCTGATGGATTCGGACGGGCGCAACCTGTTCGAGCCCGGGGCCGCCCCCAAGAAGAACATCCAGTTCCTTGTCTTCCTGGCCGCGGCGCTCGCGGGGGTGGAGAAGTTCGGGGCGCTCCTGCGCGCCTCGGTCGCGGACGCGGGCAACGACCACCGCCTGGGGGCCAACGAGGCTCCCCCGGCGATCATGTCCGTCTACCTCGGGGCCTACCTGGACCGCCTGCTCAACGAGATCGAGAAGGGCTCCTTCGCCAAGCCCGAGTCCGCGGAGGCGATGAGCCGCGACCTCATGAAGAGCCTGCCCAGCATCGTGCTCGACAACTCCGACCGCAACCGGACCTCGCCCATCGCCTTCACCGGCAACAAGTTCGAATTCCGCGCCGTCGGCTCTTCGCAGAGCATCGCCGAGCCGGTCACGGCCTTCTGCCTGGTCCTGGCCTTCGGGCTCGACCGTCTCATCGAGCGCCTGGAGAAGTTCGAGGGGAAGGTCGCCGACATCACGCCCAAGGCGTTCGGGGTCGTGCGCGACTTCGTGGTGGAGACCAAGCGCGTCCGCTTCGAGGGGAACGGCTACTCGGCGGAGTGGCACCGGGAGGCGGCGCGGCGCGGGCTGCCCAACGCGCGCAACACCCCGGAGGCCCTGGGGGTCTTCACGCAGAAGGACGTCGTGGGTCTTTACGAGCGCTACAAGATCCTGACCAAGGCTGAGCTGGAGGCCAAGCACGAGATCAAGCTCGAGGCCTACTTGAAGCTCAAGGAGATCGAGCTCCGGCAGCTGCGCGAGTTCGCCCTGACCTTCGTGGCGCCGGCCCTGGCCCGGCACATCACGTTGTTCGGCGGGGCGGCGGAGCGCCTTGAGGGCGTCTCCAAGGACGGCAGCAAGGTACTCAAGGCCCGCCTGGCCGAGTCCGGGGGCCTGATGGAGGGTCTCTACAAGAGCGCGGCGCTGGCGGAGGAGGTATTGGTCCGTTCCGCCGACTGCGGGGGCTTTGAGGCGCGCGCCAAGCTCCTCGCCTCCGATGGAGTGGCCGCCCTCGAGGCCATGCGGGAAGCCTGCGACCGGACCGAAGAGGTCGTGGACCAGTCCCTTTGGCCCCTGCCGCGCTACCGGGAGATGCTGTTCCTTCTCTAGTGTTGTGAGTCGTAAGTCCAGTTGTACTCGTCACCCCGGCGAAAGCCGGGGTCCAGACAGTAGAACAGGTTTTGTTGAATTCGTTCCAAACGCTGGATACCGGCTTTCGCCGGTATGACGGCTTTGCAAATGTAAAGAAGCGTTGGACTCGCTACACCAGAGGGTTTTTCGTAGACTTTTCATATGGAAGAGAAGCACATCGAGACGCCCGCGGACGCCGTGATGGCGGTGGCGGTCCTGGCCGTGCAGAGCGACGGCCAGATCCAGGAGGCCGAGCTCGACCGCCTGGCCGCGCTGGCCAACATCAATCCCCTGTTCGAGGCCGTCGCGGACAAGCGGGCGTACGTGCAGGGGATCGTCGCCTTGGTTGGGGGGCAGCCACCCGAGACCGTCCTCTCCAAGGCCTACCGGATGCTCCCCTCCCACCTGCGCGAGAGCGCCTATGCCTGGGCCGCCGAACTGGTAGAGACGGACGACAAAGTCACCGACGCGGAGCGCGCCTTCATGGAAAAGCTCCGCCGCGCTCTGGACATCAGCGAGCCGTTCAAGAAGCAGGTGTCCTCCATGATGGCCATCCTCAAAAGGCGCTGATCCCCCTCCCCGGCGGGGGATGTCCATAGGCCCAATAAGGGCTGGGCCCCAAGCCCGATGGTCCTTGGGCCTTAAGCTCCTGAGGGGAAACGCGGTTTAAGGCCATTCTATGGTTGATGGCAAGCCTAATCACCCGGTCGACGCGCTGGAGCATGGCGGCCCTCGTCGCCTTCTCCTCCGTCGTGCCCGCGGTCCAGGCGGCCCAGATCGTCGCGCCCGCGGTGACGCCCGTGGTCAACGCGGTCCCGACCGCCGTGGTCGGCATCCCCTTCGGTTCGCTTGCTCCCCTTTCCTCGCCCCTATCGCATGAGTCCCTGCCGAACCTAGGCGGGAACCTGACGCTCACCGCCGCCCCCGCGCTCTCCCTTTCCCCGAGCGTCATCGCCAACCCGGTCCTGCCGCAGGCGGGGCGGAATGCGGCGCCCGCGGTCGCTGCCGGCGGGCCTACCGCCAGGACCCTCACGGGCCACGAGCGCCGCGCGGCCCAGCGGGACGCTCCCAAGGCGTTCCGGCCCGGCCTGCGCCTGGCGCAGGAGGCCCTGGGCCAGGACCAGGAAGCATCCCGGCAGAGGCCCTCCATCTCTAACCTGGGCTCGGACATCGCCGCGCCCTCCGCGGACTCCAGCCTGGACCAGCAGAAGGTCTCGGCCGAGGAATTCTTCAATAAGAAGACCTCTTTGGACGGCTCCGGCGTTGTTGAGCCGATGGAGTACCGGTATAGCTCCTCCTATTATGACTCCTCCGGGCCGGACTACGAGTCCGCTCCCAAGAAGAAGCGCGGCAAGAAGGAACCCGAGCCCCCGCCGCCCCCGCCCGAGTATCCGGCCGAGAACGTCCAGTTCAACGGCATAGACCTGCCCAGCGTGGCCATGCGGCCGGACCGGCCCATCGCCCCGCTCATCATCCAGGCCATCGGCGCGGCCAAGGCCGAGATCTTCATCGCCCTCTACGAGTTCCGCAACCGCGACATCCTGAAGGCCCTGCGTGAGGCCAAGGAGCGCGGGGTCAAGATCCACGTGGTCGTCGACTTTAAGAGCGCCTATCCCGCCAAGAACCCCAACGCCGAATACTGGCCCCAGCGCAGCATGGAGCTGCAGTCCTTGATCGACGAGGACTTCGACGTCACCATCCTGCGCGGCATCCAGAAGTACGGCATCATGCACAACAAGATCGCCGTATTCGACGGCAAGCTGGGTCTCTTCGGCTCCTATAACTGGTCCTACACCTCGGAGAACAACCACTTCGAGAACATCAATTTCGTCAACGACGCCGCCCGCGTGGCGGCCATCAAGGGCTACTGGGACTACCTGCGCGGCCTGAGCGCAAAATTCGAGGACTCCCGGACCAAGGCCTGGCCCCGGACGGTGCCGACGCCGCCCAAGGACGCCGCGCCCTCCGTGCAGTTCAACGGGACGGTCCTTCCTTCATACGTCTTCACCCCCGACGCCTCGGCCGAGGACGTGGTCATCAAGGCCTTGAACGCGGCTAAGACCTCCATCGACGTCTCGATGTTCACCTTGAGCTCGCCGCGCATCACGCAGGCCCTCTTGGACGCGAAGAGCCGGAAGGTCAAGGTGCGGGTGCTGGTAGACCGCAGCCAGTCCACCCAGTCCTTCATGAAGCCCTATCTCGAGTGGATGGCCTACCATAAGATCCCGGTCAAGACGCTGGCGGGTCCCAACCCCAACGGCCCCCAGTGGGCGGAGAAGAACCACAACAAGCTCATGATCCTGGACGGGAAGCTGGTCCTGACGGGGTCCCTCAACCACACCAAGAGCGGCTTTTTGACCAATTTCGAGAACATGTTCCTGCTGACCGGCAAGACCGAGGTCGCGGCCTTCGTCCAGTTCTACGAGGACATGTACACCAGCCGCCTGGCCCAGCGCGTCGAGGCGCCGGACGAAGAGCCCCAGCTCCCCTCCGAGGCCGACCTCATCGCCGGCCTGGAGGGCGACCCGGAGCCTCTGCCCCCGCCCCCGACCTGGCCGAAGATGCCGGCCGTGCGGCAGATCGCCTTCAACGGGGAGACCCTGCCCTCCAGCGCGGTGCGGCCGCAGGACCCCCTCAAGGACCTGCTGGTCAAGGCCGTCGACGCTTCCCAGAAGACGGTCGAGCTGGCGCTCTACGAGTTCAACCTCGACGACATCCTGGAGGCCCTGCGGCGGGCCAAGACCCGGGGCGTGCAGGTGCGTATCATCCTCGACCACTATCACGTCTACCCCAAGGGCAAGGACCACTGGGGCGATCCCAAGCAGCGCAACAAGCAGATCCAGGCCCTCATGGACGAGGGCTTCGAGGTGCGCTCGCTCCGGGGCGTGCGGGCCGCGGGCATCATGCACAACAAGTACGCGGTATTCGACAAGAAGATGGTCGAGTTCGGCTCCTACAATTGGGCGTACACGGCGGAGCGCAACCATTTCGAGAACCTGAAGTTCGAGGATGAGGCCGGCCGCGTCGCCTTCTACGCGAAGGTCTGGGACTGGATGTGGAGCCGGGCGGTCGACGCCGCGAAGGCCGGGGACCATGATTGGCGGGAGGACGACGCCTCGGCGGTGGCGGCGCCCGTGGACACCGACAAGTCGATCGATCTCAACGGGCAGAAGTTCCCCCGCCAGGTGTTCTCCCCCAACGGCGGGGTGGAGGAGCTGGTCGTGGCGGCCATCCGCGCCGCCAAGGCCACCATCGACATCGCCATGTTCAGCTTCTACTCCGTGCGGATCGCGGAGGAGCTGCTTCTGGCCAAGGAGCGCGGCGTGCACGTGCGGCTGGTCCTGGACCGCATGCAGTCCAAGCTCATGAAGCTCGACGACTGGTTCGCCTACCACGACTTCGACGTGCGCATCGCCGCCGGCCCCGACCCCTACGGGAACGTCTACTACGAGAAGATGCACAACAAATACCTGATGGCCGACGGCAAGCTGCTCATGACCGGGTCGTTCAACTACACCGGCAGCGCCGAGAAGAACAACTACGAGAACATCGGGATCTACGACACCCCGTTGGAGCTCGCCTTCTACCAGGCTTTCTTCGAGATGATGTTCGGGGTCGGCTCCAAGCCCCTCAAGCCCACGCGCCCGCCCGAGAACATGCCCGCCGCCTCCGAGTTCTTCGACCCGGCCCGCCTCGGGTTCGACGAAGCCGCCCTGTCCACCTGACGGCGTCCATTGTGAGCCGGATTTGAGCCCTCCGTGACCCCTCCTTGACCAGGGTGGGTCAAGCTATCCATGGAGGGTGCGACCATGGGGAGCCGAGGGGACTACGAGGATCTGAAGAAGCCGGTCGTGCTGGTCGTAGACGACAGTCTGGAATTCCTGGAACTGGCCCGGGCCGTGCTGGCCCCTCAATACGAAGTGCACCTGGCCATCGACGGGGACGAGGGCATGTACAAGGCCCAGCTGCTCAAGCCCGACGCGGTCATCCTGGACATGATGATGCCCCGCATCTCCGGAGAGCAGGTCCTGGAGCATATGCAGGGTCTGGCGGAGCTGCACGGGATGCCGGTCCTCATCCTGACGGCCCGGCATTACCGTCCCAGCGAGCGCCACATGCTGGAATCGAAGAGCAATGTGTGCCGCTATCTGGAGAAGACGATCCCGATGCCGGAACTCCTGGCCGAGCTGGAGAAGACCATCGCGCTCGGACGTCTGTACCGGGACACCCCGGACCTGGTGGATTGGGTGCGGCACGCCCAGGTGGCGGCGACTCCGGCGATCCTGCACTCAGCCGGCAATGCGCTGGTACGCCAGAAATCCCGCGAACACTAGGGTGGCTTGGAGGAATATCATCGCGAGGGTGATTTTGAAGCCCAGGCTGAGCGCGGAGCGCAGGGAGGATATCCCCAGGAGCAGGGTCATCAGGAAGGAGAGCACGAACCCCGCGGTCGCCCAGATGCCCACGTTGTACAGGCGCGAGACGCGGTCCAGACCTTCGAGGCCGGGGAGGTCGCGGTCCTCCAGGGCTTCCTCCACTTTGTCCACCGCGGCCGATACCTTCTCCTCCACCTTCTCGCGCCCCTCTTCGAGCTTCTGGGTCCCCTTCTTGCGCAGCTTGCGCAGGCCCTTATGGTCGTCGAGCCGGTCGGCTAGGACGCGGCCCGGGGCCAGGACGAAATCCGTAACCGCATCGCGGGTATCCCCCTTGGGGATGCGGTCCAGGACCGCGTTGGAGGCGGTCCAGGAGGTTCCCGCGGCGATCGCGGTCGAGATGAGGGCGTAGAGCAGTTTGGCGCGCATGGTGCAGGGATTCTATCACTATCTTGACACTCCGGGGTAAAACCGGGAGAATGAGGACCAAACGGGCAAAGAGGAGGACGGCATGGCATTGGAGGCGAAGAACTTCGATCATCTGCTGGGAAAGACGAAGTTGACGGACAAGCAGCTGCAGGCGCATTTCACGCTGTATCAGGGTTACGTGAAGAAGCTCAACGAGATCCTGGAGCGGCTGGGCAAGGCCGACCGGTCCACCGCGAACTATTCCTTCAGCGAGTATTCGGAACTCAAGCGCCGGGAACCGGTGGCGTACAACGGCACGGTGCTGCACGAGCTCTATTTCGAGGGGCTGGCGCCGGCCGGCAAGACCCAGCCCGACGCCGCGGTCAAGAAGATGCTCGCCGAGTCCTATGGCTCCATGGAGAAGTGGGTCGAGGACATGAAGGCCGCCGGGATGTCCGCCCACGGCTGGGCCCTGACGGTGTTCGATCCTTTGTCCAAGAAGCTGGTCACCGACCTGGTGCACAGCGAGCATCACGCCGGGCTCTTCGCCAACTCCCGGATCGTCGTGGCGATGGACGTATGGGAGCACGCCTACGCCATCGACTACGGCATCAAGAAGCCCGATTACATCGCGGCCTTCTTCGAGAACCTGAACTGGGACGCGGTCAACGCCCGGGTCCGCGCCCTCCAGGCGGCGGTCGCCGCCTGATCCCCTTCCCCGGTCCCTCCCCCACTTGCATGGAGGAGGGACCATTCCTCCCTCCCCCCCTTGCGGGGGAGGGTTGGGGTGGGGGGATACAATAAAACGGGCGTCCGCCCGTTTACTAAGATAGCAGGGAGATCGTGGACCCCGAAGAATCGGAGTGCGAGAGGCTGCTTCAGGAGGGGGATCCGGAAGCGATCCCCAGGCTGCTGAAACGCTATAACCGGCCGCTCTTGAGCTTCCTCTGCCACCAGGTGGGGGACCGGACGGCAGCCGAAGATCTGATGCAGGAGGTCCTGGTGAGGGTCTGGCGCAACCGCGAAGGGTACGAGGCGCAGGGACGTCTTTCGGGCTGGCTGTTCACCCTTCCCCGCAGGATCGCCTTCTGGACCCTTCGACCCCGGAGCGCGAGCTGGAGAGCGCCGGAACCCGTTCCCGGATCGAGGCCGCCATCGCGGCGTTGCCCGAGGAACAGCGCGAGACCTTCCTGCTGCGGGAATACGGGGGGGTATCTTTCGCGGAGATCGCCCAGATGACCGGCAGCCCTCTCGGAACCGCGCTGGCCCGGATGCGCTACGCGGTGCTCAAGCTCCGGAAGACTTTAGGAGAGTCGGATGCAATCTGAACATCCAGACCAATTTTCGGACTTCTGCGTCCTCTACTATGCCAAGGAACTTAAGGGCCCGGAGCAGGCGCGTTTCGAGGCTCACCAGAAGGGCTGCGCCGCGTGCCGGGACCTGCTCCAGGCCTTGGAGGGGGCGGGGCGCGCGGCAGGCGCCGCGGCGCATTCCTTGACCGCGGGCCGGCTGGAGCGGATGGCCGGCAAGGTGCTGGAGACTGAAGCGGAGTCGGGCTGGCGCCCCTCCGGGAATGGGGCGCCGCCGGCTCTGAAGCGGGTATGGGGCTTCTGCACCGTGCTGGCGGCCCTGGCGCTCGGACTGTACATCTCGTCTCCGGGGCGGTTCCCCGAGACCGAAGCCCCGAGGACCGCGAGCCTGGACAGCGACATCGCCTCATTGAGCGAGGAGATCGGCAGATTGTCGGCCGCGATCGAACTGGGCGGGGACGGAGCCGAGCTCGAGGCGGACATCCAGGCCTTGGAGGACGTGACCGATCGGATGCGGAGGCACGGTTCCGGCGCCTGAGCGTGCCATAGACCATAGGAGGATGCGATGAGGATGATGACGGGGTTGTTGACGATGGGGCTGCTGTGGGCTTTGGCCGCGGGACCGCAGTCCCTCTCGGCTCAGCCGGACCGGGACGATGAGCCCGGGATGGAGGACGAGGGCGGTCCGGAGGGCGGACCCGAGGAGATGGAGGGCCGGATGCCTCCCCGGGGGCCGATGGGACAGCGCGGTGAAGGCGGCGGCCGGATGGGGCGGCGGGGCCCGGAGGGCGGGCCCGGGGGCCGGATGGGCATGGGCCGCGGTCCGGAGGGCGAAGGCGGCGGCATGCGCGATAGGGCCAGAGGACGGATGCGCGAGATGGCCGAGGACCCCGAGGTTCGGAAGGTGATGCAGGCGCGCGAAGAGACGCGCATGACGGTCAAGAAACTCATGAAGGGCTATCGCGGGGAGAAGGACGCCAAGAAGCAAGAGGAGATCAAGGGCGAGTTGAAGCAGGCCCTGGACCGCGCCTTCGACGCCGACCTGGCGGCGCAGGGCCTGCGCATCAAAAAGATGGAGGAGGAGCTGGGCAAGCTCAAGGAGCGGATCGGCAAGCGCAAGGGCATGAAGCAGAAGATCATCGACAAGAAGCTCGGCGAGCTGTCGGGTGACGAGGAAGGCTGGGAGTGGTAGGGACGCTCTGATCCGGCCCGAGCGCAAAGGAGCCCCCGCGTCCGAGGACGCGGGGGCTCTTCCTATACCAGGAAGAGGTAGAGGCGTTCGAAGAGCAGCGTGACCAGAAGCCAGGCCGGGGCGAAGTCCAGCCGGATGAGTCCGCGCACGGCCCAGCGCGCGGAGCCGTAGTCCCAGGGACAGCGGCCGGTCAGGCGGCGCAAGAGCCAACCGCTCAAGAACTCCACGGCGTAGAGCAGGAGCACGTAGCACGCGCCCCGCAGGGGCAGCGTCCAGCCGCCGAGCAGCGGGTGGAGCAGGGCCAGGGCGGGATAGGCCAAGGCGTAGATGGGGAACATCCAGACGTAGCTCTTCCCCATGAGCCGGAGGTCTCCGGACTGGCGCCAGGCGGCGACAGCGGTGAAGGCCACCTCGAAGGCGACGCCGACGCAGGCGAAGACGCCGGCGCGGATGAGGTGGTCCACGGGGCGGGACTACTTACCGCAGCACTTCTTGAATTTTTTGCCGCTGCCGCAGGGACAGGAGTCGTTGCGTCCCACCGGAGCCTTGTCGTTATGGAAGGTCTTGGGGGTCTGCGCGGCTTCGGGGGCCGTGATCTTGCCCGCCTCGATGTCGGCCTGATGCTTCTCGATCCAGGCCTTCACCGCCTTCTGGTCCTTCACGTCGACCCCGTCGGCCTGCATGCGGGCCGCGATGGTGCGCATCTGGGCGAGGAAGGCGGGGTTCTTCCAGTGGCGGAAGAACTTCCCCATGAGCCCTTTCTTCTCGAGCTCCTTCATGTCGGGGACGCCGCCGGCCGTGGCGGCCGCGGCCGCCACTTCCTTGGGCATGGCCTGGGGCTTGGCCCTTTCGGCCGTGCCGCCGAACTTCTCCTTGAGCTTCGCGATCGGGTTCCACATAAATTGGCTCCTCAGAGGGAATAAGGCATTTTAGGTCTTTGCCGGGTTTCTCACAAGCGGGAAGAATTCTGCCCACCCATGGTACCCATTCGTCACCCCGGGGCTTGACCCCGGGGTCCAGGCTCACGGCTTGAAGCCAATCTGCGGCTTGGGCGGGTCCTCCGTCTTCATGCTGCTTCTGATCGCGTCGAAGACCACTCGGAACTGCGCGTCGTACTTCTTCTCGAGTTCAGCGAGTTGTTGGGCCAAGTCTTGGTGAGTGGATAGAATCTGCCGCAGCCTCACGAAGGTCCGCATGATCTCGATGTTGACCTGGCTCGCCTGCTTTCCCCGAAGAACGCTGGAGAGCATGGCTATGCCTTGCTCAGTGAACGCGTACGGGCGGTACTTGTGGTGTGCCCCCCATCTTAAGATCACAGACTGTGATCTTAGAGTTTGCTCAGGAATCTCAGCAGAATTCCGCGGTTTGACGCGCTCCGTCTCTTCCCAGGTGAGCTGGAACAGGAAATCCTCCGGGAAATCGGTCAGCATTCCGTCTGACTGCCTGCACGAGGATCCGTGTCTCGACGCCGTACAACCCGGCCAAATCATGGCTGAGCATGACTTTTTGGCCGCGGATGAAGTAGATGAAGTCCTCGATGGTCTCCATCCCCATATATACGAACGACCCCGCGATCCAGTTCCCTAAAAAAAGGCGCGGCCCCAGGCTCCTGGAACCGCGTCACGAAATGGCGGAAGGGGGGGGATTCGAACCCCCGAGGGAGTTGCCTCCCTGACAGTTTTCGAGACTGTTCGTTTCAACCGCTCACGCACCCTTCCCGAACGGCGTCGGGGCTCGAATTCCGACGATACTGTATACCATTTTAGCACAACGACACCGGGGGGCTTCCTCCAGCGGAGACAACT
>Ga0209211_10007727_pt1 | contig 14985 bp, 15 predicted proteins | sample RifGroA2_FD_183992 | JGI IMG/M metagenome (GOLD analysis project Ga0209211, IMG submission 183992) | Groundwater microbial communities from Rifle, Colorado, USA - Groundwater A2 (SPAdes) (version 2) | ecosystem: Environmental > Aquatic > Deep subsurface > Groundwater | place: Rifle, Colorado... | reverse complement strand
GTGTTGGCCGGTAAGGCGGCGAGGTGCATTACAATAATTTTCGTGCACGATGAAGACGATCCTGAAAAGGTCGCCAAGACGGCGGCAATTACCGTGGCTGGTGACAAAATTCAATCATTGTTCGACGCGATCAAACTTCTGGATAAATGCCTAAACTAATTTGAGGCGAGGGTCGTTTTTGACGGCGTGGTAAGCATCATCAAACTCCTTGATTGTCTCCATCGCCCGAGTGGTGTGCATGATTTTCTCAAAAATTGTCGGTGGGACGGTGACAATATCCGCCCCTAAGGAAAAGGCGTCGATAACTTGAGCCGGTTCGCGAATACTGCCAATAATAATGCGGGTATCGAGCTGGTGATTGGCTAAATAGGTCAGGGTGGCTTCAAGGACGTCCTTGGGGTGACGGCTTTCTTCCCTCTCGTTACTTTCGATGGCCCTGGCCCAAAAAAGACTGATGTAGGTGGAGCCTTCCCCGGAAAAACGCCGGGCCGCCTCAGCGGCAAGCATTAATTGAGCTTCGTTGATGCCAATAGTCGCATTGGTGCGAATACCCTGTTTTGCCAACCGAGCGATAACCTTGAGACCCTTAATATCATTGGGTAAGATTGGCACTTTGATGATGGTATTGGTGGGAAACATCTCGTGATATCTTTGGGCAAGCGAGACCATTTCTTCCAGGCTGGCCTGACTATCGGGCAACTCAACCGAGATTGGAAAATTTGGACCGGTGATCTGACAAAGAAGTTTCAGGTGCTCCGGAATATTGAAAATACCCTCTTTCTTGAAAAGGATCATCTGGTTAGTAGTGATCCCGCCGATAACCTCAAGCCATTTATTTACCTGCTCGGGGTCACCAGAATCCAGGAACCAACCGGATGTTTCCAGGGGACGGCGGAGTTTTTCAGGCATTTTTTATCCTTTCTTTCAGGTCAAAAATAATAGCGTGGTGTAAAACAACGTGGAATGCTTCCACTGCCGGAGTACCGTATGGATCAACGTCGACCGGAACGACCAAACAAACATCGGCCATTTCTTTCATGGCCCCACCATCGAAACCGGAGAAGCCGATGATTTGGGTACCCTTTTCCTGGGCTAGTTTCATGGCGTTGACCAGGTTTTGCGACCAGGGACCGGCATTTCCGGAACCCGAGCCGCCGTGGACGGAAAAACCGACCAAGATATCGCGATCGGTGAGCCAGGGCTTGAGTTGGCCGGAAAAAACATTGCCCCAACCCTCATCATTGGTCCAGGCGCTAGTCAAAGGGATATTATCGACCAGAGAGATGGTCTTGAAACCAAGCCGGGCTTTGTGTTTGGGGATGACGGTCTTGGCTAGATCAGCGGCGAAGTGGGTCGCGGTCGAAGCCGAACCGCCACAACCCATGGTAAAGACGGTGCCGCCGTTTTGCCAACAATCAAAGAGTAGGTCGACCGCCTGTCGATACTCGGCAGAGTTTTTGAAATCGTCCGAGATTTGGGAAATGAGGGAAAAATATTTTTTGGAATTGAACGGTTCCATGGACATATTCAACCTATACTATCATCAGAAAAGACAATGTCAACTCGGTGATTTTTATCGAAACCAAATGTTATACTCTGGGAATGATTGTTGTAACCGGAGCAACGGGTTTTATCGGCCAAAGATTGGTAGCGTTATTGGTAAAGGAATACAAACCGAATGAAATCTGGTGCTTGGTTTGGCGGAAAAATAATCCTAGGGAAATTGATGGCCGGCGTTTTTTAAAGAAGCTAGGGGTTGGATTGATCAAAATAGATTTACTAGACAAGGACTCCCTAGAAGGGTTGCCAAAAAATCCCAAACTAGTATTTCATCTCGCGGCGACAACAGACACGGCCCTACCGGACCACAGCTGTAACAATCTCGGAACTGAAAACTTGGTAACGGCTTTGGAAATGAACGAGAAAACTCATTTTGTGTACACCGGGACTTGCGCTATGTATTGTGGCCGGACTAGTTGCCAAAAACCAATTACGGAGCACTCAAGACCGGTCACTTCCAATCGGTATAGTCGGTCAAAATTACGGGCTGAACTACTACTGAAACAACAAGCCAATACCAGAAGATTTTCACTTAGTATTTTGCGACCACCCACGGTCTACGGAGCCGACCCCAGGGACAACAGCCTGTTTGACTTTATGAAAAAACTAATCAGCAAGAGGTCCGTTCTGGCCCGACTAAATTGGCCTGGTTTGACTAGTCTAGTCTGGGTGGACGACATGGCGGCAACACTTATCTGGGCGGCTAAACATCCGGCTAAACCAGGAAAGATAAACACCTTCGTGGTCAGTGCCGAATCGCTGACTTTGACCGAAATCAGTCGGTTAATGCATCAAAAAATGGGGGTACCCTTCAGACAAATAAATTTGCCAGTCTGGTTTTGGAAATTGGCTGCCAAGACCAGAAGATATATTTTTATGGCCGAGAAATTGGTGCCATCAGCGGTGTACAATCTAGCTTGGCGGGCCTCTCTGGTGGTTAACGATGTAATCAATGTCGACGCTAGTGAAATAAGACGGTCATATAAGGACTGGAAACCTGTTTATCTAAAAGATAAATTAGTTGAAGTTATATCATGGAATTATTAATCACTAATATGGTAAAACGAACAAAACAAGAAATTGAGCATTTTAGCAACCTTGATCATATTTGGTGGGGTACAAAAACAGATGCTGGCCAGAAACGCTACGATATTAAATCTCAGATGTTTAGAAAATATTGCCATCCCAAGAAGGGGGGGTTGGTTTTGGAGATAGGGTGCGGCGACGGCGAGTTTACAAAACGGATTGCTGATGGGAAGCTGAAAATAATCGCCACGGACGTTACTCCAACAGTGGTAAGTAGAGCCAAAAGTAGTTTGAAGTTACCCGGGGTGGAGTTTACGGTTAAGAACGCCGAGAAACTTGATTTTGAAGATAACCTCATTGACATCGTCTGCGGCGTATCCATTCTTCACCATCTGAATACCGAAAAAACACTGAGGGAAGCTTACCGGGTGCTAAAACCCGATGGGCGGTTATTTTTTACCGAACCAAACTTGATAAACCCGTTGGTGTTTTTGGGCCTGAATCTGTATTATTTGAGAAAGAAAATGGAATTTTCTCCTGACGAAACGGCTTTGCTCCGTTGGAATCTCTCATCAATGTTAAAGAAAATTGGTTTTCGTAAGGTGGTAGTAAAAAATTACGACTTTTTATTCCCACTAATCCCATCAAGTTGGATTAAAATGGTGGGTCAATTGAGTAATATTTTGGAGATCGTCCCGGTCGTAAAGGAAATATCCGGTTCGCTATTGATTTATGCGGTTAAGTAGAGCTTGGGTTCTGGTGGTAGTTTTGTCATTATTGACTAGTGTTATATCGATTTGGCCGATGCTTAAGTCCGGCGTAAGCGGCGTGTTTTATACGGTGGACCCTGACGTGCAATATTTGAGTAACTCTTTTTCGTATATTGAGAAGGGTAAGATTCAATATGATGTTCATCCCGGAACACCAACGATATTACTCCACGCCCTTATCCTTTGGCCGTTACGAATTTATGCCAAACTGGTTGAGCGTCAGCCATTTATGACTTGGGTTTTCAATAATGTTAGTTGGGTATATTATTATGTAAGAATTTTCCAAGCTTTTTGGTTGGGGGCGGCAACAGTGGTTTTCCTCGGGGCAATTTATCGCTGGAGTAAATCGGTAGCGGTCTTGGCGCCAGCTTGGTTTTGTTTATTAACTTTTACTGTTTTTCCTTACTTTGGTTCAACAATCGTACCCGAAACTACCTCATTTTTCCTAATATCCCTTTGGCTGCTGGTTTTGGCCAAGTATCACAAAAAAATTCCTGCCTGGGTTTGTCTTACCTTGTCGACAATAGCTGGTTTGGCGGTGGCTAACAAATTTTCTAACTTAACACTAGTGCCGACATCCTTAGTCCTGGTTGGATTTGTATCTGAAAAAAAACTGAAAGAGAAGATCAACTTATCCTTGATAGCCGTCTTGATTATGATCACCACTTTCACTATGGCAACCTGGTCAATTAGACGGTCGTACCCGGGTATGTGGAGCTGGGTTTCGGTATTAGCCTCAACCACAGGAACACACGGCGGAGGGGAAAAGGCTTTTTTTGATCTAGCGGCATATAGCGTATCGGCGTGGAGTCTTGTCAACCATGAATGGTGGCCGACGTTAATTACAGCGGCTGTTTTAGTACTGCTGGTTGGGGCAATTCTATTACGGAAAGTGAAGTTATTAAGCCCACTACCATTACTGGGTTTTATCGCCCTTGCTAGCGCCTTGGTTTTTGCCAAGTTCCCCCTAAGTCACTATCAAGTGGCAAACTATGCCCTAATCTTATTTATCGGCTCGGTATTGCTAAGTTACCTGCCACGAGTTATCCCGTTAATCATATTGGTGACCCTCTTGCCTGCCGTTTCGGCAAATTTATCGAACTACAGACTCTCAAGCTTGATGATGATGTCGAAGGCGGCAGCCTTGGAAGACTATATTGCCGAACATCCTACCATCAAGGGAACGCTTTGGGAGTGGGCCAGGAATAAGGACTTTTCCTTCCTTTGGAGTCGCGACTGGGCTCATGGTGTTTTTGATAGTGAGTTGAGTCGTTACCGGCCAAATTTGCTGGCTATTACTCCGGATATGCAGATGATAAAAATTAATAACCGAGAATTAAAAGAAGTGTTTGATGTTTGCTGGGATCAATTTTTTGTTCAGTCGGTGACTGCGCCTAGGTTTCTAGCAAAGTATCCTGATCGGAAACTTGAATATCACCAGATACCAGAAGTTGATGATATCGGGTTAATTAAATCGCGGCATTGTCAATAATGAAGACCACTGACATAGATTTACTTCCATATAAATTATTTAATTTGATTTATAAATCGAATTTTAAGTTATATAGTTTTTTGTATTCCAACTATAAGAAGTTTAGGGATCGAGGCGAAATCGCCCTGCTCCATAAAATCATAAAGCCAGGGATGGTGGTAGTAGATGTTGGTGCCAACATCGGTTTCTATACCACTTTACTGTCCAGATTGGCAGGAGAGGGGGGCATGGTTCACTCTTTCGAACCTGATAATCAAAATTATCGCCACCTGGCGGATCAATGTAAAGCACTCAAAAATGTGAGAGCGGTAAGGTCTGCGGTTGGGTCGAAAAACGGGGAAATAGATCTGTATGCCTCTGATGATCTTAATGTTGATCACCTGTCTTACGATGATCATACCAGTCGACGTCGGACGCGTGTACCCATTACGACCCTAGATAAATACTTAAGAAATAAATCGGTTAGCTTCATCAAGATCGATACCCAGGGTTATGAATATGAAGTTCTATTGGGGATGCAAAAAACAATAAGTAGCGCGACACGAATAATTATTCTGACTGAGTTTTCAGCTTTCGATTTGTCGAGGGCGGGAACCAACTCCCAAGATTATATCCGGCTGGTAAAAACTTTGAGATTAAAAATGTATTTATTGGATGGGTTCAAACTAAAATTTGTAAATGATAAACCGCTATTAAAAAAGAACTCAAATCGGACTGTTTACTACAACCTCTTATTTGTTAAGGGAAATCAGAGCATAAACTTCTGAAAAGCAAACCAGGTCATCTTGATCAGAAGCCAACCATGTTTGAAACGACTGATGTTGGTGGTGCCGTATCGCCTTTCCCGATAACGGACCGGGACCTCAATTACTTTTAAATTTTGCTTGACGGCCCCAAAAATAAGGTCGAAATCCCCGAAGGGATCAAAGTCACCGAAAAATCGCCGACCTTTTTTTATTTTTTTATAGTCGCTGGCCAAAAGCACTTTCGTGCCACACAAGGTATCGGTAAAGCGCTGGCCCAGTATCCAGCTAAAAAGGAGGCCAAAGATGACGTTGCCGACCTTGTTGAGGGTTTGCATGGCTTGTTTTTCCATGGGATAGACGAGGCGACTGCCGTTGACGAACTCGCCCAGCCCAGAGGCTATAACCTCATAAAATTTCGGCAGGTCTTTGGGGTCAACGGTTAGGTCAGCATCTAAGATCATCACCAGCTCGCCTTTGGCTTTTTCGAAACCGAGGCGGACGGCGTCGCCCTTGCCGATACCATTTTGCTTGTAAGCTTGAACTTCAACTCGACCCTTTTGGCTGACTACTTTTCCAATTTCTGCCCAGGTGTTGTCTCTGGAATGACCTTCAATAAAAACCACTTCTTGCCATTTACCAAACTTGGGGATAGAGGGAATTATTTTGGGAATATTTTTCTCTTCGTTCCTGGCGGCGACAATGATCGAAACCGAGTATTCCTTTCTTGCCTTCTGCCTGGGTCGGGCAACGACCCAAGTCATTAGACATAAAGAGTTAATTAATGGTAAGGGGGCAATCGTGGAGTTAATAAATTTGGAAATAAAGGGGATGTATATGGGGAGCAATAGCCTTGTTCGGTGAGAAATGGTTTCCCAACCGGACAATGACAGAAGGTTAACCAAATCTTGATTACTAACCCAGTTTTGTTCCCCAACTCGCTTTCGCCAACCCAACCAAGAAGCCAGTTTGAGAATCGGCTCCCAGAGGTGATTGTAATAAGTGACCATCAAGCGATCGTCAGGGCGGGCCTTTCTTGCTAACTTAGTGAAAGTGCCTTGGATGTCAACCAAATCACCAATGGTATTCTTTAATACAATTGATGGTTGCGTAAATTTAATCGTCCGGTTGAGATAGCGATAGTAATATTGACGCATAGACATTTTCGGCTAATTTATCGCATCTTGTCGCAAAATGCTATAGTACGGGGGTGGAAAAGCGAAAGGAGTTTTGGTTCTTGACGGCATTTTCCTTGCTCGCTGGCCTGGTGGTTGTTTTACCGATCTTGATCGGTGGCCTGAAGGGAGCGTTTTATTCGATTGACCCGGAGGTAATGTACGTGGGCAATGCCCTATCGTATATAAAAGCTCACCAAATTCAGTATTTCGATCACCCTGGGACACCCTCCATATTATCTTTGGCATTTTTATTGTGGCCCTTGAGAATTTACGCTAAGCTGATTGCCCAAACTCCCTTTGTTCTTTGGTCGTTGGGGCATTATGACATTGTTTTCTTTTATCTACGTTTGTGGCAAGGAATAGTTTTTTGTCTGGGAGTCTTTTTATTTTTGAAAGCGATAAATTCAATCACCGACTCGAAACTAGTAGTAATACTTGCCTGGATAGTGCTACTGCTTTTTTCGCCAATATTGCGCCTGGGATTGGGGATTACTCCTGAAACCTTATCATTTCTAATCATCTCGGTCTGGTTATGGTTTTTGGCAAAGTTTCTAAAAAGTCCCGGGGTTAATCTGGTCCCTGTTTTAAGTTTGATTTCCGGTTTGGCGGTGGCTAATAAATTTACCAATTTGTTTTTGGTTTTGGCTTCGATAAGTTTAGTTTTAACATTAAAGCCTTTGTCGTGGCTTCAAAAATTGGCCAACTCTTTGATTGCACTAACAACGACTGTCATTGGTTTTATAATTGGCACTTGGCTGATTAGAGATAAGTATTCGCTCTTGTTTAGTTGGGTAATAAAATTACTTACCAGTACCGGTATTCATGCTGGCGGTGAAAAAGCTATTTTTGATTGGCTGAGCTATAAGCAGTCAGTTTTATCTGTCTATCATCAGGAACCATGGCTAGTCTTGATTGTTGGCTTATCTTTGCTAACATCAGTTTTTTGGGGACGGCTAAGAATCTTGGTGGGTATATTTACGATGGGGATAGTGGTTTTCGCCAAGTATCCGTTGGCTTACTATCAACTGGCTAATTATGTGGTTCTCGTGTTCGTGTTGGCGGTTTTGTTTAGCCGGTTAAATAAATTCGTTATCATGGTCTTGATTTTGATTTTGCTATCCCCCGTCAGGTCCAATATGTCAAGTTACTTAATGTCTACCTCATCCACGATAACAAAAACGGTTGTACTAGAAACCTTTGTTGGGAAACATCCGGCGGAAAAAGCAGCTTTGTGGGAATGGGGTAGGGCAAAAGACCCAGCAATTTTACTGACTACTAGCCGCGACTGGCATGGAAATATGTTTACGGCCGAAAGGGAAGCCTTGAAACTACCTTATTTCGAGCTATATCCAATTCCGGCTGACAAAGTCTTTAGTCTGTGCTGGGATCAGCTTTATATCCAAAAAGTATCCGCAAAACTCTTTTTGGAAAAATATTCCGGGCGACCATTAGTCAGCAAACTAATTGAAGGCAGTGACGACATGATGCTGATTAAATCCGGCCACTGTACCGACTAGTTTCGATAAACACCAAGGTGGGGGGCGACCCCCTTGATACTTCGACCACCGGACGAAACAGGTTCTCCGCGAATGCATTTGATATAACACTCTCCGACTGAGTTGGGGCTTTGGCATAGCTGTTGCTGCGGAACGTGGGTCAATCGGTAGAGAACAAAACCATCTCTTTGCCAGAGGATTTTTTCCGACTCCATAAAACTGCTTTTTAGACTATAAAGATAGACTTTCTTATCTTTGTGTTCTTCGAGCCAATCATTGAGGGTATTGCGGCCGGTAGTTTGAAACGTACCATCACGACATTGAAGGTAATTTACCATTATGGGAACACGATAAATAGCAGCTAAGGGGAAAAAGGCGGCGCTATAAACACCGTTGTCTAAGATAAGGTAAGCGTTTTTGTCCTTTAGGATACTGACATTCTGCTTAACGAATTGGTTATCGGGTGTATCGAGAACGTTCATATCAACCGGGAGAATTTCGGTCAACAACATGACAAACGATATGACGATTAAAAGAGAGCCGACGATAATCTTAGTCTTATCAGTAGGGAAGATCTTCCAAATTAAAGTGGTAATGAGCCAACTAAGATAGAACAAAGCAATGGGCATAATCGTGATTGAGTACCTTTCACCACCGAACATGCCGCTGAAATATAAAGTGGTTAGAATAGACAATGGCCAAACCATAACGATGCTTAGTAAAAACAGGTTGGAAATAGTAATGAAGTTTAGTTTCTTTCTAAACAGGGATAGGGCAAACTTGATCAATAAGAATCCGGAAATGACTGTGAAGATCGATAAGAGATTATTTTTGACTATTTCCGGAATAAGTTTATAGAGCGGATAGAGGATCCCGCCATAAAAAATCCAGTCAAGGGTCCATTTGATGTTGCTGGTGACGACGTGGATTCCTAATAGATTTTTATACGAGGGATGTTGCCAGGGTGAGCTGAAGTTTTTGATTTCGGCGTACATCATTAGGACGAGAATGATAAAAATGGCGTAACTGATAATAAGGGGGCGGTTAAGCTCTCTTCTGATTTGATAAAAGAAAAAGATCATGAATAACAAATAATATGGGAATGAGATTAGGTGTAAAAATGGAAACAATGAGGAGATCGCCAAAAACTGATACTTGATTTGACCAAATTTGATGCGATCGCTTAATAAAATGATAATCATCGTCGTAAATACGGCGGAAATGGCCGAATAGTGCCTGGCTTCTGCCAAATAGTGTCTTAGGAATTCTGAGGAGATTAGTAAGCTGAAGGCTAAAGCGATAATTGTTTTGTTTTTTGGAGAGAAATTTCGAAGATTGAAAGCGAAGTAGCCAATCGGCAATAACCACCATAACAAAGCAGGGAGACGGTGGAAAAATTCAGGATACTGATTGGCTATTCCCAGGCGTTCCCCCAGAGGAACAAATAATTTCTCCCGGATAATATGGTCTAGCGGCGGTTGGGAGGTGTTGGCGGCGTCATAAAATAACTGCTTGATCGCCCGGCCCTTGGTAATGCTTGAGCTGACAACTCCCGTTTCGTCGGCCCAAAAAGTTCCTTTGGTCTGGTGCATCTTAACAAAGGCAACTAAGAAAATTCCGCTAAAAACCAGAAAAAGAGCAATGGTGGTGAGAAAACTACTGGACTTTGGTTTCATCGGCAAATGTGTCGGTAAGTTGTTGCGAGTAAATGGCCAAGTAATTGTAATCGTCCTGGATAAACTTCCACTCCTCGTTTTCATCTTTGGGATATGAGTCATCCAGTTTTCTAATTATTTTTTGGTGCTCTTTAAATTTTTCCTGGGTGGCGACGGCGGCATCGGCTAGACGGTGCGTCTTTATTACTTCAGTCATTAAGCCGGCGGTAGTTGAGTATCTTAGGCTGGAGGTAAGAATGAGATTTGCCTGTCTATTCTCGACAACGACGACGAGTTCGCTAAGTCTTTTGTCCAACAAGAGATTGTAATAATTGACTTTGTCGTCAGGGTTAGTTTTGATACCCATAAAAATTTTTTCCTGGAGGCGTTTGAGTCCATATAACTCCACTGAACTGGGAAGGGCGCTATCGGATAGAAATATTGAAACTGCCAGGAGCAATAAACCGCCACTGATAATAAGTTTGGTCTTACCGACTAAGCTCATGTCGAATAGTATAAAGGTTCGCGTATTTGATTGCCAATATGTCTTTGGGGAACTCTGTAAAGGCGGGTGAGGCCGTTTACTATTAGCATCATGACAAAGGCAACAATAATTATGGTAAAGAAGCTTAAGCGCCTGAAAAGTAAGTCCAGAAATTGGAGTGACAACCAGACTACTACCGGCGCGTAAAATAGCGACATTCTGACTGGGCCAATGGGGTAAAAGCCAAAAAGAGAGGCTAGGTTGACAAATACTAAGATAGAGAAAAGGAAAAATAGAGGCAATAATTTCCTGATCAAACCGTTTTTTGTTGCCGACATGGTCAGGGAAAGATAGAGATAGTACAGAATGACACATGTGCCGACGAGGATGAGGCTTAAATAATACTGTCGTGTAAAACTAATGCCGAATCTGGCTACCGAGGGAAAGAAAGTCGCGTCAAGGTGCCAAGGGGTGGCTCCAAAAATATAAGTGAAGTAATCGATATTATCTTTGACAACCTTGGCAGGTATGACTGCCGCGGGAACGGAATTCAACTTATTACTGGTCAAATAATCCGAGACGGCAAAACCCCATTTGTACTGGAGTTGGTCGAAATAAAGAAAGGTGACGGCCAGTCCGCCAATGACGATAAAACTAATTAAATGTGAATACTTTTTGTTTTGAATCGCCTTGAATAAGATAACGGTACTGACAAAAGGTAAATAGAACCAACTACCAAAATAGACAAAGAGGTTCGCAAGACTGACTAAGAGGAGTTTTAAATAATTTGATCGACTGGGTTGGTTAAAATAACAAACAACGTAATAGATGAGGGCAAAAGCGGTGCTGATCGCGAGACTATAGCTACCGACTTCCTCCGAGTAGTGAACAAAAACCCAGGAGACGGTGGTCAGGGCGGTGACTAGTAGAATTGGAGCAAGTTTAAAGCCCGACTCGACACCTAGCTTTACGAGGTAGACTAAACCGACGAGACCAATTAATGAAGGCAGGAGTCTTGTCCAGGCGGTACCAGAGCTAACTTTGGCCCAAAAGTGGAGGAGAACCATGAAGGCAGGCGGATGCATCATCTCTAAACGCTGGATTCTCCAGGCTTGGGCCAGGCTAGGCTCACCGGCTAGCCTGCCGATCCCGTTGGCGACATTGATGGTTTGAAATTCGTCACCCCAAAAAGGAAGGTTGAGATTTGAAAAACGAAGTAGTAAACCAAATAATAGGGTGAGGAGTGAAAAGATAATTAGAACGGTTTGGGCAGAGGCGATGACGCTCTTAGGCGTTGTCATGCTGCTGGCGATACCAGTCGATAGTTTGCTTTAAACCGGATTTAAAATCGGTTTTGGCCTCAAAGCCAAAAAATTCTTTGGCTTTGGTGGTATCCAGACGGCGGCGGGGTTGGCCGTCGGGCTTACTTGTGTCCCAGACGATCTCGCCATCGTAACCGACGAGGTCGGCAATTAGTTCGGTCAGTTCTTTGATGCTGATCTCCATGCCGGAGCCAAGATTGACTGGGGTTAAGACATCCAAGTCTTTGGCTGCCAGAGTAATCCCTTCGGCGGCGTCCTCGACGTAAAGGAATTCACGGGTGGCCCGGCCGGTGCCCCAAGCGGTCATCTCCTTGGCTTTTTGCTCCCTGGCGTCGACAAATTTTTTGATCAGGGCGGGGATGACGTGGCTGACACGGGGGTCAAAATGATCGCGCGGACCATAGAGATTGACGGGGAGGAGATAAATCGAGTGGAGGCCGAACTCCTGTTGATAAGCCTGGGCCATCATCAGCAGTGCTTTTTTGGCAATGCCGTAGGGCGCGTTTGTCTCTTCGGGAAAGCCGTGCCAAAGGTTTTCCTCTCTGAAAGGTAGCTCGGTAAATTTGGGGTAGCTACAGATAGTGCCGACGAGGATGAGTTTTTCGACTCCCCCATTCAGACGACAAGCCTCAATCAGGTTAACGCCCATCATCAGGTTGTCGTAGAAAAGCGTGCCCGGATGTTCCTGGTTGTAACCGATGCCACCAACGTTACCGGCGAGATGAAAGATCACCTTCTTACCAGAAACCGCCTCAACAGCATGATCAAAACGGCGCAGGTCTAACCGGCTTGACCGGGGAGTAGCAATTTGTTCCCGCGAAATACCTTCGAGAATAAGTCGATCGACCAGATGGCTACCTAAAAAGCCGTTGCCGCCGCTGATGTAAATTTCTTTGTTCCTTAGGTTGATCATGTTTTGAGGAGCTTATAGACTTGGATGGTAATCTTCGACAAAACAAAATGCAAGAGGACGATTTTCTTGTTTTTCGTTTGTAGTCTGGCAACACTAATATCTTCGGCAAACTGGTCCGGGAAACCGGTATTGCCTTTGGAGAGATGGTGAATTCTGAAAACGGCCAGTTTTTGGTGCAGTCGGTGGGGGAGAGTGTACTTGAGACAGCGGAGCCAATAGTCGTAATCAAAAGCGTAATGGTACTTTGGGTTAAAAGAGCCGACTTTTCTAACTAAACTACGGTGGAGAAAAATTGCCGGCTGATTGGCCGTATTGAATATTTCTAAAAAAATCGGGTGCCAGTCGATCGGCCAGAAGTGCTTGAGGAAAAATGTCCAAGCAAGACCCTTCTGACTGATGCCGCAGTCCCCGACCAACCAGCGACAACTGGGGTGACTGGCGAAGTATTCTGCCACCTTCGATAATGATCCAGGTAGATAGTAATCGTCAGAGTTGAGGTAGGCGACGATGTCGCCGGACGCCATTTTTAACCCCTGATTAATGGCGTCGACCTGGCCTTTATCTTTTTTTGATCGCCATTTTATAACTTTTTGGGATTTTCCGGCGTATTTTTCGATGATCGCTACCGAGCCGTCGGTCGAACCGCCATCCAGGATGAGATACTCCAGCTCAAATGATCCGCGTTGAGAAACGACTGACTTGATGGTCTGCTCGAGAAACCGGGCCTGGTTGTATGAAGGAGTAATGATAGAAAATTTCATTTTAAACTCGCCGACGCCAGTAGTTGAGCGTATCGCGCAGAGTTTTCTTGAATGGAATTTGCGGCTGCCAGCCGGTGGCCTGACGGAACTTGGAGGAATCACCGAGAAGAATCGGCACGTCGGAGGGACGCAGCCGCTTGGGGTCTCTTTTGACCTTGATGTTTTTGACTTTTGAGAGCGAGAGAAGATAGTCGAGGACGTCCTTGATCACCCAGGCTTTGCCGGAGGCAATGTTGTAGACCTCACCCGGCTCGCCCTTTTGAGCCGCCAAGTAATAGCCGCGGACCATATCGCGGACGTCGGTGAAATCGCGCTTCGTCGAGAGATCGCCAACCAAAATGACCGGCTTCTGTTTGCCTTTTTCGATGAGGGCGATTTGCTTGGCAAAAGTCGAGGTGACAAAAACCTCGCCCCGGCGCGGACCCTCGTGGTTAAAACCGCGGGTTCTGACAATCTTCAGGCCGTAACTTTTGAAATATTGGTAGCCAAGATAGTCCATGGCCACTTTGGAAACGGCGTAGGGAGAGAGGGGGCGGAGGGGGTTGGTTTCTTTGATCGGCAGCTCGTTCTCGTGGACCAGGCCATACTCCTCGGAAGAACAGGCGATCTGGATCAGCGGGTCGATTTGAGCGGTTCTGACGGCTTCGAAGAGATTGCAGGAACCGACAGCATTGGTTTCCAAAGTGACGGCCGGAGCCGTCCAGGAAGCGGGAACGAAACTTTGGGCGGCGAGATGAAAAATATAATCGGGGCGGAGATTGATCATGACGTCCTGAAGCGACTTCAGATCCAAGAGATCGGCTTCGATCAAATGGAGATGGCCGTTAAGATGTTCAAGGTGTTCAGAGCGCGAACGCCAGCGAACGATACCAAAGACATCGTGGCCTTCACGAAGAAGCAACTCGGCCAGATGGGAACCGGCAAAACCGGTGATGCCGGTGATCAATGATTTTTGTTTGGCCTTATTTCTTTTTCTTGGCACGGTCGAGTGTTTGCTGCCTGACTAATTGTTCAACTCTCTTTTGGAGATCTTTGACCCCGATATGGTTTTGAAAACCCAAATATGAAAGGATGACAAAACCGGCCAACATGACCAGGTCCAAAACCCGGGTAACAAATAAACGGGTGATCAGAGGATCAAGAACGCGGGGAAATAAGGCAAAAAAGAGAACGGTGCACCAGGCGAGGACCCAGAAAATAAACTCGCCGGGACCGAGGTTTTTTCTTTTGAAGTGAACGAAGGCTAAATAAAGCATGAACAGGCAAAAGACCAGGGCGACGATTTGAATACCTAGAAAAGTTTCCACCATAGAGTGTTGGCTAAGACTTTGATAGCGTCGATTATGGTCACTCCCTTGTATTTGTCAATATAGATCGTCTCAATGGGGAACTCGGTCCATTTCAACTGACTTCGATTTTTCCCCAGGCGGGCGACGATTTCGGTCTCAACGCCGTAGCAGCTGCTGTCCCAAGAAAGAAGTCGGTAGGCTTTTCTGGTCAGGGCACGGTAACCGGAGAGGATATCGGAGACATAGATACCGAAGAGGAGATTAATGTAAATCGAAGCGGCTTTGTTCCCCAAGAG
>Ga0209211_10007725_pt1 | contig 14990 bp, 11 predicted proteins | sample RifGroA2_FD_183992 | JGI IMG/M metagenome (GOLD analysis project Ga0209211, IMG submission 183992) | Groundwater microbial communities from Rifle, Colorado, USA - Groundwater A2 (SPAdes) (version 2) | ecosystem: Environmental > Aquatic > Deep subsurface > Groundwater | place: Rifle, Colorado... | reverse complement strand
ATGATGCGTGGAACGCCGCCGCTCAAGCGGTACAGCCGGCTCATCAGCGCAGCCGGGAACAGCTGGCGCTGCGTGCCAGAAACTCCGAGGCGGTGCCGCACATAGGCAGCGACTTCCTGCCGGTCCAGCGGCCCCAGGTGATAGCGCGCGATAATTCGTTGCGCGAGCTGGCGCAGTTCCGGCCGCGCCAGCATCTCCGCCAGTTCGGGCTGGCCCAGCAGGATGATCTGCAATAGTTTGCGCTGGTTGGTTTCCAGATTGGTAAGCAGGCGCAATTGCTCCAGTACGTCGGCGGAGAGGTTCTGCGCCTCATCGATGATCAGCACCGTGTGCCTGCCCCTGGCATAGGCGTCGAGCAGGTAGGCATTGATGCAATCGACGTACACCTTGATGCTGGTGTTGCCGGACGGGCAGGAGATGCCGAATTCGGCGCAGATGGTCGAGAGTAACTCTGCCACCGTCAGCTTGGGATTGAATATGTAGGCGACATCACAGGAATCCGGGATCTGCTCGAGCAGGCAGCGGCATATCGTGGTCTTGCCGGCCCCCACTTCGCCCGTGAGCAATACGAATCCGCCGCCGCCATTCACGCCATAGAGCAGATGCGCGAGCGCCTCCTGGTGGCGCTGGCTCATGTAGAGATAGCGCGGGTCCGGCGCGATGGAGAACGGCGCTTCGGCGAGGCCAAAGTAACTCTGGTACATGGGCGGTCCGAGAGTGGGAATGTCGCACCATTATAGCGACAAGCTCCGCACACTCAATACTCATCAACCGATCCGTATCCCGGCAAAAACATTACTGGTGAAACCAGCCATTCCATCACTGATGTTGAGGCGAGCGTAACAGAGGGAGTAGAATTACCGGCTTGCGCAGTTTGGCTAACCTGCAAGGCGGAGGAAAAACGACCAGGATGGACATTGTCGGTGTATTGCCGTTGGATGTGGCAGGCACGCTCATCGTGCTTTGGCTGGCGCTGGGTCTGCTGGGGCTGGCGTTGCAGGGCAGCCCGCGTTTCATCACCAATATCATCTTCCCCCTTGGCGCGCTCGTCTCGCTGGCGCTTGCCGCAACCGGTTTATGGGCGCTCGGCGAGGTTGCCGGCATCGTCGTGTTGCCGCTCGGCCTGCCCGATCTGCCGCTGCATCTCCGTCTCGATCCGCTCTCGGCATTTTTTCTGATCCTGCTGGGCGGCGCGTCGTTCGGCGTGTCGCTGTTCAGCGCCGGCTATTTCCGCACCATGGCCGGCAACACACTCGGCCTGCTGTGCCTCGAATACCACCTGTTTCTCGCCGGCATGGCGCTGGTGTTGCTGGCGGACGATGCCTATATGTTCATGGTGGCATGGGAAACCATGGCGCTGTCTTCCTATTTTCTGGTCACCACCGACCATCATGTTCCCGACATCCGCAAGGCGGGTTTTCTGTACCTGCTGATCGCGCATGTCGGCGCTATTTCTATCTTGCTGAGTTTCGGTGTGATGCAGGGCGGGCACGGCATCGGCGCATACACTTTTGATGCGATGCGCGCGGCGCATCTGACTCCGTTCTGGGCGTCGGCGGCGTTCCTGCTGGCGCTGTTCGGCTTCGGTGCGAAAGCCGGGGTGTTGCCGCTGCATGTCTGGCTGCCCGAGGCTCACCCGGCTGCGCCTTCGCCGGTTTCCGCATTGATGAGCGGCATCATGCTAAAGACCGCGATCTACGGCATCTTGCGCGTCACCTTCGACCTGCTGGATGTGCACCAATGGTGGTGGGGGGTGCTGGCCCTGGCGCTGGGGCTGCTCACTGCGGTGTTCGGCGTGATGTTTGCCGCCGTTCAGGGCGACATGAAACGGCTGCTGGCCTATTCTTCCATCGAGAACATCGGGTTGCTGCTGGTGGGCATCGGCCTGACCATCATCTTCCATGCCTATGACAAGGATGCGCTCGCGGCCCTGTCGCTCACCGCGACGCTGTACCACAGCCTGAATCACGCGTTCTTCAAGAGCCTGCTGTTCATCGGCACCGGCTCGATCCTGCACGCGACCGGCGAACGCAACATGGGGCGCCTGGGCGGACTGATCCATCGCATGCCGTGGGCAGCGATGCTGATGCTGGTCGGCGTGCTGTCCATCGCCGGCCTGCCGCCGTTCAACGGTTTTGTCTCGGAATGGCTGTTGCTGCAGGCGTTCCTGCTGTCGCCGGGCCTGCCCAACAGCTACATCAACATGCTGATCCCGGTGGCGGCGGCGGTGATCGCACTGGCCGCCGCGCTGGCGGCCTATGTGATGGTGAAATTCTACGGGATTATTTTCCTCGGCCAGCCGCGCGAACCGGCGCTGGAACATGCGCACGATGCCGGCACTTGGGAGCGCATCGGGCTGGGCTGGCTGGCGCTCGGTTGCGTGGCACTCGGGCTGGCGCCGGTTTTTGTGATACAGCAGCTTGATCTGGTCACGCAAATGCTGGTCGGGCAGGGGCTGGGCAATTCGGCCGGCGGATGGCTGTTCCTTACCCCGGTGGATACCGAGCGCGCCAGCTACAGCCCGGTGTTTTTCCTGCTGGCGGTGCTGGGCGTGATGCTGGTGACCGTACTGGTGGTGCATCGTTTCTATCACGGCCGACTGCGCCGCGGCCCGGCCTGGGACTGCGGTTTTCCGGCGCAGAATGCGCGCATGCAGGACACCGCCGAGGGCTTCGGCCAGCCTATCCGTCGCATCTTCGAACCGTTCTTCAAGATTGAAAACGAGTTGCCGACCGCGTTCGATACCCATCCGCGCTATCACGGCCGCAGCGACGACCGTATCTGGCTGTTCCTTTATCTGCCGATCAAACGCATCACCGAGAAGCTGTCGTCCTGGGTATCGGTGCTGCAGCACGGGCGTATCCATCTGTACCTGAGTTATACCTTTGTCACGCTGGTCGTGTTGCTGGCGTTCGTGTGATGGAAGACACCAACCTTGCCCTCGGTATCCTGTGTAGGGTGGGCACGTTCTTTGTGCCCACGCGGATTTTGGTGCGATGGATAATGCGGTGCGGGGATATGATTGACGCTGGCTGCGTGGACACAATAGCGTGCCCATACTACTTGACCGAGACGTGATGGGTGATGCCATGAGCAACATCAAGCTATTTGAATCGAAGCATATCCGTTCAATCTGGGACGACAAAGCACAACGGTGGCTGTTCGCTGTCGTGGACATTGTTGCGGCATTGACGGATAGCCAGAATCCCCAAGTGTATTGGCGGGTGCTTAAAAAACGGTTATTGGCCGAGGGCAATGAAACCGTTACAAACTGTAACGCTTTGAAAATGACAGCACCTGATGGAAAGCAACGTCTCACCGATGTGGCGGATACCGAACAGTTGCTGCGACTCATCCAATCTATCCCATCACCCAAGGCCGAACCCTTCAAACGCTGGCTGGCCAAAGTGGGTTACGAGCGACTTGAAGAAATCGAGAATCCAGAACTCGCCGCCGCACGGATGCGCGAGCTTTACAAGGCCAAGGGCTACAGCGACGAATGGATCGAGAAGCCATGGATGTACACAATTACGTGCTCACTTCTGACTGGACGAGGCGGCAGTTACCGAGGATTCTTCGATAACTGCCGCCAGTAAAAAAGGGTTACCCATGAAAACTGAAATCATTCATACACTCACCGGCACCTTTGAAGCTCACGCACAGCAAGCAGAAAACGGTATCGAATTCTGGCTTGCCCGTGACCTTCAGCACCTGCTGGGCTACGATGAATGGCGGAACTTTACGACCGTAATCATCAAGGCAAAAACGGCTTGCGAAGTCTCCGATCAGCCCATTTCAGACCATTTTGTTGACGTCAACAAAATGGTCGAACTCGGCTCAGGTAGCCAGCGTGAAGTGGATGACATCATGCTCACCCGCTACGCCTGTTATCTGATCGCCCAGAACGGTGACCCCAGAAAACCGCAAATCGCATTTGCCCAAACCTACTTCGCCATGCAGACCCGCAAGGCGGAGCAGATCGAACAACGGTTGCTCGAGGCCGAGCGCGTGTCCGCACGTAAAAAACTCACCTCCACAGAAAAAGAGCTATCCGCAGTGATTTACGAACAAACTGGCAGCGACAACAATTTTGCAGTCATTCGCAGCAAAGGCGATCAAGCCCTGTTTGGCAAAAACACGCAGGCGATGAAATCGCAATGGAAAGTGCCGGACAACCGACCGTTGGCTGACTTCGCTCCCACCATCATCCTCAAGGCCAAGGACTTCGCCACAGAAATTACCATCTTCAAAGCGTGCCCACCCTACTTGACTGAAGTGCGAGGAGTGATGCCATGAGCAACATCAAGTTGTTTGAATCGAAGCAAATTCGCTCTATCTGGAGCGAAGACGATCAGAAATGGTATTTCTCCATTGTTGATGTGGTCGCGGCATTGACGGACAGCCAGAATCCACGGGACTATTGGTATCGCATCAAACAGCGCGAAAAAATCAGCGGCATGGAACTGTCGACAATCTGTCGACAGTTCAAACTCGAAGCGCCGGACGGCAAATTGCGCGAAACGGACTGTTCTCACGCAGAAGGCTTGCTCCGCATCATCCAGTCCATCCCCTCGCCCAAGGCCGAACCCTTCAAACGCTGGCTTGCAAAGGTAGGTTACGAGCGGCTGGAAGAAATCGAAAACCCCGAACTGGCCGCCGCGCGGATGCGCGAACTGTACAAGGCCAAGGGTTACAGCGACGAATGGATCGAAAAGCGCGTGCGCGGCATCGCCATCCGCGACGAACTAACCAATGAATGGAAAAAGCGCGGCGTGAAAGAGCAACGCGAATACTCCATCCTCACCGCTGAAATCAGTCGTGCTACGTTCGGCATGACACCCGCCGAGTACAAGGAATTCAAGAGCCTCGACAAACCGGCGGACAATCTGCGTGACCACATGAATGATCTGGAGCTGATCTTCACCATGCTGGGCGAAGCCTCCACCACCGAAATTGCGCGCAACAAAGACGCGCGGGGCTATGACGAAAACCGCGATGCCGCCGTGGAAGGCGGGTCGGTGGCGGGGCGCGCGCGGCGCGATCTGGAGAAAAAATCCGGAAGGCGTATTGCCAGCAAGGAAAACTACAAGCAGCTCCCCGAAGCGGTGGCGCGCAAAAGGGTGAAGAAGGGAGCATCTTGAATAACGATGCTGGCTGCGGGTGCATAAAAACATGCTCACGCTACTTGACTAGCAAGAATTATCCTCTGCGAGGATGAACGGAAAGCCATGGACGATTGGAGCAAAAAACTCTTGGAACAACATGGCGCGGTGGCATTCGCACTGAAAGAAATAGAACAACATAACCTGCTCACCCAGGCTGCTGCCGATGCGTCCTTGGCGGCAGAATATCAACGCGCTGCGCGGCTAAGCACTGAGCTGGAACAAGCAGCCAGAATGAACGCGGGGCTGAAGCACTGGTCTGTTTATTCAGATGAGAATCGAATTGATCGGTTCAGCACGGTCAGCGATATTCTCCGCGCACAGGAGGCAAGCCAGCGCCATCAGGCAATGTATTCTTCCGCAGCAATAGACGAAGCAAGGCGCATTGCGGAATTGGCGCAGACATACAAATTACATGCTTCACTTGATCCGTATCGAACGCCCGTCGAGTCCTTCGCAAGTAAGCTGCTACATCTGCAAACGCTGGATACGATTAGGTCGCCCGCATACTTGGATGCGTTCATGCAGGCCTCGACGATTTCAGACATCTTTGTTGAAAGCATGCGTGTTGACCGTCATTTGCAGGAAGCTACGCGGCAATTTTCGCAAGTGGCAGTGCCGATGTTCGGCACTCTGAATGATTATGGTCAGTTCCTTAACGCGGCTGGTCTTAGCCTACCCCACTGGCCTCATGTTCGGCTGTTAACGATAGGGGAAAAACGCCGCCGTTTGCGAGCGATGCTCAACAGCAATGCAGAGCCAGTTCATGTCAAGAAAGCCAAATCATTGGATCACCGCTATCAGCTTACGTTACGCGAAATTTTGGTTGATGTGATGACGGGTGCTTACGGAGAAGACTGGGCGGTAGAACGCCTGCCGCTTTGCGATTGCAAAGATTTGCTGGGAAAGTGGAAAAAGCGCGGAGGCGAAGTTCTGGATCATGCCGACTATTTCCATTACGAACGGATCATGAGTCACCCAGAACATTTCGAAACGGTGTTTGCGGCTGGGTTCGATGACCGGGCGGCCCTAGCGGCGCTTATAAATAAGGCGAGGAGCCTACGTTCAAAATTCGCGCACTCCAACCCGTTTACTCTGGAAAATTTACGCGATTTGCGTCTGATCTGGCTGACCATTGAGACTGGTCTGCTTGCGTTAACAGCGGACTACGATATTGAAAGCTGGAACTGAATTGAAGCGACTCTGCAATCAGTCGTGTAGGGTGGGCACGTTTTTGTGCCCACGCGGATTCAACATTTTAGAGTAACCAACCATGTCACGTTATCGCCGCGCAACGGCTGCGGGTTCAAGCTATTTCTTTACCGTGGTCGCTTACCGGCGGCAGCCGATTCTGTGTGACGAAGCGATTCGTAACGCATTGCGCACCGCGATTGAAACGGTGCGTGTGGCGCGTCCTTTCGTCATTGATGCATGGGTATTGTTGCCTGACCATTTGCATTGCGTATGGACATTGCCTGACGGTGATGCCGATTTTTCCACACGTTGGATGAAAATCAAGCGGGCGGTTTCTTTGGCCTGTAGAGAAAATTATCGCCGTGCTGATTGGGTGACTGCATCAAAACTCAAACATCGCGAATCGACAATATGGCAACGGCGATTTTGGGAGCATCAAATCCGCGACGAAAATGATTTTGCCCGTCATGTCGATTACATTCATTTCAATCCGGTTAAACACGGGCACGTACAACGTGCGGTTGATTGGCCGTATTCGACGTTTCACCGCTATGTGCGTGATGGGATATATGCGCATGACTGGGCTGGTGCGATAGATACCGCGGTGCTGGGGTATGATTGATGCTGTCCGCGTGGGCATAAAGACGTGCCCACCCTACTTGACTGGGATTTGATTGATGCTGCCCGCGTGGGCATAAAAACGTGCCCACTCTTTGAGCTGTCTCAGGTTATTTATAAATGCGGTGTATCAATCATGGTGATAAATGAAGAACATACCGGGCAATCTGCCACTTAAGGCGTATGACGCCATTGCATCCAAGAAGCTTAAGCAATTACGCACATCATACAAAACGTGCCTAATTGGTGGAGATGGTTGCGCCAAGGCAATCAGATCGCATAGCGTTCCAGTTGCAGTCTTGAATCACATTGCTATTGAAGGACACGTATACACGTTTACAGAACCGACTCATGAAGAGATGCAGAGTATTTACAGTGGAGGCCCATACCTACCAAAACATTTGAGCATCAATCATGCATCAACATACCATGGTTTTTGCAGTAGTCACGATGACTCAATATTTTCCGAAATTGAGAAAGCTGATATAAACCCCACAAATAGACAAGTTTTTTTATTCCATTTCAGGGCTTATTCAAGGGCGTTGTATCAGAATATAAACGGTGGAAAAATGCTTCATGAGCTTTGCGAAGCTCAGCTTCCAGATGATCACAATCCAATTGACGCTTTAGCAAAAATTGCGTCCATGCTTCAGCCTCAAGAAGATACCTTTTCAAATTTGACTACAAACTTCGAGGGTTTGAAGTTAAGTATGGAATCAGGAACCATTCCAAAGTTAGGACATATTTTTATTAGACTCGACTGCATTCCAGATGTTATGTGTTGCACTCTTTTTGTACCAACCTACGATATTGAAGGTCGGTTTTTATTGCCTCTAGCGAAAGAGGATGAGTTGGCATCCATGCGGCCTATTTCTATAACCATATCGAAAGATTCGGTTGGCGGTTTTATACTGTTAGCTTGGAAAGACGAAGATACCATTGTGAGTGCATTCATAAGGACATTCATTAGTAGTGGTTACGATTTAAACAGACTGATAGCTGTTATCTTTGGTGAGACAGAGAATTATTTCTTTAACGAAAACTGGTGGAAGAAGCTAGATGACGAACGTAGAAGCATGTTGATGTATTTCGCATCCATGCAATTTTTGAATCTCGCTGATGACAAACGAGATCACTTGAAGCTAATGCATTCAATTCTCCATAAGCATCGAAGAACGTATATCAATTGGCCGATTTTATCGGTTGACTAAGTTACCCTACGAAACCACAGGAACTTGCGCACATTATTCACAGCCCCTTTTGATAGTCACCACATGAACATCGCCGAAATAGAATCCTCCCTCAAAGACTTGGTGGAAACGCCGTTTGATGCTGACACGTTCATTTTTCGCTTTTTGGAGATTTACGATGCGCCAAAGGCCACGGTAACCAAGCTCAGGCAGGGCACGACGAATCACGCCAAGGAGCCGGGCGAGTTGCTTTGGAAAAACAAATTGTTTTTTCGTGTCGCTGAAAAAGGGCAGGCAGCTACGACGGTGGATGCCATGGTGGACGATCCGCTGGCGAAGAAACATGCTCCGCGTTTTTTGTTGGCGACTGATGGTGAGGAGGTTTACTGCCGGGACATCAAGGCCGATCAAACCCGCGATACCGGGTTTGACAAGCTGAACGATATATTCGATTTCTTCCTGCCGCTCGCCGGAATCGAGCGTTACGAGGGGGTGGCGGAAAATCCTGCCGACATCAAGGCAACGGCGCGGCTTGCCAAGCTCTACGATGCGATTCTGGAAGCGAACCCGGAATGGGTGGGGAACGACCACACCCACGAACTCAATCTTTTCATGACGCGAATGTTGTTTTGCTTTTTTGCGGAAGATACGTCGATCTTCGACAAGGATTTGTTCACTTCAACTTTAATGGACTTGACCCGTGAGGACGGTGCGGACACTTCTTCTGTGCTGGAAACCATCTTTGCGGCGATGAACACGCCCGACAAAGAGCGCGAAGGTTTGCCGGAATTCGCCCGGCGCTTTCCGTTCGTCAACGGCGGCTTGTTTCATGACAAGACCCCGATCCCGAAATTTTCCAAGCGTGCGCGGCGGCTATTGAAAGAATGCGGCGAACTGCAATGGAAAGACATCAACCCGGACATCTTCGGTTCGATGATTCAGGCCGTGGTCGAGCCGGGTATGCGCGGCGATATGGGCATGCACTACACGTCCGTGCCCAATATCATGAAGGTATTGCAGCCGTTGTTTCTAATGTCACTGGAAGAAGAATTCGAGGCCGCGCGCGACAGTGAAGCCAAGTTGCAGAAGCTATTGCAGCGCATCTATAACATTCGCGTATTCGACCCGGCCTGCGGCTCGGGCAACTTTCTCATCATCGCCTACCGGGAATTGCGCAAGCTTGAGTCGCGTATTTTCGAACGCCAGAAAGCGATTGCCCGGCAATGGTCGTTGCCGATGACGGGAGTGCGCCTCACCCAGTTTTTTGGTATCGAGCTGACCGATTTCGCGGCGGAGACGGCGAAGCTTTCGCTGTGGATAGCCGAGTATCAAATGAACGAGCAGTTCAAGGCGCAGTTTGGATCAGCACCCCCGGCGCTGCCGTTGAGTGACAGCGGGAATATTGTGCAGGGCAATGCTGCCCGAATTGATTGGTACAGCGTTTGTCCGATAAACGTTGGAGCAGAAACCTATCTTTGCGGAAATCCTCCGTATGTTTGGAGTGGCGATCAAAGTAAAGATCAGAAAAACGATTTAGGGCACAACTTTACAAATAAAATGCCGTCATTTCTGATGTTGGATTATGTGGGCATTTGGTTCATTAAGGGTGCAGAGTATTGTGCAAAATCAAAATCAAAATCAAAATCAAAATCAAACTCAGAGCTTGCATTCGTTTCTACTAACTCAATTTGCCAAGGTGAGCAGGCTGGGATTTTATGGCCGGTACTATTTCAATATGATCTCGAAATATTCTTTGCCTATCGATCTTTTAAATGGAAAAACCTTGCCTCAAAAAACGCTGGTGTTAGCTGTGTGATTATTGGTCTACGAAAAAAATCATCAAAACCAAAATCTATATTTTCTGAAGGTCATTTCCGCACGGTATCTAGTATCGGCCCTTATTTAGTTGAAATGAAGGAGCTGGTCGTAACAAAATCGCAAAGCCCTTTATCTAAACTTCCAATAATGGTGCGTGGGAATATGCCTTATGAGAACGGGCATCTGATATTGTCACCGCAAGAAAAAGACGAACTTCTTTCGACGTACCCACACAGCAATATACTGCTCAAACGACTTTATGGCTCTCAGGAGGTCATAAAAGGGATAGAGCGATGGTGTCTGTGGATTCCAGATGAACTGCTGAAATTCGCGTTACAAATACCCCCAGTGGCAAAACGCATTGCCCTTGTCAGAGATACAAGAATTGCGAATAGCGACAAAAACGTAGTGAAGCTGGCTGAGTTCCCGCACCAGTTTCGTGAAACAAACCTAGCGAAAGAATTTGCAGTAGTAGTACCAGCTGTTTCGTCAGAAGGGCGTGAAGTGTTGCCATGCGCACTGTTTAATTCTGACGCAGTTATAACCAACAGGTGCTATCAAATATTGGATGCAGATATATTTGTATTCTCGATAATATTATCTCGCATGCATTACGTGTGGGCAGATACCGTTGGCGGTAAACTGGAAACGCGATTTAACTACTCAAATACTATCATTTACAACACTTTCCCTATTCCAGGTTTGTCAGATACGCAAAAGCAGGCACTAGAAGAGCATGCTTGGAACATCCTCACTCAGAGAGAGGCTCATCCTGGCAAAACCATCGCTTGGCTTTACGATCCAGAAACGATGCCTGCCAACCTATTGCAGGCTCATAAAGAGCTTGATGAAACGCTTGAGCAAATTTACATCGGTCGTTCCTTCAAGAGCGACACCGAGCGGCTGGAGCACTTGTTCAAGCTCTATGCGAACATGATCAAAAAAGAACAAGCCGCCAAGGCTGCAAAACAACCAAAATTGATTTCAACAGGAGCCGCTTGATGGCCAATTTTGTCACCGTGAGTTACGCGCAGACCGGCGCAAGTCAAACCACCAACCAGTACGGTATGCGAGCCATGCAGGCACGGGCGTTCGATGCGCGGAATTCCCAATATCTGCTGGTCAAGGCACCGCCAGCTTCCGGCAAGTCTCGCGCCCTGATGTTCATCGGGCTGGACAAGCTGGAGAATCAAGGCATCGCCAAGGTGATCGTCGCGGTGCCTGAGCGTTCCATCGGCGCATCATTCAAGTCCACCAAGTTGAGCGAGGGCGGATTTTTCCGTGACTGGGTGGTCAACCCGCAATGGAACCTCACCGATGCGGGCGGCACGCAAAAAACCAAAGCGTTCACCGATTTCATGGCTTCCGAAGACAGCATTTTAGTCTGCACCCATGCCACGTTCCGCTTCGCATTCGATCAACTCGGCGCCGCCGCTTTTGCCAACAGCGTGATCGCCATCGACGAGTTTCACCATGTTTCCGCCGACGAGAACAATCGTCTGGGCGAGGTGGTTCGGGCGCTGCTGGAGGATGGCCGTTCGCACATTGTCGCGATGACCGGGTCGTATTTCCGGGGCGACACCGCTGCCGTGCTTCACCCCGAAGATGAGGCGCGTTTCACCCGCGTCAGCTACACCTATTACGAGCAGTTGAGCGGCTACCGCGACTTGAAGACGCTGGGTATCGGCTACCATTTTTACCGTGGCCGGTATGTGGATGCGATCAACGAAATTCTCGACCCCAATCTCAAGACCATCGTCCATATTCCTCACGTTCGTTCATCCGAATCGACCACCGATAAATACGACGAAGTAGACCGCATCCTCGACCATCTTGGCGATGTGATCGGTAAAGACCCCGTGACAGGGTTTGATCTGGTCAGGCGCGCAGACGGCAAGCTCATCAAAGTTGCCGATCTGGTGAACGATGATATTGGGCGCGAAAAAGTCATGCTGGCGCTGCGCGATATAAAAGGGCGGGATGATGTGGATATCATCATTGCCTTGGGCATGGCGAAGGAAGGGTTCGACTGGATTTGGTGCGAGCATGTGCTCACCGTGGGGTATCGCGGTTCGCTGACCGAGGTCATCCAGATCATTGGTCGCTCGACACGCGACGCGCCGGGAAAGTCGCACGCGCAATTTACCAATTTAATCGCCGAGCCGGACGCGAGCGCAGAGCGTGTCACCGATGCCGTCAATAACATGCTGAAAGCCATTGCTTGCTCGCTGTTGATGGAGCAGGTGCTGGCCCCAAATTTCAAGTTCAAGACCAAGGCGGACGCCGACGAGTTGGACGGCAGCAGGCGCGAGAGCGACATCGTGTACACCGGCGACGACAACATCATCGCTATCCGTGGCTTCGCCGAACCCTCCAGCGCACGAACCCGGCAGATACTCGAAAGCGATTTGAACGATCTTTCGGCGGCGATCTTTCAGGATGAGGCCGTGTTGCGCGCGGCGATGAACCCGGATGAATACGCCCCCGAGGTGGTCAATCAAGTGTTCATCCCGAAAGTCATTGCACGGCAATACCCCGATCTGACTGCCGAAGAAATCGAAGAGGTGCGCCAGGCGGTGGTTGCCAACGGCGTTTTCAAGAGCCCGTCAGTCAGCATCGAGCAGCAGGCCGACACCAAGTTTGTGCGGATGGCCGAAAAGCTTATCAACATTGATGAGATCAGCATCGACCTGATCGACAGCATCAATCCCTTCCAGCGCGCTTACGAAATATTGTCCAAGTCGGTTACTGCCGATGTGCTCAAAACCATCCATGGGGCGATCACTTCCACTAGGGTTGCCATGAGTGAGGAAGAAGCGGTTTCTCTCTACCCGCGCATTAAAGCGTTTGTTGCCGAGAAAAAAGTTGAACCCAGTTTGGTGAGTCCGAATCCATTGGAACGTAGAATGGCCGAGGCATTGGCTTGGATACGCGAAGCCAAACGCCGCAAGATGGCGGCAGCGCAGGCGGGCGTTTAAGGTCATGGCACGTCAAACGTTGGACGAGTTGCTGGGCGAGAGCGACGATTTGGGGTTGCTGGATGTGAAGCCGCACCCGGTCAACACCAGCACCGAGGCTGTGCGTATTCAGCAGGCATTCGAGGAGATCAACGTGTTTGTTGATCGCCACCATTTTGCGCCCGGCGAGGGGCAAGCGGGCGAGAAGGTTTCGGTAAACGAGCGCACTCTGCAAGTGCGACTTAAAACCTACCGGGAAAACCCAGACCTCACTGCGCAATTGAAAGAGCTTGATCGCCATGGGTTGTTGACGCTCCAAGCTGCACAGACGCTACCACCATATAGCCTGGACGATATTCTTGATCTGGATGACGAGTTACTTTCCGAGTCAACCGAGGATATTTTTACCTTCCGCCATGCACGCCCGGCAGCGGCACGCCCAGACAAAATATCCGAGCGCAAACCGTGCGAGGATTTCGCGCAGTTCAAACCGTTGTTCGATCAGGCTGCTGCCGATCTGGTGACGGGCAAGCGCAAGAGCATGAAATTTGCCAACGAGCAGGAGATCGAGGCGGGCGGTTTTTTCATACTGCATGGTGTGATGGTCTACGTCGCCGAGGTGAACGACCCCCATGTGCGCAACGGGAAGCGCAATGCTCGACTCAGGCTGATTTTCGAGAATGGCACGGAGGGAAAAAATCTGCTCAGATCATTGGCAACTGAGCTTTACAAAGACCCCAGCGGTCGCCGGTTGTCCGAACCGAATGCTGGGCCGCTGTTTGATCATACGCCGACCTTCGCTACGGAAGCCGGGCCGAACGAGCGCATCACGGGGTGCATTTACATCGTGCGCAGCCTCTCGCCGTCACCCGAGATAGCCAAACTTGACGGCCAGCTTTTCAAGATTGGTTTCACCACGGGTTCATTTGAAGACCGGATTCGCGGGGCGAAAGACGATCCGACATTCCTGATGGCACAGGTTCATCCAGTTCGAAGTTATGAGGCGATCAATATCAATGCCAATAAATTTGAGAGCCTGGTGCACCGGTTTTTCGCCGATGCACGACTAGACATCGAAATCATGGATCGATTCGGCAAGCCGTTCCGACCGAGAGAATGGTTCCTGCTGCCTTTGCCAGTCATTGAAACCGCCATTGAAATGCTGCTCGATGGCAGTATCTTGCGGCACAGGTATGACGCGGTTGCGGGCGAGATTGTTCGGGTGCAGGCGACATGACTAAGCTGGTGCGATGGATAGCTGTCCGCGTGGGCACAAAGACGTGCCCACCCTACTTGCTGGTGTTCATGTGATGGAAAACATCAATCTGACTCTCGGCATCCTGTTTCAGCTCTGCCAGTCGCTGCTGGTCGTGCTGCTTGCGCCGCTGCTGACGGGTTGGGTGAACCAGTGCCGCGCCTGGCTGCAAAACCGCTCCGGCCCCGGCCTGTTGCAGCCGTTTCGCACGCTGCGCAAGCTGTTCCACAAGGATGCGGTCATCGCCTATAACGCCTCGCCGCTCTTCCGTATCACGCCCTATATCCTGTTCGGCTGCATGTGGCTGGCGGCGGCCATTATTCCCATCATCGCGGTGGATTTGCCGTTCTCGCCCGCCGCCGATGTGATCGCGCTGGTCGGCGTGTTTGCGCTGGCGCGGGTGTTCATCGCGCTCGCCGCGATGGATATCGGCACCGCGTTCGGCACGCTCGGCGCACGGCGCGAGATGCTGGTGTCGTTTCTCGCCGAGCCGGCGTTGTTGATGGTGCTGTTCACCGCTTCGCTGATCAGCCAGTCGACGCAGTTGCCGCGCATCGTGGAAGCGCTGGCGCATCACCAGTTTGTGCTGTACCCCAGCCTCGCCTTTGCCGGGCTGGCTTTTGTGATCGTGCTGCTGGCCGAGAATGCGCGCATCCCGGTGGACAACCCCGGCACGCATCTGGAGCTGACCATGATCCACGAGGCGATGATCCTGGAGTATTCGGCGCGCCATCTGGCGCTGATCGAATGGGCGAGCAGCCTCAAGCTGCTGGCCTACATTTCGCTCGGCATTGCG
>Ga0209211_10007723_pt1 | contig 14994 bp, 9 predicted proteins | sample RifGroA2_FD_183992 | JGI IMG/M metagenome (GOLD analysis project Ga0209211, IMG submission 183992) | Groundwater microbial communities from Rifle, Colorado, USA - Groundwater A2 (SPAdes) (version 2) | ecosystem: Environmental > Aquatic > Deep subsurface > Groundwater | place: Rifle, Colorado... | reverse complement strand
GACGTACTTCGCGGGCATGGTCAGTCGTTCGCCAACCCGGATTCTTCGATGATCTGAAGGGAGGCCTCGTGGTCCCCGTCGGCGGAGATGCAGAATCCCCGGATCCCGCGGAGATTCGACAGGCGGCGGATGGTTTCCAGCGCGATCTCGATGGCGGCGTCGCGCCAGGCGCCCGGATCCCTCAAGGAGGCCAGTCGAGCCGCCTGGGAATCGGGGATTCGCTGCTGCGGACCCGATCCCGCCTGTCCGAAATGGGTGTCGGAAAGCGGATGGATCCCCGCCAGGATGGCGGCCTGTTCGTGCAGGCCGCGCAAGGTGACCTCCTTCCACCAGGCTTCGAAACGGTCCAGGTCGTAGACCGGCTGCGTCACCAGGAATTTCGCCCCGGCCCGCGTCTTCTTGGCGAGCCGCATTAGTTGCAGGGCGGGCGGATCGGCATCGGGGGATGCCACGGCGCCCAGGCAGAACGGCCCGGCCCCCTCCAGCCCTTTTTCGCCCAGAAGCGCGCCGTCGCTTTCCATGTGGGCGCAGGCCTGCAGCAATTGAACGGCGTCGATGTCGTAGACGTTCCGGGCGGCACGGAAGCTGCCCAAGGTCTGGTGATTGCCGCTGGTGCACAACAGGTTTCGTATTCCCAGGGCCTGCGCGCCCAGCGCCTCGGAAACCAGGGCGATGCGGTTCCGGTCCCGCGTGGTCATGTGGAGGATCGGCTCCAGGCCTTCCTCCTTCAACAGGGAAGCCGCCGCCAGGGCCGACATCGCGACCCGGTCCCGGTTGTCGCTGACGCCCACGGCATGGACTTTCCCGACGTACCGCCGGGCAGCCGTCCGCAACGGCGCCGGATCCCCGCTTTGCGGAGGATGGATCTCCGCCAGCAGGATCGTTTTCCCGGATGCGATTCGCTTCTGAAGGTCAGTTGGCTCTGTGATCATCCCTTTACCTTGGCGCGAAGTGGGTTTTCCCCGAAGGCACAGACGCGCGCCACCGTGCTTCGGACGAGATCTTCCAGTTGCGGTGGCGGATCGGCCGGAGAGAAGTGCACCAACCGGGCTCGCTCCGGCGGGAGCCCGATTTCCGCCAGCAGCCGCTGGATCGTACGGACGCGGATCTCCGCCCGGTAATTGCCTTGCGACAGATGACAGTCCCCCTTGGGGCACGCCACCACGCAAAAGCCCCGGGCGCCCCCTTCCATCGCATGCAGCAGATACTGCCCATCCATCTTGCCGCTGCAGGGGACTTCCCGCACGAGGATCCGGGAGCCGTCCTGATTCCATTGACGCGGCAGATTCACCCCCTGAGGAATGCAGTTGGTGCAGAGGAAGACGACCACGTCTGGGGAGAGGGCTTCCGGCATAGGGGCACAGGCCTGGTCCAGGACTCGCGGATCCCCTTTCGGATCGGTGTGCATTTCGTTAAAAGAAACAAGTCCCATATGGCGCTGAGGCAAGGATTGATTATGACGATTCCTGATAGATAGGGAAGTATTATTTTTCCTGTAATTGTGCATTTATGATGCATAATTACAACCAATGAGAACCCGGGGGGAACCATGGCGTACATAGACAGATCCCTGGAGCCTGTCGTCCGAAAGGCGGCGAGAGAGTTTCCCTCCGTCGTCCTTGCCGGCCCGGCGCAATCGGGGAAAACGACCCTCCTCCGTCACCTGTTTCGGGAGACCCATCGGTACGTCTCCCTGGAACCGCCGGACGTGCGTGCCGCCGCCACGGGCGACCCCCGGTCCTTTCTCGAAATGAACCAGCCACCGGTGATTTTCGACGAAGTCCAGTGCGCTCCGGGCCTGATGCCGTTCATCAAGGAACGGATCGACAAGTGCGGGGGAAAGGCCGGTCAGTACCTGTTGACCGGCTACCGGAACCTGCCCTTATCGGAGAAAATCACCGAATCTCTCGGGGGCCGGGCCACCATGCTGCGTTTGCTGCCGCTCTCCTACCGGGAGATCATGAAGACGCCGCATGCCAACTTTCCCTGGGAGAAGGGAGCCCGGGCGTGGAGGCACGACTATACATTCCGGGATCTGTGGGAAAGTTTCCTGAACGGAGGCTATCCGGAAATAGCGGCGAATCCGAAGCGGGACGTCGCGCGCTGGCACGCAAGTTACGTCCAGGCCTATCTCGACCGCGACCTCCGCTCTCTTCGCCAGATCGGGGACCTCGCGCAGTTCCATATGTTCCTCCGTGCCATGGCGGCGCGAAGCGCGCAGTTGCTCAATATCACCGACCTTGCCCGGGACCTCGGCCTCGCGGTGAACACGGTCAAGGCATGGATCTCCGTGCTGGAGGCCACCTGCCAGATCTTCATTCTCCGGCCGTATTTCCGTAACGTTGGAAAGCGCCTTGTCAAGACATCCAAGGTCTACTTCGCGGATGTGGGCACCCTGTGTTACCTGGTGGGTTTGAAGGAGGCGGAGCACGCCATGTCCGGCCCGATGGGCGGCGCCATCTTCGAGACGGCCGTCATCGGTGAAATCATGCGGCGGCTGTCCGGGAGGGGAGAGCGACCACACCTCTATTTCTGGAGAACATCCACCGGCGTCGAGGTGGATCTGATCGTGGAGACCGCGGGCAAACTGATTCCGATCGAGATAAAGACGTCGGCAACCCCGGATCGTTCCATGGCGAGGAACATCGTTGCGTTCCGGAAAGACCTCTACGGGCAGGCGGAGAAAGGTTTCGTCATCCATCCGGGCGATGTGACGATTCCGTTGGTGCCGGATGCCGTTGTCTTGCCTTTTGCGGACCTGTGAACTCAACGGCGACGAATGCCCTTTTCATCGATTTTCTCCTTTTTTATAATTTAACCGGTATTCACCGTGTTCAATGTGCGTTGTCCCGTTCGCGGACAACCTTGCCGTCATGGACTTCGAAGATCCGGTCGAAGTCCTCCACCATGCGCCGGTCGTGAGTGACGACGAGGATCGCCGAGCGGTTCTCCATCGCCAGCTTTTTCAACAGGGCCATGACGTTCTTTCCGTTCTCGGTATCGAGTGCCGCGGTCGGCTCGTCGGCCAGGACGACTTTCGGCCGATTGATCAGTGCCCTCGCGATGGCCACGCGCTGGGCCTCCCCTCCGGACAAGGCGGAAGGATAGGTGTCCAGCCGGTCCTCCAGGCCGAGGTTTTCCAGAAGCTCCCTTGCCCGGCTTTTTGCCTCCCGGTTCCCCACGCCGTTCAGCGTCAGGGAGACCATTACATTCTCGATTGCCGTCAGGAAGGGGATCAGGTTGTGGGCCTGGAAAATGAACCCCAGCTTTTCGCGGCGGATCCTCTTCATGTCCAGGCCAGGGATCCAGCCGTCCTCGGACACAGACGTCCCGTCGATGACGACCTTTCCCCGGGTGGGCTCGTTGACGAGCCCAATGGTCGTGAGCAGGGTGGTTTTTCCCGAACCGGAGGGACCGATGATGGCCACCAGGTCCCCCGGGGAGACGGAAAACGACGCGTCGGAAAGTGCCGTGACCCGGGTGTGGCCCTTGCCGTAAATCTTCGTGAGATGTTCCACTTCGACGGCGAACACGGATCCTTTACCCTCCCAGCGCTTGCGCCGGCTCGACTTTGAGCGCCTTCCGAATTCCCACGAGGCTGGCCAGGGCACAGATCACCAGGACGATGACAAAGAGGCCCTGCAGGTCAATGGGGACCAGCTCCACGCGGCGCGGGAACTTCCCTTGGGTTGACAAGATGATGGCGTACCCGATGCCGTAAGCGATCAACCCGATCAGGAGCGATTGCTGCAGGATCAGACCGACGATCACCCGGTTCTTCGCCCCGATGAGCTTCAGGGTAGCGATGACGCGGATCTTGTCCATCGTCATCGTGTAGATGATCAGGGAGATGATGACGCCGGAGATGACCAGGAGGATGATTCGGAACAGGCCCAGTTGCATTTTCGACTTCTGGATCATTCCCTTGGTGAGGATTTCCTCCTGCTCGGGAGTGGAGATGGGCCGGTAATGGTTCCACCGCCGGATGCGGTCCTGAACCTCCTCCAGGCTCGCGCCGGGGGCGATACGTGCGACGACGGTGTTGACGATATGCGTCGAGCCGGCGATGTCGGAGACCATCGGAGTCAACATTTTCCCCTGTGCCGGCGAGAGGGTCCTGACCCCGGACATCCGGGCCGATATCCGGGCCCGGTTGTTCCGGATGGCGTCGTTGCCGTCCTTGAACTGGATGTCCTGGGCGTCGGCGAGGGTCACGTAGGCGTAGGGATCCCCGGTGACGGACGCCATCTTCTCGGTGATCCCGACGACCGTGTAGTCGTGCTCTCCGAGGTGGATCGTCTCCCCCGGGGAGAATCCCATGCTCTTGTCCGTCACCACCTCGTAATGTTTCTGACGAAGATCCCGTCCGGTCACGATCACCGGTGGGCCTCCGAGCCCGCCGGGTTCGTATCCCACGAGGAAGAACCGCAGGGGTTTGCCGAACCGGTAAATCTGCAGGTTCTGGTAGGAAAGGCAAGATGCCTTCTCGATGCCCGGGACCGCGGCGATCCGGTATTTCACGTCCTCGGGGATCCGCGAAGAGGCGGCGAAAGGCCCGTCGGTGTTCTGCTGGACCACCCAAAGGTCGGCCCCGGTCGCACGGAGCGCGACCGTCGCGTCGGCGACCAGCCCCCGGTAGATCCCGCCCATGCTCATGACCACGGCGATCAGGAGCCCAAGTCCGATACATGTTTGGAGGAAGCGGCCCCGATGATACCGTATGTCCCGAACGGCGAGGTTCATTTGGCGGTTTTCACTTTCATCCCGTCCCGGAACTTTCGCATCTGTTCCGCGGGGGCGACGGCGACCGCTTCCCCCGGCGCCAGTCCGGACACCACCTCTACGAACGCGTTCCTGTCTTCGATCCCGAGGACGATCTCCGTCCACTTCAGTTTGCCCGCCTGCACCATCCAAACGCCCCGGCGCTTCCCCTGGGTGGCCACGGCGGTTATGGGAAGAGAAGGGCACCCTTTCTTCGACTCCGAAAGGATGTAGACCTCCGCCTGTTCTCCCAGATGGAATCGCGTCAACGGGGTGTCGAAGGACACGTCGACTTCGAGTTCTTCGGTGACCCGGTCGCTTTCCCGCCCGATGCGGACGACCCGGCCCGGGAAGGTTTCCCCCTTGGACGAACGGAGGAGGATGGTGGCCCTCTGGCCCACGGCGATTCCGTGCAAAAGGGACTCGTCCACGTTGGCTTTTACCCAGATGTTCCGGGGAGCCGCCATCCGGAAGATCGGAAGGCCGGGAGACACGATCGCCCCCTGTTCGAGCTCTCTTGAAAGGATGATCCCGTCCTGCGGCGCGTAAACGAGCGTATCGGAGCGCCGGCTGTTGGCGACGCCGAGGTTCGCCCGGGCCGCCTCCAGTTCCATCCGGGCGGCGTCTATCGCCGACCGGCATCGCTCTATCTCGTCTTTCGCGACCCGGTTGACGTTCTCATACTGGTCCGAGTCGATCCGCGAAATGAGGTCCCTGTCAGCGAGCGTCTTGAACCGCGCGGCGTTGCGTTCCGCCAGTTCCGCGTTCGACCGGGCTTTGCGGAGGTTGGCTTCCTCGACCAAAAGGGTTGCGGATGCTCTTTTAACCAGCGCCTCCGCCTGGAGTGCCTGCTGGCCGACGTCCTCGTCCTCCAGTTTTGCGACGAGTCGGCCCCGTTGGACGTGGTCTCCCTGATCCGCGAAAAGGGCCACGATCCGGCCGGTGATCTTGCTGGAGATCTCTACGACCTCCTTCGCTTCCACGGTTCCGTTTCCGTAGACCTGTGCCGTCAGATCCCGGTTCGCGACCGTCACGAGTCGTGCGGAAGGGGGAGAAAGCAGGGTGAGCTTGAGAACCACGAAGGCGGTTCCTGCCGCCAGAATCCAGAGCAAGTACTTTGCATTTTTCGCGAAGGCTCGAACCGCCGTCATGTCCGTCTCCGTGCGGGGAGGGGTGTTCGCTTCTGCCGTTTTCGGGTTTTTCCCCGTGTCACCCCAATGTCACGTGAAATGACGGCCCGGAAATTGGTCCAAAGTTTCCCGGCCTCCTCACGGAGGTCAAAGGAGCCGTGTTCGAGGGAATGACGAAGGGCCGTGAATTGGATCATCCCGAGCAACGTGACGGCCGTTTCCCGGGGAGAGAGGTTTTTGCGCAGGCTTCCCGTCGCAATGCCGTCGGAGACGATACCCGCGAGGATCTCCATGTAATTTCTCATCCGGTCGGCCATTGCCTTGGACAGCCGTGGATTGCCGAGGTGCACATCCGAAAAGACGTATCGGGGGATCCCGGGCGCCTCGGAAATGGCGGTTATATGGGAGGCGTAGATCGCTTCAAGTTTCTCGACGGGGGTGCTTTTGCCGTCCGAGACCGCGGCGGCGGTTCCCATGATCACCGTTCCGATGTTGTTGCCGATGGAAAGGAGGATTTCGTCCTTGCTCTGAAAATGCCGATAGAGGTTGGCCTCGCTCATCCCGGCCACCCTGGCGATTCCCACCGTCGTCAGGCAATGCACCCCTTTCTGTCCAATGATCGTCAGGGCGGCCTTGACGATCTGGTCTTTCCGTATTGCCGATGTGCGTCTGGGGGACATATCATTTTTATGTTAGTGCGCACTCACATATTAAGGTGCGGAGATTGGGAAGTCAAGAAATTCCGGTCTCTGCTTGAGGGTGGTGAGGAAACCCGTAAGTTTCTTAAACCATAGAATTAAAACACCCTCCCGGTAGTGATGAAGCGCTGCGGGCCAGATAGGTCGAGTTTTGTATACGCGCCACCTTGATGGACATGTCGAGCATCGCGGGGTCAAGGTCCCACATCGATGTATTGCCGGTCGGGCTTTTTCCCGTCCTCCATTTGCTTGCCGCCATACGATCGGGATTGCGCGGAACCTTCAACATTTTTCGAATTCCCGGGGACGTCGATCTTCGCACCTTGTTCCGCTACGGGTCCCCGGTTCAATGCAGGCCCGTGGGAAAAATGCCCTGCGATGCCCGCCCGGGGCCATGCATGGGCCGATCCCGTCGCCATGATGGAAAAAATCGCAAAGACAATCTGCGCGATACCGAATCTCCGGGCCAATAACCGTGCCCATCTCTTCATTTTCGCCTCCTTGATCTGCGGCCTCGTCGCAGGTTCTTCTCCGGGTTGATTCAGCTCTCCCTCCGGTTTCCTCCAGGCCAACGTACGACGTTTGCCCGGGAACCCGGTATGAAATGCTTCACCACGGGAGTGTGAAATATCCTCCGGTGAAATTGACCGGTCCGGAAGGCGATGGTACGCTCCAGAACAATGTCTCAGGCAAAATTGCGGCACAAGTTCCCGCTGTTCGTCGGCTTCGGGCCTTCCGAATTCGAATCCCTGGAAAAATGCCTCGTCCGGCGGCGGTACCCCGCCGGCCAGGCGCTCTTCCACATGGGCGACGAGGGCGGCTCCCTCCACCTCATCGAACGCGGCCGGGTGAAGATCACGATTCCTTCCTCTTCCGGGGAAGAACTGATCCTGGCCATACGCGGCGCGGGAGACCTTCTGGGCGAGCTCTCCCTCTTCGACGGCAAGTCCCGCTCCGCCACGGTTCTGGCCATGGAGGAGACGGTTACCCTCTGCCTGCATCGGGAAGATCTTCTGGCCCTCCTGCGCAACCGCTTTGATGTCGTCGAGAAAATCCTGGAGGTCCTCGCGAGCAGAATTCGCGAAACGGACATGCTCCTCGCGGAGGTGCACTTCCTCGACATCACCTCCCGCCTGGCGAAGAAAATTCTCGACCTCGGAGACACCTTCGGCATCCGGGAGGAGGGGCAAGTCCGGATCGGAGTGAAGATCACACAGAAAGATCTGGCTTCCATGATCGGTGCGACGAGGGAAAGCATCAACAAGCAGCTCAAGGCCTTACGCGACCAGGGCCTCGTCCGGATCAGCGGCGGGACGATCGAGATCCTGAACCGCGCAAGGCTCGTTCAAAAAGCCCGCATATTCCAGAAACCCTGAAATCCCGGATTCGCTGCCGGCTTCCTACGACCGGGGCGCCCGGTTCGAGGCGTGGAGTCGGTATGTTTTACATGTGGATATAAAATAATAAAACATATATTTGCCTAATAAAATAATTCTTGTATCGGATTCTGGTTACTGATATTATCCGTTGCGGTCGGTACTCCGATGGAACTGTAAAAACTGCTCTTTGGGGTTAGGCGACCCGTCAACCCATCCACCCGCCTTGACGGCGGGCCTAGATGGCGAGTTGGGGGATCTCCCCGGTTAAAACCCTCCCCCGGAAACCCCTGTTGCACCCCCGTCCGATAGAAACTTCGAAGATTTTTCCACGGAGATCGGGACGGACCGATCGCGGGGGCTTGTCACAACGAGGCTGGAGGGTAGGAACCGGCAATGGACATCGCTGCTTGGCTGCGTGACCTGGGCCTGGAGCGGTACGCCCCGGCGTTCAGTGATAACGACATCGATGCCGCGGTCCTCCCGTCTCTGACCGGCGACGACCTCGAGAAGCTGGGTATCGCCTCGGTCGGCCACCGGCGCAGGCTGCTCGACGCGATCGCCAGCCTCCGCGTTCCGCCGGCGCCCGTCGGAACGACGAACGCGGCGCCAATCGACGCCGTCCGACCCCTCGATCGGATGGAAGCGCACCCTGCGCAGGCCGAGCGCCGCCAAATCACGGTGCTCTTCTGCGACCTGGTCGGCTCGACCGGATTGTCGGCGCGGCTCGATCCGGAGGACATGAGCGAGCTGCTGCGAACCTACCGGAGCTGCTGCGCCGAGACAATTGGTCGGTGGGACGGTTATATCGCCAGGTACATGGGCGACGGGGTACTCGCTTATTTCGGCTGGCCGCGATCGCACGAGGATGACGCCGAGCGGGCGGTACGTGCGGGGCTCGAGCTCGTCGCGGCCGTCGGCCGGCTGGACATGGGCGCGGATATACCACTTGGCGCGCGGATGGGCATCGCGACCGGGCAGGTCGTGGTCGGAGATCTGATCGGGGAAGGAGACGCGCAGGAGCGCGATGTGGTTGGCGACACGCCGAACCTTGCCGCGCGACTGCAGTCCCTGGCATCGCCCAATGCGATCGTGATAGCGCCTGACACCCGGCGGCTGCTGGGCAGCCTGTTCGAATTCCGTAACCTCGATCCCTTGGTGGTCAAAGGTTTCGCCCAACCCGTGATGGCGTGCGAGGTGCTGCGCGCGAGCGCCGCAGAGAGCCGGTTCGAAGCGCTGCATGACCAAAAGACACCGCTGGTCGGGCGGGAGGAGGAAATCGGGGTTCTGCTCCGCCGCTGGCACCAGGCCAAGGGGAGCGAGGGCCAGACGGTACTGTTGTCGGGTGAGGCGGGAATCGGGAAGTCGCGGATCAGCGCAACGCTGCTCGAGCGGCTGGCCAACGAGCCGCACGTTCGCTTGCGCTATTTCTGCTCGCCGCACCACACGACCAGCCCTCTCCACCCGTTCGTCAGTCAGCTCGAACGCGCCGCCGGCTTCGAGCCGGACGACTCAGCAAACACGAAGTTCGACAAGCTGGAGGCGATTCTCGCCCCCTCTACCGCAAATCGGGCCGAGGACGCCCGGCTGCTGGCCGAACTGCTGTCCATTCCGCCGGGGGGACGCTACCAAGCGCTCATGCTCACCCCCGAGGATAAGAAGGAGCGGACGCTGGCGGCCTTACTCGGGCAGTTGCAGGCGCTGGCGGCGACGAACCCCGTGCTGATGATCGTCGAGGACCTGCACTGGGTCGATCCGACCTCGCTGGAGCTGCTTGAAAGAACGGTCGACGGCGTGGAGCAGTTGCCGGTGCTGCTGGTGCTGACGTTCCGGCCGGAATTCCAGTCGCCGTGGCTCGGACTGGCGCACGTCTCGATGAAAACGCTTAAAAAGCTGAGCCGCCGCGAGAGCGTGACGCTGATCGAGCGTTTGACCGGCGGCAAGCCTCTGCCTCGGGAAGTTGCGGAACAGATCATCGCGCGCACGGACGGCGTGCCTCTCTTCATGGAGGAGCTGACCAAGACGGTGCTTGAAAGCGCCCTTCTCGAGGAACAGGCGGATCGGTATGTGCTCACCGGGCCGCTGCCGCCGCTGGCCATCCCGACCAGCCTGCAAGCCTCGCTGATGGCGCGCCTCGACCGCCAGGCCTCGTTGAAGGATGTCGCGCAGATCGGGGCGGCGATCGGGAGGGAGTTTTCCTATGCGCTGCTGGCCGCGGTCGCCGGGCGCAGCGAGGCAGACCTGCAGCGCGCTCTCGACCAACTGGTCGCGTCGGGGTTGCTTTTCCGGCGCGGCACCCTTCCCTCCCGGTCGACCTTGATATTCAAGCATGCGCTGGTGCAGGACGCCGCTTATGCCACCTTGTTGCGCAGCCGACGACAGGAGCTGCACGCGCGTATCGCGCGCGTCCTTGAGGAATCATTTCCGGACATCGTCGAAACGCAGCCGGAACTGCTGGCCCGCCATTACACGCAAGCCGGTCTCGCAGATCGCGCGGCCGATTATTACCTCCGCGCTGGCGAGCGTTCCCTTAAGCGCTCCGCCAACCTGGAAGCGATCCAGCATTTCAGTCAGGGCATCGAGCTGATCAAGTCGATCCCGCCTTCTCCCGACCGGCACCGACAGGAGTTCCGCCATTATCTGGGCCTCGGGCCGGCGATCCGCGCGATCAAGGGGCACGCGGCGCCCGAAACCATGGACGCCTTCATCCGGGCGCGCGAGCTGATCGACGCGGACACCAGTCTGCCGGAACAGATGATCGTGTTGTATGGTCTCTGGGGCGTGCATCTTATGCGTGCGGAACATGAAGCGGACCGCAAAGTCGCGGAGCAGGCACTCCTGCTGGTGGCGCGCAAAGCCGAAGCCGCGCCGCAGGCGCACGCCAATCGCATGATGGGCGAGACGCTCTTTACGATGGGCGAATTCACAGAGGCACGGCAATACCTGCAACGCGCCATCGCCTTCTGTGATTCCGATCGGACGACAGTGACCGACTTGCGGTTCTCATTCGATCACAAAGTTACGGCGCTCGGGTTCTTGGCATGGGCCCTTTGGTGCCAAGGTCATCTGGAGCAGGCGGATGCCGCAGCGACCGAGGCCCTCACCCTATCCTCCCGCCTCGAGCACCCCCTTACGTCCAGTATGGCCCTGGTCGGCATGACGTTTCTGGCCGAATTCCGTCGCGATACCGAGGATCTGCGCAAGTATGCCGACGCGCAGGCGGACTTATGCGCCGAACACAGCATCACATTGTTTGGAAACTGGGCCAACTTTGGCCAAGGCCTGGTGCACTCCTGGAGCGGGGATCCCCTCGAGGGAATCGTCGCCATGCGCGCCGCCTTGGTTGCAGAGAAAAGCGCTCATGCGGGTATGTGGCGCCCGATGCAGCTGGGTTTTCTCGCCGAGGCACACGCCGGCATCGGCGAGCGCGAGCTCGCCCGCGCGCTGTTGGACGAGGCCATTGCGCTGGCAACTGCCACGAAGGAGGGGCATTTCGAGGCCGAGCTGCACCGGATGCGCGGTGAGGTTTTCCTTCCCCAAGACGAGGCCGCGGCCGAGGCCAGCTTCGAGCGGGCGTTGTCGATCGCACGCCATCAGAGCGCGAAACTTTGGGAGTTGCGCGCCGCCGTGAGCCTCGCGCGGCTTTGGCGCGATCAGGGCCGGAGCGACAAATCCGCAGATCTCCTTGCGCCTGTTTACGATTGGTTCACCGAGGGTTTCGCCACGCCCGATCTGCAGGCGGCCAGGGAACTGCTCGACATTCTTCGTAGCGCCTAGCTGCACGCATTGACCGAATGTCTAATCTTTCCACCCCCGGGATCTCTTAATCAGGAGGTTGCAGGTTCTAATCCTACATGGCCCACCAGAAAACCCAAGGGGTTACGGCACGCGTCGTAGCCCCTTTTTCATTTGAATGCGAATAAAATGTGAAGTTGCCCGCTGAAACGCGCATCCGATCCATCCAATAGAAGGAGACATCCACCTTGAGGGCGAGCGGCAAGTCCATCCTCGCGGATTTGCGCCAAGCAGGGGCGAGCCTCTTCGGGGGCGGATCGGCGAAATTGTACGCCGGTGACGAATCGCCGCTGCGGTCGGAACTGTTCAGCGCCGAACAGATGAAGGAGCACGGCAAGACCCTTGCGGGCGCGCACAGGCTGGGTCCGGGAGGGATTCGGGACCGGCTTCTGGCCCGGCTGGCGGAGAATGAACGCATCCTGACGGGAGCCTGCAACCTGTTGACGTCGGCGGTCGATGCGAACCGCCGGATCGCGCCGGCCGGGGAATGGCTCCTCGACAACTTCTACCTGATCGAAGAACAGATCCGCATGGCCAAGAGGCACTTGCCGAAGGGCTACAGCAGGGAGCTGCCTCGCCTGCTGGACGGGCCGTCGGCCGGGCTGCCGCGCGTGTACGACATCGCGCATGAGGCGATCTCGCACGGCGATGGACGGGTGGATCCGGAAAGTCTCGGCAGCTTCGTGGCGTCCTACCAGACGGTGACCGTCCTGACGCTGGGCGAACTGTGGGGCATCCCCATCATGCTGCGCCTGGCGCTGATCGAGAATCTCCGGCGCGTCGGAGCACGGATCGTCACCGGAAGCGTCGACCGGGACCTCGCCGCACGCTGGGCGGAACAGATGCTGGAGATCGCCGAAAAGGACCCGAAGAGCCTGATATTGCTGACGGCGGACATGGCGCGATCGAACCCGCCGATGGTGAGCTCGTTCGTCGCGGAATTCGCCCGCCGGTTGCAGGGACAGAGCACCGCCCTGGCGTTGCCGCTCACCTGGATCGAACAACGGCTTTCCGAGTCCGGCCTGACGATCGAGCAGCTGGTGCGGTCGGAGAACCAGCAAAAGGCCGCCGACCAGGTTTCCATCAGCAACAGCATCGGCAGCCTCCGGTTCCTGGGAGCGATGGACTGGCGCGCATTCGTCGAGACGATGAGCCCCGTCGACCAGGCGCTGCGCGAGGACCCGGGGGGAGCCTACGGGCGGATGGATTTCACCACCCGCGACCGATACCGCCATGTCATCGAGAAGATCGCGAAGAAGAGCCGATTGCACGAAGCCGATGTGGCGCGACAGGCGATCCTGCTTGCCGGCGAGGGCGCGGCCGGGAACGGACCGGAGGGTCGCTCGGCCCATGTCGGATTCTACCTGATCGACAAGGGATTGCCTCGGATGGAACGGGCGGCGGAGGTGCGCCTGTCCGCTCTCGTGAGCCTTCGGCGGACGGCAAGCCGTTGTTCCCTGCACCTCTATCTGGGCTCGATCACGCTGTTGACGGTCCTTTTTGCCTGGGCCTTGCTTGCGAAGGCGCATGCCGGCGGGTCGCGGGATTGGTCGCTCGCCCTCTTCGGCGCCCTCTCCCTGCTGTGCGCCAGTCCGCTGGCGGTCGCGCTTGTGAACTGGATCGCCACGTTGCTCGTGAAACCGGATCCGCTGCCGCGAATGGACTTCTCCGAAGGGATTCCGCCGGAATCGCGCACCCTGGTGGTGGTCCCGGCGATGCTCACGAGCCCCCGCGGCATCGAGTCCCTGGTCGAATCCCTGGAAGTCCGATTCCTTGCGAATCGGGATGAGAACCTGTACTTCGGCCTGCTGACGGATTTCCTGGATGCGGGCGGGGAAACGACCCCTGAGGACGAGGAACTGGTGCGGCTGGCCCGGAAGGGGATCGAAGAACTGAACGACAAGTACGGGAGCGCAATGTGCGACCCGTTCTTCCTTTTTCACCGCCCGCGCCGGTGGAATCCGCAGGAGCGGACCTGGATGGGCTACGAACGCAAGCGAGGGAAGCTTGCGGAGTTGAACCTGCTCCTTCGCGGCAGGGGAACGGATTGCTTCTCCGTCGTCGTCGGCAGGACGGCCGATTTATCGAACGTCAGATTCGTGATCCCCCTCGACACGGATACGCAACTGCCGCGCGACTCGGCGCGGCAGTTCGTCGGAGCGATGTCGCACCCGCTGAACCGCCCGCGATACGACGAACGGTTGCAGCGCGTCGCCGAGGGGCACGGCATCCTGCAGCCGCGCATGGCCGGCAGCCTGTCGGGCAAGAACCGGTCGCGCTATGCGCGTCTGTTCGGGAGCGAACCGGGGATCGACCCGTACACGCGCGCCGTGTCCGATGTGTACCAGGACGTGTTCGACGAAGGCTCCTTCATCGGCAAGGGGATCTACGACGTCGATGCGTTCGAGCGGGCCCTCAACGGTCGGCTGCCCGAGAACCGGATCCTCAGCCACGATCTCCTGGAAGGGTGCCATGCGCGGGCCGGGCTGTTGAGCGATGCGCACCTGTACGAGGAATATCCGTCCAGCTACCTCGCGGACGTGAACCGTCGCCATCGATGGATCCGTGGGGATTGGCAGATCGCGGGGTGGCTGCTGTCGCGCGTTCCCGGGCCCGGCGGCGCCCGCCGCAGGAACGCGCTCTCGGGGCTGTCCCAATGGAAGATCTTCGACAATCTTCGGCGCAGCCTCGAACCTTCCGCATTGACGCTCCTGTTGCTGTTGGGTTGGACCTCTTTCCCTTTCGCCTGGGTCTGGACCTTGTCGGTGATCGGGATCCTCCTGATCCCCTCCGTGACGGCCTCCGCCCTGGAAATGTTCCGGGTGCCCGCCGATACGTTGTTGCGCCAGCACCTTGCCGCCGAGGCGCGCACCGCCGGGCGACGCTTCGCCCAGGCGGCGTTTACGCTCGCCTGCCTGCCGTACGAGGCTTTTTTCGGACTGGACGCGGTCGTGCGCACGGCCTGGCGGATGCTGTTCACGCACAGGCGGCTTCTCGAATGGCGACCGTCGGGGATCCCGGAACGCCATCGCGGCGAAGACCTGGCGGCCTTTTGCCGTTCGATGTGGATCGCCCCGGTGATCGCCGCTGCAACGACGATATACCTCGCTGTTTCGAGACCGGTCGCGCTGGCGACGGCCGGGCCCATCCTGGCCCTTTGGTTCGCTTCCCCCGCCGTCACCTGGTGGATCAGCCGCCCGCTCGCTCGCCGCAGGGCGGCCCTGTCGGCGGACC
>Ga0209211_10007719_pt1 | contig 15003 bp, 10 predicted proteins | sample RifGroA2_FD_183992 | JGI IMG/M metagenome (GOLD analysis project Ga0209211, IMG submission 183992) | Groundwater microbial communities from Rifle, Colorado, USA - Groundwater A2 (SPAdes) (version 2) | ecosystem: Environmental > Aquatic > Deep subsurface > Groundwater | place: Rifle, Colorado... | reverse complement strand
CAAAGCCAAAATCAGTGATTTTTATACGGCATTCAATAATGTCAGCTCCAAGACCATTCAGCGCGACCTGCAGGATCTGGTGGGAAAGAATATACTTAAAAAAGATGGAGAAAAGAGATGGACAGTGTATTCCTTGAGTAATGTCTGATAGATATATCGGACATGAGTATGTCTGATAAATATATTCGTATTTCGTAGCCAATTATGAGTAACATCCAAAAAGTCATAATTCCAGTAGGAGGATTTGGAACAAGATTTTTGCCTGCCACCAAAGCCCAGCCTAAAGAAATGTTGCCTATTGTGGATAAGCCGGTTATTCAGTATCTGGTGGAAGAGGCGGTGGCATCCGGTATTAAAGAGGTGATAATTGTTACCGGAAGAGCCAAGCGCGCCATTGAGGATCATTTTGATTATGCCGCCGAGCTTGAAGCATTTCTTGAATCGCGCGGCAAAGCTGATCTTGCCAAAGCAATTCGCCGCATATCTTCCATGGCTTTTTTTGCGTTTGTGCGCCAAAAAGAGCCCAAAGGCATAGGAGACGCTATTTTACAAGCGTATCCTTTGCTTGGAAATGAGCCGGTTGCCGTAATGTCTGGGGATGATATAATTGACGCTAAGCCCCCGGCTCTTGCCCAACTGATGCGTGTGTTTTCTAAATATCATGCTCCGGTTGTGGCTCTGCGCCGTATTGACCGAAAGGATGTCCATAAATATGGGATAATTAAGGGTAAAAAGATTGCTCCGCGCACTTGGAGAATAGAGGGTTTGGTGGAAAAACCCGATCCGGCGTCAGCACCTTCGGATTTAATGATTATCGTAAAATATATCCTGACCCCGCCTATTTTTAACTATCTTGCCAAGACCAAACCGGCTCCGAACGGCGAAATATATATTACGGATGCGGTTGATAAATATGTGAAAAACGGCGGCAAGCTTTATGGATATGAAGTAAAAGGCGAATATTATGATTGCGGCGATAAATCCGGGTTTATGCGGGCGGTGGTGAATTTTGGGCTAAAACATCCGGAAATAGGGCAGGAATTCAGAAAATACTTGAAGTCCCTGAAAATACGCTAACAGCACGAACAGTTTTATCGCGAACAGCGCGAACAGTCCTGTTAGTGCTGTTCGTTACTGTTGGCGCTGTTCGTGTTTTAGGTGTGGATAAGTAAATTTGCATGGGTTATCCGAGGATATATAATATGAATATAAGTATGTTTGGGTGTACTAAAAAGTTCTGAAAAGGAAGCCATTTTTTGGCTGTTTTGAGCATATAAAGTCAGATGATTTGCAATTTGAATCCTGATCGTGTAGCATGGATAGATTATTACTACGTGGGCAAGATTCGGGTTGTAAATGAAAATAACGGTAAGTTAGCGGAGAGTACTTTGAAAACTGAAATAGACGCGAATAATAAACGGAATTAGTGTATGAATTAAGATGGAGCTTCAAAGTCCGGTCGGTGAATCAGTTGCCAGTTACTGGTAACTGATTCGAAGGATTGACTCCAGCAAAATTAATATTAATTAGTATGTAATAAAAAAGCGCTCACCAATTTATCTAATCGTCGAAGATAAAAAAAGATGAGCGCTCCAGCCACGAAGCCCTCCTTTCATTCTTTGCAACGCAGGGAAGAAAGAAAGGGTTTCAAACATAATTAATAAAATCTATGAACATAAAACTTAAAGTGGCGACAATCGTTACGGCGGTCGCCATTGTCGGAGCGGCAGTATTTGCGCCGGTAACCTCGGCTCAAACAACCGATGAGGTTATTCAGCAGTTGCTCGCGCAAATCGCAGCTCTCCAAGTGCAGATACAGGCCCTTCAGGGCGTGCCAGCCGCGCCTGCGGGCGGATGCAGTTTCACTCGCGACCTCACTATGGGCGTGCGCGGTGATGATGTAACATGCTTACAAAATTATTTGACATCAACCGGACATTTCACTTACTCGGGCGGCGCAACCGGATATTTCGGTTCTATTACGAAGTCAGCTGTTGCCGCATGGCAGGCAGCTAACGGAGTATCTCCGGCGGCCGGATATTTCGGCGCAATTTCGCGCGCCAAGTATAGTTCAATGTTAGCGGTTGCACCTCCGGTAACACCTCCAGTAACTCCCGGTCCGGTAACACCCGGTCCGGTAGTTGTTTCGGTGGGAACCGGCCTTACGGTTTCTTCAACCGATCAGCCGGCGGCAACTTTAGCTCCGGAAAACGCGGCGCGTTTGCCGATGACTAAAGCGGTATTTACCGCATCAGCCGATGGAGACGTAACCGTGAAATCAGTTACGATTGAACGCCAGGGCTTGGCGGATGACAGCGCCTTTCTTGATTTCGTTCTCTTGGATGAGAATGGAAATCAGGTTGGCCTTGCTAAGACCTTAAATTCCCTGCATCGCGCAATTTTGAATGAAGCATTTGTGGTTAAAGCCGGAACTTCCCGCACTATGACTGTTGGCGCAAATATGGATACAACCAGCAATCTTGGCGGTGAAGCCGGACAAGTTGCGAAAGTCGGAATCGTATCGGTTGACGCGGGTTCTTCCGCAGTTAACGGTTCATTCCCGATTACGGGCAACGGCATGACCATTAACGGCACTTTGGCTATCGGTTCAATTGCTTCTCCGGCGCGGGGAACTCTTGATCCGGGATCAGCCCGAACCAATCTTGAAATCGGCACCATGGCCTTTGTTTCTTCAGGTGTAAAATGGAGTGTTGGTTCAGCCGAGCCGGTTATTCTGGAAAGGATGCGATGGTATCAGTCAGGTTCAGCCGCATCCGGCGACTTGACGAACCTGAAAGTCACCCTTAAAGGGGTTGATTATGACACGACTCTTTCTTCAGACGGCAAATACTACACGGCGGTCTTCGGATCAGGCGTTGAATTTGATAAAGGAGCCACTCTGGATATCTCAATTAAAGCGGATATAACATCCGGCTCCGGACGAAATATTGACTTTGATATTCAGCGCCGAACCGATGTAGTGGCGCGGGGTAAGACCTTCGGCTACTATATCACTCCGGCTAACGGAACATCCGATCCTACGGATGACACCGGCGCATTCTCCAACACCGAGCCCTACTATGACGCTTATCAGCATGACATTCAGAAAGGTTCTCTGCGGGTGGAGAAATCAAACGCGGTCTCCGCAGGCAATGTAGCGCTGGATGTAACGAATACCGAACTTGGCGCATTCACCTTGGAATCCAAGGGCGAAGCCGTGCAAATTACTTCTTACAAGGTAACCTTTACACTTTCAGCGGGCGAGGATGGAAACCAGATTGACAGTTTGTCCATTGTGGATGAAAACGGTTCTGTTGTTGCCGGACCCAAAGATGTACTGACTGGTACTAACACTGGAACCGCAACCTTCACCGATTCCTGGACCGTGCCCGTGGGAGTACATTCCTACAAGCTGAAAGGCAAACTGACAACTCTCTTTGAAGATGGCGATACTGTAGTGGCATCCGTGGATCCGGATGGCGATATTACTGCCAGAGGAGAAACCACCGGCTTAACCATTACCGCATCTCCTTCAACCTCGGTATCAGCCAATACCATGACTGTGCGCGCGGCCTCGCTCCGTTTGTCAATGGGCACAAGCCCGGTTGCGCAAACCGTGGTTAGCGGCATAAACGGATTCCTTATGGGAACTTTGCAATATGACGGCACTAATTCCGGCGAGGATGTGCGTATAACTTCGCAAAAACTTGACTTTCTGGCCAACCTGGTCGGAACAAATGGAGCAGACCTTGACAACCTGAACACCTGTCAGATTTGGGACGGTGCAACTGCCTTAAACACTGGCGGAAATATTGTGGGCTTCACAAGTCATGCCTATGAGGCTGATGAGGCGGATAAGTCAATAAACTTTGACACCCATTTGATTGTTCCGAAAGGAACCGCCAAAGTGGTTGATATCAAATGCAACATTTCTTCGGTTGCGACTTCTTCCAGCTACAATGTCGGAATTGGCGATGCGACTAATAACACCCCGACTGCGGTTGGCAAAGACACCGGAGTTACGGTGAGTGCGACGATTACCGCTCATTCAACCGGAGGCCCGACCATGACTATTGCGGCTAACGGAACTTTGACTGTTGCTTTGGATGTATCTTCTCCGACCCAGGAGCGGTACGCCATTGCCGGCAAAACCGATGTTCTGTTGAGCGTTTTGAAGTTCCATGCGGATAATGAGGCGATCAAGCTTGATAGGATTGCGCTTGTTCTTTCATCCTCCACAGCATCTTCCTCCGACCTTATGAAAGTAACCTTGTGGGATGGAGCAACCAAGATGGGTGAGGCCTTGTTCCAAGGCACTGATACCCGCGCTACCTCAACCCTGTCTTCTGCCTTTATTGTTCCGAAAGACGGTGACAAGATGCTTACTATCAAGGGTGATCTGTCAACCTTGGGCGTAAACCAGCCCGCAACCCGCGGACATTTGGTCGCGGTAAACCATGACGGTGAATCCGGAGCCACGGAAACCGATGGTATCGGGCAATCATCCGGCGTTACGATTAACCCGTCTGCCGGAGGAAACACCGCCGGAGGCGGAGTGCGTCTAGTGAAGTCCTATCCGACTTTGGAGCGCTTGTCAGTATCGTCTAACACCCTTGCGAATGGTGAAATGGTGCTCTATCGCCTCAAGGTAACGGCAGATGCCGCCGGAGACGTTGGTTTGTCGCGTATGTCTTTCCGCGTATCTTCCACCTCGGTTGCAACTACCACGGTCTTCAAACTTTACGCTTACTCTGATTCATCCTTCTCAACTGCTGCGTATGCTACCAACCCTGTTCATACCGGGTATTCCTCGGCCACGAACGTTAGCGCAGTTGGTACGAGCACCTGGGGAGGTGTAGGAACGCATGCAGCGCCTTCCAATAGCGTAGTGTTCTTCTTTAACCCGGCACTCACAACCGCGTCTGCGGCTGATGAATCGGTTGAAGCGCTTAACATTCCGGCAGGAACTTCCCGTTACTTCCAGCTTCTTGGAACATTCTCTTCGGCAACAGCCGGCGACAATGTTTCTGTGGCGCTCTTGGGTGATTCGGCAGTAGCCAACAACACCAACCTGGTGGGTCGCGAAACATCTGATACGGCGTCTGGCGCAACCGGCAGGTTTATCTGGTCGCCAAACACCACTACGACCTCATCTGTTGATAATGTTGACTGGCTGAACGGTTACCAGGTGCCAGGGCTTCCGGGTACGGAAATGACCCCGCAATCGTTTACGAAGTAAAGTCATCCTTGTGGACTTGGAATCAACCCCCTTTCGGGGGTTGGTTTTTTTATCCTTGCTTGCCCCGTTCATGTAGCCATATATTCATCCCGCGTTTCTCTCTAACGGGGCTTGCCCCGTTAGAGATGCGGAACGATAAAATTGTAGTGTAACGTTTGAAACTGGCGGGATAATCTTTGACCTTCTATTGTGATGGATTAAATCTCTAACGGGGTGAATGGACTTGGAACCAACCCCCTTTCGGGGGTTGGTTTTTTATTCTTGCTTGCCCTGTTAGAGAGAAACAGAGGGGGACTTTGTGTTAGAAGTTTATCGAAGTATTGAAGTCCGACTTCAATATATAGAAAACCCCATTTTCAAGGCGGATATATTTAGCAAACCCAAAAGTGAGCAGTGCGGACCCGGTAGTGAGTATACAGGCGGTTTTGGCTATTCCGCTTCCAGATAATAGGAATGATCGCCGAAGGCGGATACATTTAGCAACCCCCAAAAGTGAGTCATCTGCGGTTTTGGCCATTGTAATTTCAGACAATGGGAGGACGCGAAAGCTTGGCTTCCGCGAAGCGGAATTTTGCGTCCGACCCTTAGCGAGGTTTTCGCAGGAAAAACCGAGTCGTGTCTGAAATCACAATGGGTAAAACCGCTATAGCGAGCGAGAAAAGTTATCCACAGCCCCCCCCCTATTGCGGGTATTTTCAGAGCGGATATAATAAAAAGAGTTACTCTATCCCCAATTTCCAAAGGCAGGATTTATGACTTTTGGAAAATATGGATTTGAGCAACTCTTTTTACTTATTAAAGCGTCGAAGTCGATTTTTAATTAAATTTAATTTATGATACGCCGATTTTATCGGTGTAATTATTGTAAATATGGATCTTATACGCCATTGATTGGTTTATTCGGTTCTATTTATAAAAACAATTATTATGCAAAAAAAGTTTCTTATCAAAAATCCTTTGGCCATCGCATCAGCCGTTGTTATCGGCGCCACGCTGGCCGTAGGAATGTCGGTCTGGGCAACATCTATCGGAACCGCTGTTACGGTTTCGGGAGTGTTGACCGTGGATGGCGCATCCACTCTAACCGGAGCGGTAACCGCATCCAATGATATTTCCGTAACTTCCGGCGTACGGGTTGGCGCAGATGCAACACCGGGGCATTTAACCGCGCTGGCTGACGACAGTTTGTTCGTAGAAGGCCAGGCCGAATACGACGGCATTGTATGGTTTGACGGATCATTGCGGGCGTCCAGCACTTTATTGGTAACCGGGGTAGCTACATTCTATTCTGATGTAACTCTTGCCAACGCCACTTCCACGAATTTTGCCATTACTACATTTGCCACCACATCTGCTTTGCGGGTATCCAATGATGCCGTCATTCAGGGCAATATCACTTTGGGCACTGATTCCGCAGACACACTTACTGTGAACGCATACACCACTCTTACCAACGCCACTTCCACGAATTTTGCCGTAACTTCATCCGCTTCCACTTCCCAGCTCACGGTATCCAATGGATTTTTCCAAACCGATTTTGCCGACTGTCAGGCCACTACCAACTCGGTTGTCTATACTCTTTCTACCGGACAATTCGGTTGTGATACGGACGCGCCAGGCGAAGGACGCGATTGGGGAGTAACCGTTGCGCAGGATTCAATTCGTCCCACCACTACCGTTGGTATTATTGTAAACTATGCCTCCTCCACCATAGTCGGATTAAACTTAACTTATTCCACCACATCCCTGGCAACCACCACCACTCTTAACGTAAGTCAGGCCGCTTCTACATCCGCTTTGCGGGTATCCAATGCCTCCACTCTTCAGGGTGATGTTACGATAGGACAATCTTCCTCGCAGACACTGACGGTAAACGCATACACCACTCTTACCAATGCCACTTCCACGGATTTTGCCGCAACTTTTGCTACCACATCCGCTTTGCGGGTATCTAATGATGCCACTATTCAGGGCAATACCACCTTGGGCACTGATTCCGCAGACACCCTTACGGTAAATGCCTATGCCACTCTTACCCAGGCCACTTCCACCACTTTTGCGGCTACGAGTCATGCTTCCACCTCCGGTCTTACTGTTTCCAATAATGCTACGGTCGGGGGTACGCTTGGCGTAACCGGCGCAACGACATTTACCGGAACCGCAAAAATGGGGGCGAACGGCACGGCCTTGACCCAGGTTTTGAGCGGGTTTGTTGATTGCGGTCTTATTATAGCCGCTCAATCCATTGCCGCCACTTCAACCGGAACTGTTGGTTGTACAACAGGTCTTAGCAATGTAAATGCTAATGACGCAGTATTTCTTACGGCAACCACGACCGCCATGGGTACTGGTCCATTTGGTTCCGGTCTAGGCACTATAATTTATACCGGAAAAGCATCTACTACTGCCGCCAATCGTATACAAGCCGAATTATATAATATGACGGATACTGCTTGGACCGTTACTACTTCAACTTGGCGTTATCTGATTATTCGTTAATTATTCACCTCTTTAACACAAATTAACTTTATGTTTAAAAAAAGAGTTATAACAGCTCTACTGCTCTTGGCAACGCCTGTTTTGGTTTTGGCGGCAAATGAGGTGAGTGTGGCGAATAGTTTTACTCTGGTGCTTCCTTCCGACAGTTCCCAATATACGGTTCTTGGGGGCACGTTTGATTCGGTGACAGTAAATAATTCAAGTTTTGATTTTTCTATGTCAGCCGGATCAAGTGTGGATATAACGTCAGCTGATAAGAAAAATTTTTCGGTTTCTCCTTCGCTTGGCGCAACTACCCAATGCGAATCCAGCCAATCCCAGCCCCAACACCTATTCCAACTCCTGCGTTAGTTACGGCTCCCGCTCCAACGTCGGTTTCTGTTCCGGCATCTCCGACTATAGCTTCAATCCAGCAGCAAATTGCGGCAATTATGGCGCGTATTGCGTCATTGCGCGGCGGTCAGGCGGTTCCAACCGCTCCTCCGGCATACGGCGTATTTGCCAGGGTCATGAATCCGGGTGAACGAAGCGATGAAGTGCATCGTCTCCAACAATTGCTCGCGCAGGATCCTTCTATTTATCCGGAAGGAACTGTTTCCGGATATTATGGGACTCTTACCCGTAATGCCGTGCGCCGTTTTCAGTTAAAACACGACGTTATCAGGAACGCGGATGAATTAGGCAACGGAAGAGTCGGACCGAAAACCATGGCGAAATTGAATGAAATTTTCGGCGGATCTCCCGCTCCAGTTCTGCCCTCTCCAGTTGCGCCTTCTCCAGCTGTGCCGCCAGCCGCCCCGTCAGCTCCTATTAGCAATCAGGCCAAGATCAACGAAATTATGCTGAAAATTCAGGAAATCCAGGCCAAAATTAACGCCTTGAAAGTAGCGCCATAGCAGGAAAATTAGATATTAGGAAAACCGTCCCGCCTAGCGGGACGGTTTTTGCGCGCGGTGTACTATAGAGGCGAAACCTCGATAGTGAACTATCGAGGTTTCGCCTCTTATAGTAGCTGAAGAGAGTTGAAGTCGAATCTCATATGATATATAATAGATTATATGAAGAAACTTACTTTGGGATTTATCTTGCTTTTTGCAGTTTTGCCGATTGTCACAATGGCGGCGGGATTTGAGCGCGATCTGTATTATGGAATTTATAATGATGCGGATGTAACCCGTTTGCAGGAGTTTTTGCTTGATCAAAAGGTTTATGATGGTCCGGTAACCGGAAATTTCTTTTCTTTAACCATAGGGGGAGTGAAGCGATTTCAGGAAAAAGAGGGGATTGCGCCGCCCGCCGGATATTTTGGTCCCAAAACAAGAGCGCGAGCCAATGAAATTCTGACAATGCGCGCCGCTGAAACGCCTTCGGCATCTCCGCCGGCGTCGGTTAGCGAACAAGTCGTACTTCTTCTGGCAAAAATTAAAGAATTACAGGATCAAATAAAAACTCTATCCGCCGCTACTTCTTCTTTGCCTGTTTCTCCGATAGTAGTAACTCCGGAGCCACTATCTCCATCCTCACCGCCTGTTTCGCCCACTTCCGCGCCGGTTCTTGAAGTATCCGGTAGCGGGGACCAGCAGTTTCCTGCAACCCCAGTTGCTTCCTTAAAAATCGGAGATATTGTCATACGAAACAACACCTCCGATAAAATTCCCTTTTCCCAGATTATTATGGATGTGACGGATCAGATGAATTCATCCATAAACCGCGGGCACGAGGTGTTCTTTATTTTGCGTAAAGGCACTACCACGGCAGATGATGTTTTGAGCCGGACCTCGTTTAAGTTCAATTCTAATGTTCCCCAGCCGGATTCTCCGCATCGTTCGCAAGTCGGCTTGCCGTATGACGTGGTTATAAATGCCGGAGACGCCCAGACGCTTGGTCTGTGGATTGATTCCCTTGAATATGTCATAGGTGGAACCCTTAAATTTGAGTTTAGGCAGTTTCTCGCGCCGGTTTCGTCAAGTCCGGTAGGCGGGTTTTCATTTACCTTCAGGCGGGATTAGAAATCACTGAAGAAATTTAAAGGCTGATAGAGGCGAAACCTCGATAGATTTCTATCGAGGTTTCGCCTCTAAAGTGGTTATGATCAACTTTTCTGTTAAAAAAATCGGCTTAGTCGTCGCGGTAGGTTTGCTAATTGCCGGCGTTTTTCTTTTCCGCGGCAAAATCTCCGCTCTTTTTTCCTTTGGTCCTGATTGGTCTCCGGTAAGGCCCGGGGATGTTTCTTTGCCTCCACCTTCACAAATTTTAGTGCCGGATGTTGAGCGCCCTGAAATCAAAGAAAGCGGGGAAAGTCCTAAAAGTAAGCCGCCTGCCTACACCGGACGCGACCCGCAGGAGGCAAGGCCGAACCCGGAGGAGGTGAAATTATTTAGTGAAGCGCAGAAAGCAAAGATTTATTCCGATATTCGTATGCATGGGAGCGCGGTTAAAGAAAACCCGGATTATTTTTTCGGTTGGATGCAGATAGGACTTCTGAAAAAGGTGATCGGGGATTTTGCGGGGGCGCGGGACGCCTGGGAATATGCCGGTCAAATTCGTCCGGAAAACTCGGTCTCATTCGGGAATTTGGGAGAACTTTATTGGCGTTATCTCCCGGACTTTCTAAGATCCGAGAAAAATTTTAGAATCGCTATAAAAAACAAGCCGGATGATCCGGCAACTTATATGTCGCTCTCCGATCTTTATTTATATTCATATGCAGAAAAAAAGGAATTGGCCGGCGATATCTTACTGGAGGGCATTGCCGCGAATCCCGATTCTATCGATCTTATGAAATATCTGGCGCGTTATTATGAAGTGCAAAAAAAGTATGATTCTGCGCTTGAGTGGTGGCAAAAAGTTCTTGCCAAGGATCCGGCAAATTTTGAAGTGGTTACAACGATTGAATCTCTGAAGAAAAAAATTGAGGCTAAACCTCAATACATCACGCCGTATTGACGGTTACCTTTACCCTTGCTACATTTAGGTTTATGCCAAGGGTTTTATTTTTTATCCTATTTTTCTTTTTCTCCCCGTTCTTTGCGTTATTCGCTAGTTTGCACGTTGCTGATTTTGTGTTTATTACCGAGCCGCGAGTTGTAAATTTAGGAGAAATTTCAGAAGAAATTATATTTCAGTCCCAGGATTCTGCCGGAAATTCGGTTTCTCCGGATGAAATAGTGGATTTGGAATTTTTATCAACATCCGCGACCGGAAATTTTTTGAACGCATCGGGTGGTGCAGTAAGTACTGTTATGAATAGTAACTGGAAGAATCGTACTTTTTATTATCGTGATTCTACGGTCGGAATTTATACGCTGACTGTAAAAGCCATAGGTAGGACGTCCGGCAAGTCATGGGAGGCGAATCAGAAGATAACCATTTCTGAAATAGATTCAGCGGCTCCTTCGCTTCCCCCGTCTTCGCCACCGTCGTCTGGCGGCGCAAATACTTCTTCTTCATCCGAGCCCCTAAAAATCCGGGCTTTTGCCGGAGGCGATCGGACGGTTGTCGCGGGATCCAACGCGGAGTTTTCCGGAAAAGCCGCGGGTGTTAAAGGGGAGCTGTTGGATAACGCGAGATTTTGGTGGAATTTTGGCAACGGCGAGACCCGGGAGGGGCGCGTGGTAAATTACTCTTTTTCAATTCCCGGCCATTATACGGTTGGTCTGCATGTTTCCTCCGGCGAATATGCCGACTCTGATTATATCGCGGTGGATATAATTCCAAACCAACTGGCAGTGGCAGACGTTGTAATGGGAGATAAAGGATATGTGAAATTGCGAAATAACGGACCGGTGGAAGTGGATATCGGCGGGTGGTTTTTGGAAGACGCCATGGGTAAAAGTTTTACCGTTCCTTTGCGAACGGTTATCGGTTCTAAATCAGAAATTGCTTTTTCAAATATCACCACCGGCATTCTTTATAGGGAGCCGCCATTTGTTCGTGTGCGTTATCAGAACTTGTCAACGGCTTTGGTATGGGAGGGAAAAGCATTGATCACCGCGGCAGCTGGCGTGTCCGGGAATTCAACGGCTGCAGTTGCAAATTCTTTGTCTTCAGCGCCCGCTTCTCCAAAAAAAGAAGTCATGCGCGATATTAAGGAGGATGGTGTAGAGGTTGAAATCGCCGAAATTCCGGAGAGTGATAAACAGAATACGGAAAGTGCCGCTATTACAAAAAGTGATGTTTCCTTTTCTCCGTTTATATTTTTTGCCGCCGCAGCGGCTTTGGGCCTTACGGCCGCAGCCGGATTTCTCTTTATCCGCAGAGGTTGAACTCCGATAGTTAACTATTGGGGTATAACCCTGATAGTTTTTGCTTGTTTGGCTACTAAACCTAAAATTATCGTATTTTCCACCGCTTATCATCCATTCATTGGCGGAGCGGAGATTGCGATCCATGAAGTTGCAAAACGCCTATCGAATCGTTTTGATTTTTTAATTCTCACCTCGCGTTTCAGGCGTAATCTTCCTAAAAAAGAAATCCGTCCGGAAGGGACGGTAATTAGGTTCGGTTTCGGAACGCCTTTAGACAAATTTTTATTGATTCCGTTCAGTTTCGTTTATGTAGTTTGGAATTTGATATTTGGTATTTGGAAATTCCCAAAGCAAAATTCTAAAAGAATTTTGCTTTGGGGCATGGATATCGGCCAAGGGTCGTTGACGGCATCACTCATAAAATTATTTTTTCCCCGTATTCCGTTTATTTTGACGTTGCAATATGGCCAATCTGAAGAGTACCTTGGTCGCGGACGATTCGGCGCAATTAATTTTAGTTTTAAATTTATGTTGCGCCGCGCGAATTTTGTTACAGTGATATCAACCTATCTTTTGGATCTTGTGCGTCGTTACGGTTACACCGAGTCGGGGGAAGTGATACCCAATGGAGTAGACATTAATAAGTTTAAAGATAAAAGTAAAAAGTTAAAAATTGCGGATGCTAATAAAAAAATAATTATAACAACCTCACGGTTAGTGCCTAAAAATGGCATAGATACGCTGATAAAAGCGGTTGCGGAAGTTAAAAAAGAATTTCCAGAAATCCGTTGTCATATTATTGGCGATGGTCCCGATCGAAGGAATTTGGAACTACAAACTACAAACTACAAACTACAAGCGAATGTAAAATTTTTCGGAAGTATTCCGCACGAAAAAATTCCTGCGTATCTTAAGGCGGCAGACGTATTTGTCCGTCCTTCCCGTTCCGAGGGTATGGGCAATTCATTCGTGGAGGCGTTGGCTGCCGGACTTCCTATTATCGGAACTCCGATGGGCGGAATTGCAGATATAATTGAGGACCCTTCGATAGGCTCAGGGCAAGCCACCGGTTTTTTCGCCAAGCCGGATGACGCGGAAGATTTGGCCCGAAAAATCATATATGTTTTACATCATACCGAAGACGCAAAACGAACTGTTGAGGCGGGCAGAAAAATGGTTGAGGAAAGATTTTCCTGGGACAGTATTTCATCCGCGTATTCCCTGATTTTTGAAAATGTCCGTACAAGCCCGCGGTTATTGATCGCAACCCCGCTTTATCCGCCGCAACTCGGCGGCCCGGCGCTTTATGCTAAAAACCTTGGCGATAAATTCCGCGCATCCGGCATGCGCGTTTCCGTTGTCTCTTTCGGGGATGTTTTATCGCTACCTACGCTGGCGCGGCATTTTGTCTATTTTTTAAAATTCACCTGGAGGTGTTTTTCGGCCGATATAATTTTTGGTCTTGATTCATTCAGCGTTGGTTTACCTGCGGCGCTTGCGGCCGTTTTATTCAGGATTCCATTTGTGTTGCGCGTAGAGGGCGATTTTTTGTGGGAGAGTTTTATGGAAAGAACGAGAGGTGAAGTAACACTGCCTAATTTTTATGCAAATTTTCAGGCACTCACTCGTAAAGAACGTATTATACGCGCTGTAGTCGGCTGGGTTATGCGCCGCGCGGACCGCTTGGTGTTTTCATCTAAGTGGCGCCGTGAAATGATTATTCAGGCGTTTGGAGTTGATCGCCAAAAGACCATTATTATCCGCAATGTTTGGCCATCTGCGAACAAGCTACCGGTTACCGGCTACCAGCTACCAGTTAAAAAAGTGGTGTTATGGGCCGGCAGGATGCTTTACCTAAAAAATCTATATCGCCTTATCCGCGCGTTTTCTGCCGCAAATGCGGGTGAATATGAACTTAAATTGATTGGAAACGGACCGGAGAAAAATCAGGTTGAAAAGTTTGTGAAAGAAAACGGCTTTCCGGGTATTACTTTTGCGCCGCCGGCGCGTCACGATGATATTTTGCGAGAAATGTCCGAAGCTTCTTTTCTCGTCCTGCCGTCGTTTTCCGATGTGGGGCCAAATGTTATTGCTGAAGCATATTCGCGCGGCACGCCGTTTCTTTTTACTAAAAATTCCGGTTATACTGAATATATTGCGGATAACTCATTTTGGGTTGATCCGTTAAATGACGAAGAACTCGTTCCGAAATTGAAATGGCTGATGGATGAAAAAAATAGGGCGGCGCAAAAAGAAAAATTGAGAAAGATGCATATTGTTCATTCCTGGGAAGATGCCGCGCAGGAATGGATGAATATATTTAAAGAAATCGTAAAATAGGTAATTTTAATTAACAATAAATTTAAAAGAATAATATGGAAAATAAAATTATAGTTGCAGTCAGCGGCGGATTTGACCCGGTACATGTCGGGCACGTCCGGTTGTTTAAAGAGGCAAAAAAACTCGGCGACAAGCTTGTCGTAATTTTAAATAATGACAATTGGCTACGCAAGAAAAAGGGCCGGATTTTCATGCCCGAGGATGAACGAAAAGAAATAATTTCAGCACTCACTGACGTAGACGAAGTTGTTTTAACTTCTCATCCGCCCGATCCAGACGATATGAGTGTCTGCGCGGAACTTGAAAGAATCCATCCGCATATTTTTTCCAATGGCGGGGACAGGACCCGAGATAATATCCCGGAATTCTCGGTTTGCCGGAAAATAAATTGCCGGATGGAGTTTAATGTGGGTGCGGGCGGGAAAATACAATCCAGTTCCTGGCTCTTGGGAAACTATTTAAAAAAAAGTTAGGACGGAGAAGCTTGATTATTATCATTGAAATTCATCCCGTTAGAGATGTAACTTCGGTATAAAACTTTGGACGGTTTATGTCCATAAAGATATAGGTAATTAGTTGGATTCGTAACTGCGCATGATAGAATATCAGCATGGTTACAAGACGAAAGAACGTTTTTGGGTGCGCGGCCAACTTTTTGAAGGGAAAAAAGTGCGTGTG
>Ga0209211_10007718_pt1 | contig 15004 bp, 15 predicted proteins | sample RifGroA2_FD_183992 | JGI IMG/M metagenome (GOLD analysis project Ga0209211, IMG submission 183992) | Groundwater microbial communities from Rifle, Colorado, USA - Groundwater A2 (SPAdes) (version 2) | ecosystem: Environmental > Aquatic > Deep subsurface > Groundwater | place: Rifle, Colorado... | reverse complement strand
TGACAGGCCGCTGCCAAAGAAATGCTTGAATTCGTATATGCCGCGCGGGGTCAGCATGAATTTCTGTGTTGTGCCCCGCGATACCGTGGATTCGTGCAACTCCAGTTCATCGGCGATTTCGCGCAACACCAGCGGACGCATGCCGATCTCGCCGTGCTCAAAAAAGTTGCCTTGCCGTTCCACGATGGCTTGTGCGACGCGCAAGATAGTTTCAAAGCGCTGCTGCAGGTTTTTTATCAGCCATTTCGCTTCCTGTAATTGGCTGGCGAGTTGCGTTGAACTCTTGTGGTCGCGCTGTTGCAGAATGTTGGCGTATATCTGGTTCACGCGCAGCTTGGGCATTGCTTCCGCGTTGAGCCGCGCACGCCATTTGTTTTTGTATTTATCCACAATCACATCGGGCACTATGTAGTCGGCTAAGCTTTGGTCGAATTCGGCCCCAGGCTTCGGGTTCAGGCCCACGATCAAATGCTGTGCGGCGCGCAATTCATCGTCCGAGCAACGCAGCAGTTTTTTGATCCTGGCGAAATCGTGCGCGGCAAGCATATCTAGATATTCGCCGACAAGGCGAATCGCCAGATCGCGCTGCGGCGTATCTTCCGGGAAAGCCTTGAGTTGCAACGCCAGGCATTCGCCCAGATTGCGCGCGCCGATGCCGGGCTGATCCAGATGTTGCAGTTGCACCAGCGCGGTCTCAAGGTCATCCAGCGTGATGTCGAGTTCGGCGGGTAGCAATTCCGCCAGCTCGTCCAAGTCTTGCGCCAGATATCCGTTTTCATCCAGCGCCTCGACCAGCAAACCGACTACCTTGCGGTCTTTGCCATCCAGGGAACTGGTGGACAATTGGCTGTGCAAGTATTCGCGCAAACTGGCTTGCTCTGCGGCTTGCTCCGGATAGGTTTCGTCTTCGTCGTCCGGGCTGTGCGCCGCGCTGCCGGTATTCCAGTACGTCGGCTCGCTGCCAAAATCGTCCGGCCCGCAGTCGTCTGAGTTGTTGTGCTTCGCCTCCCCGGTGTCTGCGCTACCTTGAGGTGCCGAAAAAAAAGCCTCTGCGGGAAAAATGTCCGGCGTCGCTTCCTCGGACAATTCAAGCATGGGATTTTCATCCAGCATCCGGGCGACTTCCTGATGAATGTCCTGCGTGGAGAGTTGCAGCAAACGAATAGCCTGTTGCAACTGCGGGGTGAGCGTCAGCTGCTGGGACATTTTGATTTGTAGCGCGGGTTTCATTACTAAGTGTTCGTTCCGGGGATTATTTTATCAACTTGCCATCAAAGCCTGAAATGTTCGCCCAGATAAACTTTCCTCACGCCTTCATTATAAATGATTTCGTCCGGCTTGCCTTCAGCCATCACCGAGCCTGCGTTGATAATATAGGCGCGGTCGCAAATCCCCAGTGTTTCACGCACATTGTGGTCGGTAATCAGTACGCCGATGTTGCGCTCTTTGAGAAAACGGATGATCTTCTGGATGTCCAGCACTGCGATGGGGTCGACACCGGCGAACGGTTCGTCGAGCAGGATGAAATGCGGGTTGGTCGCCAGCGCCCTTGCAATTTCCACACGCCGCCGTTCCCCGCCGGACAGGCTGATGGATGGGTTGTCGCGGATATGCGTGATGTGCAGGTCTTCCAGCAATTCTTCCATGCGGTTCTGCATGTCGTCTTTGTCCAATTCTTGCAGTTCCAGCACCGCCTGGATGTTCTGCGCGACTGTCAGGCGCCGGAAGATCGACGTTTCTTGCGGCAAATAACCCAATCCCAGGCGCGCGCGGCGGTGTATCGGCAAATGGGTAATATTCTTGTCGTCGATAAAAATTTCCCCGCCATCGGCGGCGATCAGGCCGACGATCATATAAAACGAGGTAGTCTTGCCCGCGCCGTTCGGGCCGAGCAGACCGACCACCTCGCCACTTTGCAGCGATAGCGATGCATCATGCACCACGGTGCGCGAACCGTATTTCTTTAACAGGCCGACAGCGCGTAATTCGCTCATTTTTACTCGGAAGGCGAAATGGTTTCGCTGGGTTTGATCGGCAACGCGTCAGACTGGGACGGGTTTGTCGCATCTCTCTTATGCTTGGGTTGCAGCACTGCATGCACTCGCTTGGGTAACGTGCCAGCATTTGCCGCGTTACCGCTATGCACCCGGAAAATTTCGGTTTTTTGGTTGTAAGTGATATGTTCGCCGCGCACGTCGTCGAGATCGCGCACGACGCGCGCCTTTCCGTAGAAGTCTACCGTCTCGGCACGGGTGTCATATTCGATGCGCTCGCCATACCCGTCCACATATTCGTCCAAGCCTTCGCGCTTCTGCCGGAAGCTGGCGGTGTTGCCGTACGCCGTGCCGTGCTTGAAGCCTTCGTTGTCTTCAACCACGACGATCTTGTCGCCGCGAATCAGCATGGTGCCTTGGGTGAATTGCACGTTTCCGATAAAGGTGCTGATATGCCGCGCATCGTCCATCAATACCTGGTCGGCCTCCATATGCACCGGTTTGTCGCGATCGGCGCGCTCGGCAAGGCAAGCCGGCGCGCCAAGTAGCAGTAACGATGCCAGCAACAGTTTACTTCCTTGTGGGTGCATGTTCGCTTCTTACCTGCGCAAGTAATTTCAAGGTGCGCGCCTTGTTGTCCATTTCCAGTCCGATAGCATGCGTGGTGTTGTGCGCATCCGTAATGGTGACAGGATGGTCGGTATTCGCCAAATCACGGTCCGGGATGGCATGCAGGTACTCGGTTAGTAAAGTAAGTTGCTCGCGGTTCACATCCGCCTCGCGCACCATCTTGACGTTGTTGTACAGGAATACTTCGTCGCCTTGGCTGGAAACTACCCCACGCTGTGCGGAAATATGAATAGAGGGGCGTTCGACTGACAACGAGGTGAGGTGTGGAGCATCAAGCTCGGTGCTATCATCATCCGGATAATGCAGCATCTTCTTCGCGTTTATGATGAAGCGCGGGGTACCCTGCTGGTTCATTTTGACAGCGGAAAAATTTTCCATAATGGCATCTGGATCGTGACGTTTGCCGACCGGTTTGGCAATGTCCTGTTGAACCTGCTGGTTAAGCCAATAAGTGACGCCCACTAACCCGAGCAGCGGAAACAGCGGCAACCAATAGCGGGCGCGGGAGGCAAAGGTCATCGCAAGTATGGCGCCAATTGTGCATCCAGCGTTCCTTGTGCCGACATGATCAGCTCACAGGCTTCACGCACCGCACCGTGCCCGCCGCTGCGTTGCGTGACGTAGTCGGAATGTTCGCGCACCAGTTGCGGGGATTCCGGCACGCTGATCGACAATCCGACATGGCGCATTACCGTGAGGTCAACCACATCGTCACCCATATAGGCAGCGGCATCGCGCGTCAATTCGAGCTTATCGAGCAGGCCGACCATCGTTTCGAGCTTGTTCTCCACCCCTTGGTAAACATGCCCAATGCCGAGATTCCGCGCACGCGCTTCAACGCAACGCGAAGTGCGCCCGGTGATAATGGCGATCTCCACCCCGCTGGCGCGCAGCATTTTCAGGCCATGCCCGTCCAGCGCATTGAAGCGTTTGGATTCTTCCCCAGAATCGGAATAATACAATCCGCCATCGGTCATCACGCCATCCACATCGAAAGCAATCAGGCGAATCAATTTCGCGCGGCTTATCAGCATAGCGTCCTCCTAAATGACTTTGGCGTGCAACAGATCATGCATATTCAGCGCACCGATCAGCCGGTGTTGTTCATCCACCACCAGCATCTGGTTGATGCTAAATTGCTCCATCATCTGCACCACTTCCGCAGCAAGACTGTCTGGGCCGATGCAGCGCGGGTTGGCGGACATCACGCTGCGCACCGGTGTGGTATTGAAATCCAGTTTTTTCTCCAAAGTGCGGCGTAAATCCCCATCGGTATAAATACCCAACACGCATTGCCCGGCATCCACAACCGCAGTCATGCCAACACCTTTTTTTGAAATTTCCAGTAGCGCATCGCTCAACATCGCGCCTTCGCGCACCATCGGCAGGCGTTCGCCGCTACGCATGATATCGCGCACATGGGTGAGCAAACGCCTCCCCAAACTGCCACCCGGATGCGAGCGGGCAAAATCTTCCACACCAAAACCTTTTGCGTCCAGCAGCGCCACCGCAAGCGCATCGCCCAATGCCAGTGCCGCCGTAGTGCTGGCAGTGGGCGCCAATCCCATCGGGCAGGCCTCTTTATCCACTGCTGCATCAAGATGTACGTCCGCCGCTTTGGCCAAACCGGATGCCGCGTTGCCAGTTATGCTGATAAGTTTCGCGCCTTGGCGTTTAATGACCGGCACGATGGTCATCAGCTCCTGGCTCTCGCCGGAATAAGACAGCGCGATAAACACATCCTCGCTGGTGATCATGCCTAAATCGCCGTGACTGGCATCGCCCGGATGCACAAAATAAGCCGGAGTGCCGGTACTGGACATGGTTGCCGCGATCTTGCGCGCAATATGCCCGGATTTGCCCATCCCGCTGACGATAACGCGCCCCTCGCAGCGCAAAATCACATCCAGTGCACGCAGGAAAGCATCATCAAGGCGTGTAACGAGAGCTTGCACTGCAGCGGCTTCTATATTCAAAACCTCGCGTGCAATGTCGAGCGCACGCGGTGCGGCGGGGATTTGTTTGCTCATGCGGAGCATTATAACAGCGGAAGATTTTTGCGGAACCAACAAAATATGCACCAATCCTATTTCAGCAGATTTCATACCCCGCGTTATTGGCTGGGCGTGTAATGAAATGTGCTTTAAACCCAACAATCCAATAGGCTGTAGGTTGTGCTTCAGCCCGACAAGTCGAGTTAAAGCACGACCTGCAACCACTTGATTTACCGATGCCTCGAATGCTAATGGACAATCTGGGTTAAACCGAGGGTTTCTAGACAGTGTTCTTTACCCGTTGCATGCTGTTTACATAGCGCTGCAACAAAATATTGGACGCGGCGCTGAGATTAATGAATTGGCATCCTGCGCGTTTGATATTATGCCCAGATTTGGTAGGTAATGAAGACAGCCCTCTCACAATCATCGTGACGCTAATTGTGCCCATATCAGGCAATTTGATTTGGCAATTTTCATAAGATTGCCCCTGCACAAGCTCGATATCGCCCTCTGCATAGGTCAGTTTCATGCCTCCGACACTAATATCCATCAGGCTCACTTCGCGCGGCTGGACAGCCCCTGGTTCGCCTATCGGAATAACGCAACGCAGAGGTTTTGCGGATGGAATCTCAAGCCTGAAGCTTTCTCTCCGTTGCAACCGGTAAATGCACTTCGGTAATGGCAGATGAAAAGCGGAATAACCCTGATATTCCACGCTACGCGCCTGTTTGGCGGAAAACTGAACCTTAACATCCAAATGAATGCTGACCAGTATCAGGTCTTCGCTTTCGAGAATACGTTTATTGTCCCGTTCATTCGTGCTCTGCTCAAGCCACAATCCTTTGTCATTGACCCCCAGTAACGTGGACAAGACGAAATAATTCCCGTCGGCGTAATAAAGGGCGACTTGAGTTGCATGTTCAGCAATATGTTTCAATATCGAAACAATTTCTTTTACTGAAATGATACCGTGCTCATTTTCTTCGCTACGTGAGAGTGTCTCGTATCTCATGATCTTTTATTGAGGGGGCCTCTAAAAATCCACATTTCATCCCAACTGATATAACTATTAGCCATTCGGCCAGGCTGTCAAAAGACGACAGCCAAACCGCTGGTTATGCTGCGTTGCGGGAAATTTCTTGTTTACATATCATGCATATGCGGCGCGGCAAAACGAAGTTTCAGTGCAGGCTAACCGGAACTGGAAGTTTTTCGCGCTTTGAATTTGGACGAACTCTAAATTTTTAGAGGTACTCTTTATTCTTAACTTATTGTTTCCCCCAAGGCGCGCCAGCCGGTTTTTATTCTAAACTATAACTTCGCAGCTGTGGGGATAATAGGTGCATCGGCATGTTCCAATCGATAAAGCCAAGCCAGCAGTTCGGCAACAGCCAAATAAAGTTGTGGCGGAATCTCCTGGTCCAGCTCGACTTTCATCAACAGCCCGACCAGATCTTCAGATTCATGCACATAAACGCCGTTTTGTCTGGCGCGCTCGATAATCGCCTGAGCGATCATGCCGCGCCCCTTGGCAACCACTTTGGGCGCACCCCCCTGGGTTTTACCATAGGTCAGCGCGACGGCAACTTGCTGCGGTGTGAGGGTGGATTGCTTCATGATTTCTCCACTACGGCAGCGGACAGCGCAATTCCTGCATCGGCCAGCGAATTCCTGAGCTTGTGCAAGTCGCGATTGAATAAATCGACGGTTGCTGAATCTGCCGCATTCAGCGTCAGCCGCAGCCCGTTTGCGGCGAACACCAGTCGCGCATGCACCCCACCCAGCCTGGGCAAATCCAGTTCCATTTCCGTGCTCCACTGGCGTTCGTCCTGCTGCTGTCTGGCCTGATGTTCCGGCTGCCCCTGAATTTCCCACTGCATCTGCTGACCAGGCCAAACTTGCCCCATCCACACCAGATGATGTTGCTCCAAGGTATGCAATTGCTGTTGAACCAGATGCACCAGCTCCTTTGCCACTGGCAAAGCCGTATCGCCAGATTTGGCTATTGCCTGGGCATTTAAAAATTCCTGTGTCGCAGAAATCTTGTTCTCTGGCACTGTGCCAGAAACAGGCACCCCGCTTGCCGTTAAACCGGATCCGGTGGCTGTCAGCAACAAATTCTTTCCGGTCAGCAGATTTTGCGGTTCCTGCAACAATTGGCTCGTGCTGCGTTCTCCGCGAACCCACTGCGCTTGATGCGATTCGTAGAATAAGCCACTCTTGCCAAGTGCTTCACGCAGCCCTTCGGCTAGCAGCTTGGCGTCCGGCATTTGCTGCGCAGCGGGCCAAACCGCCTTATTGCCGAGTTGTCGAACAATTGGCCTTTCGATCGGCAACTCTGCAAGATTGGAAAGCAAACGCGCCGTGGCGCCGATTTGCTCGGGTGTCGAAAGCGGGTTGGTCGACGCAACCATGCCGAAAGTAATTCGCGGCTGTATCGCAAGCACTTCGAGTTTGATTACATCGCCGCTCTGGATATTGCCGGGCAGGCGCATTTGGAGCGTCTCTCCGGCGACTTGCACCTTGAATAAACCTTCACTTATTTTGGACTGAACGGCACCCTGCAGTTGTTGCCCCGGTTCGAGCTTGGTAATAGGCGCAGACGCATCCTTGGCAGCCGCGATCAGCGGCTTTTCCGAGTTGGAAAGAACCTGAAGCGCGCTGATTACATTGGCGGGCAGCATTGCGGTATGACAATCTCCTCATCAGGCTCAAAAGTATTTGCCAGAATTTCGGGCATAACAAGCTTCCATTTCCCCAAGCTGTCCTTTCCCGCAAATAGGCGAGATAAATACCTGAAATGGCGCGTGGAGCGTGTTTTGCAATACTGTTTCCAGCCCGTTACGTCCCGCCGTATTTATGCTGCAACCGCTGCTCCTGACGATTGCTTTGTATGATGCGCTGCAGCTGCCCCATCCACTCCATGGTACGGCTGCGAATATCGGCATCGTCGGCGAGAATTTTCTTGATGAGTTGGATCTTGATTTGCCGAGATGGCTCATCCAGCACCGCTGCCGCATCCACTGGCTTCATGGCGGCAACATGCCGACTGCATTGCTGTTCAAGGCCGATCAGTTGATCCCAATCTTCCCGCATAACCGCCTCGCGCATTTGCTCGGTCAGCACGGACAGCGACTCGTAATTCGATATAACTTGGCTGCGGCTCATCTTTCTTACCCCTTTCCATAAGCTAGTTGCGCTTTTTTATTTATCGCGCTTTGCTGCGGAGCCGCAATAGGCGCTGCGGCAGGGCTAGCCGAAGGCTGCCCTTCTGCTGTCGCTGCCAATCCTGCACCGCCGTGGCTTGGAAGCGGATTAACTGCATTCCCGGAATGCGGCAACCTCTGCGGGGTTGACACACCCATTGTGGCTGTTCCCGCTGCGCTTGGCTGGCGGATGCTTTCCCAGGCACCCTTCAAATCACTAAGCAGACGGTTCACTTCATCCAGGGCACCCATATCGTTTTTCAAGTTGGCAGCCAGCAGACGTATTGTCATATACTCATATAATGAAGACAGATTCTGCACCAATTCGCCACCGACGCTCTTGTCTAGGCTGGCATTCAAACCCTCGTCAATGATGGAGATGGCCTTGGAAATGGCAGAGCCCTTGGCCGGAATATCCTTGTTGATAATTCCGTTTTTGGCATTGGCAATCGCCGCCAATGCACCTTGATACAGCATCAGAATAAGTTTGTGCGGATCAGCCGCGCTAACGCCGGATTCGACCCCGATTTTTGCGTAAGTTTTAATTGCAGAAGTAGTATTCACGGTCATCCTCCCGAGTTATGGGTTGGCCTATCAGGGATATAACACCACCAGGATCATGATCCTGCTAGGCCTTTTGATTCAGCAACAACCCCTGCTGAAACCTCTCTATCGAGCGTGAAATCGCCAACATATCCTCGGAAGGAAATTGGCGAATTACATCCCCGGTTTCCATATCCACCAGTTTTACCGTTAGCTTCTTGGTGTCTGCATCCATGTTGAATTCCAGAGTATTATTGTTTTGTTTCAATATGTTATTGATATTATCTACCATATTTTTCAACTGTGCGACCGTGGGCTGCACTGTGGCGTTATTGGGTTCGCCAGCGACCGGTTCGCCAGAAACGGCGGGCCGTTTGCTGCCGGCGTTAACTGTCTGTTCAGCCTGAGCAAGGCTGGTATTAATATTTTGGATAGGCATCGTAGTTTCCCCTTTCACCTCAATGTTGCAAACATTTGCTTTGTGCTGCCGCCTCGCTAAATGTTGCTTCCAGCACTGAAGCAGATTTATGCCAAACACTCGGTCGCTTTACTGAATTGTTTTATCGGCAAAATCCAATAAAACTTTAGCTGGATGCTGAAATCTCACCATTTAGCCGCAACTCGAAGCCGCACTGCGGCGAGAGATGGCGCTGCCCACTGCTGCTCTATTGAGCATTACATAATTCATTACATCGTTCACCCTGAGCCAAGTAAGCACAGCATACGCAAGGCAAGGCATGAACAAGAAACAGGAAAAATCTCAAGAAAACCCCCATCCAACCCCCCTTTGTCAGGGGGAGAGCCAAAGCCACTCCTCATCTTGTTATCCGCGTAGATTGCTTTTGTAGCGCTGGTGCAGGATTTTTACCCGTTGCACATACACCCGCGTTTCCGCATACGGCGGTACTCCGGCGTATTTTTGAACAGCCTCCGGGCCGGCGTTGTAGGCTGCTGTAGCCAAGACAACATCGTTCTTGAACTGCGCCAAAAGATCAGCAAGATATTGCACACCACCCCGAATGTTGTGGCTTGGAATGTGGGCGTTCGTCACGCCTAGCATGCGCGCAGTGCCAGGCATCAACTGCATCAAGCCAATTGCTCCCTTTGGCGAGCGTGCTCGCGCATTGAAACCGGATTCCGCGTGGATCACGGCACGCACCAATGCCGGGTCAAGGTCAAACTGGCGCGCGGCAAGGTTTATCTCGTCGCCATATTTATCCGGGTGCAGTTGGGTTGAATGCCAATCGATGTTGGAGGTGAGATTGCACGCATAGCAAGAAGGGCGGAAGACAACGTAGCGCCCATTGCGTGGAGGAACGTCAGAAAACGATGTGGTACCGTTTTTCAAATACTTATATATTTTCGTGCCTGATTTTTTGGTGTCGGCGTACCCCAGGCTGCTGCTTTCTGGAGTGGCAATGGCGGCAGGACATGCGGCGATGGACAGCAGCAGTAGGACAGGCATTGCAAACCCCAAGGGCGAACGCCAACCAGTGTGGCGGTGCCGATGGACAAGGCGGTTAATAAGGTAGGGGTTGTTCATTTGGCGCGGCTCATGGCAAGGCATAATGCGACAGACGGGATTTTACCTCAAGCGTAGGTATCTTCTACCAAAGCCTTTTCGCATGCTTATGGGATTCGGTGAAAAAGGTTTAGATTGAACCCAGCTTGCCCATTAGCATTTTAGGCATCACAAGTTCACACGCTTGGCATACCCCGCCTGCGCGCTTCGATGCGCTTGAGGAATACGCCCATCACTTCGCGGTACAGCGCGTCCTTGAGCACGCTGTCTTCGTTGCCCGCGTCCACGTTGGGGTTGTCGTTGATCTCGATGACGTACAGGCGCTTGCCGATTTGCTTGATGTCCACGCCGTAGAACCCGTCGCCGATCAGGTTGGCCGCCCGGAGCGCCATTTTTACCACGCGATCCGGCGCTTCGCCGACGGATAGCGCTTCGGTTTTTCCTTCGACGAAATCGTGCTTTTCATTGCCGTGCCGGATGATCTGCCAGTGGCCGGGAACCATGAAGTATTTCGCGACGAACAGCGGGCGGCGGTCAAGGATGCCGACGCGCCAGTCGAATTCGGTGGGCAGGAATTCCTGCGCGACGATCAGCTCCGATTTGTCGAGCAAACCGTTCACTTTTGCGGGCAGCTCTTTCTCAGTTTCCACTTTCACCACGCCCAGCGAGAACGAGCTGTCCGGCTGCTTGAGCACGCAGGGCAAGCCGAGTTCGGGAACGATTTGCTTCACGTTGTCGCGGTGCACCAGCAACGTCTTGGGCGCGGGGATGCGGTGCCGCGCGAGTATCTCGGCGAGATAGACCTTGTTGTTGCACTTCAGGATGGAATCCGGGTCATCGATCACCACCAGCCCCTCGGCGGCTGCGCGCCGCGAGAAGCGGTGGGTATAGTGGTTGGCGAACGTGGTGTCGCGGATGAACAGCGCGTCGAATTCGGTCAACCTGCCGTAGTCCGCTTTGGTGATGAATTCCGCATGCATGCCCAGCGCTTGCGCCGCCTTCTCGAACTTGTGCAATGCCTTGGCATTGGAGGCCGGTTCGGGGTTGGCCGGGTCATGCAGGATGGCGATGTTATAACGCGGTGCGGCGCGTTTCTGCGTGTGCCGCCTGCGGCCGGTGAAATATTCCGTGGTGGCCTGCACCGCGAATTCCTGGTGCTGGGGCGGGATGTCGCTGGCGGCAATCGGCCGCACGCTGCGGATGCGCCAATGCTGGTTGCGGCGGTTGAATTCGGCGTGCAGCAGCGGCGCATGCAGCAGGTTGAATAGCTGGCGGCTGAGTTGTTCGTGGCGGCTCGTCGGGCTGTGGCCGAAGTAGATGTCGAACTCGAAGGCGTCCGACTTGATCGGCTTCAGCGACTTCTGGATCAGCTCGTCCAGCCCCTCGGTGAGCAGCCGCACCATGTTCTGCGATTGCAGGTCTTCGATGGTGTTCGAGCGCGGCAGCGGCTTGTGACCGCGCGCCTCGGCGAGCAGCGAGACGTAGTAACCGAGCGTCTGGTAGCGGTAGCTCTTGCACAGGTTGAACACGCGAGCCGTGCGGTCGCCACCATAGGCCGGATCGGTCAGGTAGGCGCGCGCCGGTACGACAGCCACGCCGGGCATATCGAGCGGCCAGTCGCGCGGATTATTGACCACGATGAGATTGCTCATGATGCCTCCTTCCGTTGTCACCGATGTCCGGTGAGGCATGTACCCGGCGCCGTTATTTGTGCAAACGCTTGCGTTCAGCCTTGGCGCGTTCCGATGCCTGGCAGGCGCGGCGGTAGGCCAGCAAAGTTTTCTGCGCGTGGCCCAGCACGCTGCCACGCGGGTAATTGCCCGCCTCGTTTGCGATGCCCGCCGGTAATCCGGTGAGCAACTCGATGCCTTCGGTGACATGCTCCGCAGTGTAGATATGGAATAAGCCTTGGGTGACCGCATCGGTAACCTTGCGTTCCAGCATCAGGTGGCGGCGGTTGCGTTGCGGAATCAGCACACCCTGGCTACCGTCCAGACCGGCGGTTGCGCAGACACGAAAGTAGCCTTCGATTTTTTCGTTTACTCCGCCCACCGGCAATACTTCGCCGTGCTGGTTGAGCGCGCCGGTTACCGCGATGCCCTGTCTGAGCGGCAACCCGGACAGCGACGAGAGCAATGCATACAGTTCGGCACAGGAAGCAGAGTCGCCCTCCACGCCGTTATATTCCTGTTCAAACACAATTGATGCGTTAAGCGCAAGCGGCGCGTTGCGGGCAAACAGTGCGGACAGGTAGTTGTGCAGGATCAGCACGCCCTTGTCGTGGATCGGCCCGGACATTTCCACTTCGCGTTCAATGTTGAGCAGGCCGTCCTCACCGGCAAAGGTGCGCGCTGTGACCCGCTCTGGGAAACCGAAACGGTAATCTCCCAGGTCTACTTGGGCTAGGCCGTTGAGTTGGCCGACTTGCTCGCCATGCACGGTGATTAACAGATCGCCTTTGGCGACAGATTCTTGCAGGCGTTGCTCCGGGTAATCGTGACGCAAGGTGCGCGCGCCAAGTGCAGCCTCGACATCCATTGCTTCAACAATTGGTGCTTCAACAATTGGCGTGTCGACAATTGATGCTTTGGCAAGACGGCTGGCGCGAGCGCGGCACAGCGCCGCGCTTTCCATCACCAGCGCCGCAGTGCGGGCGAAGATCGCGCTTTGGCGTGACTGATCATTCACTTCGCGGTGCCCATCCTCCAGCAGGCGCGCCACGGCGGCGGCGGAAAAATGCGGCAACCCCAGCTCGCGGCAGGTGTGGGCGACGAAGATGGCCGAGGCGCGGCGGGTCTCGGCGCTGGACGAAAAGCTTTCGGCAAAATCCACTTTGACGCGAAAGCGGCGCGCGAATTCCGGGTCTTCTTCCTGCAACTCGTAATACTGTTCGCGCGAACCGATCAGCACAATCTTGACTTCGATATCCACCGCTTCGGGTTCGAGCGAAACCGTCGCGATTGGTGTAAAAGCTGTGCCCGGCTCCTCGATTTGCAGCCGACCGCTGCGCAGCACACGCCGCAGTTTTTCCCATACCAGACCATCGGTCAGCAGGTCGCGCAGATGCAGCATCAGGAATCCGCCGTGCGCTTTGTGCAGGCTGCCGGCACGGATGCGGGAAAAGTCGGTCATCAGCACATCATTCTCGGACTGATATTCGATGCTGCCGAACAGCGAGCGGAACAACGGGTTGTCTTCGACGATCACCGGCGCACCGTGCAGTCCGTCGTTGTCCACGACAAGGTTGACCCGGTAGCGGGACAGCACCATGCTCAATGCTTCCCGCCGAATCTCGTCATCGGTATCTGAAATCTTGAATAATTCCAAGTTGTCGAGTACGTCGTGCATGACCTGATCCAGATAGGTGCCGAGTTTGACGGAATCCTTAATTTGTTTTTTCAGGCCGATGCGGATTTCCTGTAATTCGCGATCCAGCAGCGGCTTCACCACCTGGCGCCGCAATGCCGCCAGCGCTTCATTCATCACCCGTTCCATCGGCCGGGTCTTCTCGAAATAACGGCTGATTTCGGTGCGTAATTCCTGCTCTGCCTGGTCAATTTCGGCGCGGCGTTCTTTCGGCAAGGCAAGCATTTCGGCCTCGGTGAGGGCATGCCCTTTTGCGTTCCGTAGCGTGAAAACCATGTGCCCGGCCTCGCGGTGCAGCGTGAATTTGCGGGCTTCGGCACAGGCATCGAGTTCGGTGTAGGCTCTGGTCTCTTCTTCTTTGTAAGTTTTTTCGATGCGCTCGCTTTCTGTCTTGAAGTCCTGGCCGTTTAACTGTTGGGGAATTTCCGTCTGCAGCGATTTCATCATTCGCGCCATGAATTGCCGCAGCAGGCGTCCCTGCCCGGCGGGCAGACGTAGCGCGCGCGGGCGTTCCGGCACGTCGAAGTTGTGCAGATAGCACAGGTCGGGCGGCACCGCCTTGCCAGCGGCGACTGCCTGCATCGCCTGCTTGAGCAGCGACGAACGACCGCTGCCGACCTCGCCCAGCACGAACAGGTTGTAATCCGGCTGATCCATCCCAAGACCGAAGCGGGCGGCAATTTCCGCGCGCTCCTGCCCGATCCAGGGCAGCGCATGCTCCAGCAATTCGGAAGTGTCGGCAAACCCCAGCGTAGCGGGATTGATGGTGAGGCGAAGTTCGGCGAGGGTCAGCTTTGAGATCGGCATTTTATTTCTTCCCCCAGGTATTTCAGGTTTACAGATGGCATGAAAATCGTCGGTTGATTCACAAAAAAACCATTAGGAGAGGGTGGCGCAATCGTTTGCGGATGAAGCAGCAGCTTACGCGCGAACAATTTTGTGCGGATTGAATTAAACGCCTTATACCGTTTTATGACAACAGCCTTCTGCAATCGGTAAAAATCATATTTCGGATAATTCCTTGCATTGCGCAGGCTATAAAACTCATCAAGCGAAGTTAAATTACTCATGACCGTGGGTAATTTAACTCAATAGCAGCAGTTCATGGGGCTGGTATTTACTGCCTGTCAATAATATTCATTGCTTGAAGCGGCGCCAATCCCGCGCGTATCGTCGCCTCATCCAGTTTCGGAGAACACAACTCGATGAAGCGATAGGCGAAGCTGCGCAGGTAGTGGCCGCGCCGCAGCGCGATGTAAGTCGTGTTCGCGCCAAACAGGTGCCCGCATTTCAGCAGGCGCAAATCGGTGTCCTTGGCCGGATTGAAGGCCATCGAGGCGATGATGCCGATGCCCATATCGAGTTCCACGTAAGTCTTGATCACGTCCGCATCCAGCGCCGACATCACGATGTCCGGCGTGATACCCGCAGCGGCGAATGCCTGATTTATCCTGGTGCGCCCGGTCAGCCCCTCGTGATAGGTGACGATGGGATAGTCGGCGAGCGCCTGCAAGGTCAACGCACCAGATGAATAAGTCGCGTAGCGATCGATTGCCTCCTCTCCCGCTTGCGGGAGAGGATTGAGGAGCGGGGTAGCTCCATCAGTGTTCATATACCGTGTTGAACTAAACCGCTACGCGGTGGTACTCCGGCCACCGAACCCTGCTTTAAACTCCCGATTCATCTTGCTGCAAGTGACGTAAAAATCTCCGATCCTTGATCGCGGGGGATGTCCCCGATCAGTTC